>Ga0180437_10008943_pt1 | contig 12548 bp, 19 predicted proteins | sample SS_ome_4_FD_132410 | JGI IMG/M metagenome (GOLD analysis project Ga0180437, IMG submission 132410) | Hypersaline lake sediment archaeal communities from the Salton Sea, California, USA - SS_3_D_1 metaG | ecosystem: Environmental > Aquatic > Non-marine Saline and Alkaline > Hypersaline >...
GTACTTGTTCTTCACGATGCGGACGTAGGTCATGATTGCACTCCCTTCACCAAAATTTCCCGAGCCCACATGTACCCTCTGAGGAACTGATCAGCTTGATCAGCTACTCCTTGGAACAACGGCATTGGGAGACCGCTAGCCGAAGTGATCGACTGGTGAGTGATCGAGGCAAACACTATCGGCTGGCCATCTTCGCCCAATGCGTCGCTCTCGTACTCGCGGTAGGTAAGGCCGAGATAGGCAGCGTTCTTGTGCCTGGTTCGGCTGGATTCGTAGGTACGGTCACGGCCCGAGTAGCCGTAGTGCTTGGTGTCGGTCATTGCTGCTTCCTCATTGCTGTTGCGCCTCATTGCCTACTGAGGAAAAAAGGGTCGATCTCGACCAAGTTCAGCAGGCTCTCAAGCCTATCGTCAATTTGGGGTGGAAGCTTTAGAAAAAGATTGGGGTGAGGCAATTTTGGGTGGAAGGTTAGGTTGAAACAATTGGCTGGAACGAGGAACTTTGGGAAATTTCCTCGTCTATCTGGGGAGGGGGTGATGGAGGAGGAAAGAGTACGGTGGGAAATTGGGGGTGGAAGGGGTCCATGTGTGCAATTTCTGCACACTTTTACGGTTTACCGTAAATGTCTCGTAAGAGAGAGCATGCAGTATAGTGCAGTTTTGCTGAGCTCCCGAGCTTAACATAAGTAGCTATTATCAGAAGTTCGAGACCGTAACTACGCTGCATTTCAGCACTTCTGAGCGCCCAAAAAGCGGGTCTGTAACGCTCCGCGAGGTCCGAACGCGGGACCGGGGGCCCCGGCCTCCGGCATGATCTTGCCGCCCATTTCCACCCCCAAAAATCCGGTTTTACCGTATTTCCAATATGCGAATATGCAACCAAACCACATATAGCCCTAACATCCACCCAACATTCCCCTAACATCTCCCTAAAATACGTAAAATATCACCACCCACACACCCCACCTTGACCGGGTGTCGAATTGTACGAGTACGTGTTAAGTGCACAACACCCCCCCCCTAGGGGGGGGGGTGTAGGGGTGGTGATATCTTGTGGACGGTAGACCGTAATGACACTTTCCTCGGTAGTCACCCTAGGTGGAAAACTTCCGGGACCGTGGCTAGGATCCCGGTCCATGGCAGATCCAGAGACCCCCCAGGAGCCTGGTGACGATGCGGTCCCAACCAAGGCTCGTCCGTATAGGCGTAAGTCGTATTTCCCGGAAGGAGACTATGCGGCATTCACAGTGGACCAGAGCAAAGGTTTATTGATACCTATCCCGGAGTGTCCAATGTCTCATTCGGAGAAGGACATCCGCAAGTGGTTCAAAGACAACGCTGGTTTGCTCACTGGAGACAAGCCGGTCACGTGTGTGATTGTGAAGTTCCATGCGAAGTTCGATCTCGAGGTTCACAAGCGGCTGGAGGTCATCTTGAATGAGTCTCCCAAGGTTGCGCGGGAGGACTAGCTGCCATGGCTGACTCTCGAAGATCGTTCTTCAAGCTCTTGGGTCTTGGAGCTGCATCAGCGGCTGTACCGCTGGCGAGTCCATCGAGTCCATCGAGTCCTTCAGTAGACCCACCCAGGCTTCCCTACCCAGATCCCAAGACCTGGCAGGAGCGTTACGCGAACGTGTTGTTCAAGCAGGGGCTTCACAACGATGCGGTGGAGACGCTGCTTCAGGAGCAGGGTCGCATCGAGAAGTTGTCCACCTCAGGTGAGGTGATGGGCAGGAGTGTTCCCGAATGACTGAACCCCAGCAAGGATTGACGATCACCCCAGACGAGCTCAGGAACCTCCAGGAGTATCGAGCTCAAGTCGCGCTGAGAGCCATCCCGAACCTGCCGGTAGAGATCCCCGGGATCTACGCTGCGGTGTGCGATCTCAAGCTGTCTCTCGAGGCGTTGATCGGTAAGTATGGTCCTCCGCCTCCCCAGCCCGAACCTGATCCTCCAGAAGATCCCGCGCAAAAAGATCCCACCTAGTTGTGCCAAATCGGTTGACTCATGCCCAGCCGGAAGAAGACCAAGAGCAACCCCCTAGCGGATCCCAGTCTTCGCGAGCGTGTGGAGGAGGCAGCGGAATCCATCAAGATGTCTCCGGCTCAACTCCTTGATGCGCTCCAGAAGACTCTCTCGCCTTCGGAGGCTCAGGAGCACAACGGGGATGTGGAGGATGTGACGCTGGATGACATCGGTCGTGCTTTGACCATCCAGCAGAACATGCTCGAGGATGATGAGAAGCGTGAGTTCTGGAAGAAGCTGACGGACATCCAGCAAGGTGCGTTGGTCGCGCACCTGACTCACACGGGGTTTGCGCCGACCAGTATCGCGCTTGCGTTTGGTGTGAGTGAGCGCACGGTACGTGAGTACTGGGATCAGTACTCGGACCGGCTTGGTCAGCGTCTGCAGGGTATTCGTCTCCAGACGATCGTGGGCAACTTGCAGTCGAGAGCGGAGCAGTTGTATGAGGAGGCTAGGAGGACCGGAAAGCTGAACTTGGCGTGGAAGATCAGCATGGATCACATCAAGATGATGCAGGACTTGGGTGCGGTGGAGCGTGCGGTGCATCGATCCGAGGTGACGCACAAGCTAGAGTTGACGGAGGCTCAGGAGAGAGAGTACGAGTTGGCTGCTGAGTTGCGTCAGAAGCGGTTGAAGGCTCAAGAGGAGATCAAGCGCATCCAAGCTGATCCGGTTGAGGCAGTGGAGATGGAGGCTTCACGGATCGAGGAGGAGGCTGGTGGTGAGTGATCCAAAGAAGACCTTCTTGGTGACCTCGCAGGGTCGATCTGGGACTGTGTGGTTATCGCATGCTTTGAGGGATGGTGCGGTGCGTGGTTGGGAGATTGTCCATGAGCCCAAGAACTACTACCCTTTCGGAGGGATCAAGGGCAACTTGGGAGTGGTGGATGGGTCACGCAGGCACAACCCGTGGTTGTGCATGGAGAAGGACACCAAGCTTGGCATCATCCTCAGACGGCCTCATGACTTGACTCGGTCAGCGATTGCGCGCAATCCGGAGAAATGGAAGGGACCGAGGTTTGCTCGGAAGAATTGGCGTAACTGGTGGTTACCGGATCTCATCAAGACGTTGGCAGCTTTGGATAGCCATGTCCAGAAGGATGGCGTGATTGTGATCCGCTTCGAGCTCATGGTTACTGACGATGAGTACTTGTGGTCGGTAGCTCATGGGCTTGGCATCAATGAGTTTGATGTAGAGAAGGTGGACTTCTCTCCCAAGAACTCATCGCCGATCGGAGAGATCCCAGCTGCGATCCAGGATGAAGCGGATTCGGTGTGCAACTGGTTCACGAAGAAGTACTGGGATGCTGATGGTCAGCCGATTGGCTTGGGGGTGCCTTGATGGTTACCAGTTATCGTAGGGCGTTAGAGAAGAAGACTGACATCCAGCAGCACTTGGGGGTTCTGTGCGGATTGGCGATGCAGTCTAAGCAGGTCGTCGAGTTTGGTGTGCGGCATGGTCACAGCACTGTTGCGTTGTGCTGGCCTGGCGTACCGGTGACCAGCTACGACATCGCCAGTTGTGAACCTCACGTCTCCCGGTTGAAGAAGGAGCATCCGCACTGGACCTTCATCCAGAAGAGTTCGCTGAAGGTGGAGATCCCTGAGTGTGATCTGTTGTTCATCGATAGCGAGCACACCTACGACCACCTTTCAGAAGAATTGAGGCTGCACGCAAGGGCAGTGCGTCGCTGGATTGTGATGCACGATACCGAGAAGTTCGGCGAGAAGGACTACTACGGCAAGGAGCCTGGATTGTGAAAGGCGATTGAGGACTTCCTGGAAGGAAGTCGCACGCCATCATCAACAGCGGTCTGGGATCAGCTATTGCACCTTCCCAACAACAACGGCTTGACCATTTTGGAGCGGCTGTCGTGATCGTCAAGTGGAAGCACCAGAAGCGGTACGGTCAGGAACCCAGCTACATCAAGGGTATGGCTTGGCTGGATGTGTGCGCGAAGGTTGAGGACTGGGGTTGTGCCAAGGCGTATGCCAAGCGGTATTGCGAGGCTGAGTACGTTGGAGTTGATGGAACGCCTGGAGCTGCGGACGTAGTTGCTGATCTGTCGACTTACCGATCGAAGACTCCTGGGCTGTTCATGCGTCATGTGCTCGAGCACAACTACGACTGGGAGCAGATCCTCCAGAATGCATTGAGCTCGTTCACGCAGAGGATGAGCTTGATCTTCTACCGGCCGTTGAAGGACAAGCAGAAGGTGATCATCCCCAAGAATCCAGTTGAGCTCGACCTGCCTCGGCCGAAGCTCCGCAAGATGGTTGATGAGGTGTTTGTCAGAGAGGAGTTCGTCAAGCCATCAGTGCACGGATTTGAGACCATTTGGTATCTGGAGAAGGGAGAGAAGATGCCGTGGCTGGACTGATCTACAGCGCGGTGTTTGGTGGCAAGGACAAGATCCGTGGAGAATTCCCCACTCTTCCAGACGTGGACTACCTGATGTTCACGGACCATCCTGGCAAAGCGCCACCACCATGGTCGACAGCATGGGTCGAGACGGTTGTCTCTCCCAGATGGACCAATCGGTTGTTCAAGTGGAACTTCGAACGACTGCAGCCCTGGATAGCTAAGGAGTTGGACTGGGTTCTGTACATCGACGGGAGCATGACACCGACTGCCAAGCTCACCCTTCAGAAGATCAAGGCTTGGTTGAGCGAGAAGGATACAGCGATGTTCAAGCATCCTCATCGCACCAACGTGATGCAGGAGTACGCTGAGTGTCTCAAGCTCAAGAAGATGGGCAAGAACTTGAAGCTCTACTCCCACCTTCAGACAGTGAAGCCCAAGGGCTTGTGGGCTGGAGGGATCGTTATCAGGCGTCCAGGAGCTGTGCCTTCACCGAGGCTCGTGTTCGAGGGCATCGAGCAGTTTCGATGTCTTCGTGATCAGTTGATCATCCCAACGGTCTATACACCAAGCGCTCTGCACACCATCAAGGCCAACCTCTGGGATAACTCCTATTTCAACTACCGAAAGCATGGATCCTAAGGTCATCGCAGTTACATGCTACACCGGCAGCGAGAGACTCGTTCAGATGACTGAACGTCTAGTCAAGCGGTTGCCGTGTGGGGTGGTTGCGGTAGGTCAAGGGGCTGACCGGCAGATCGCTACAGAGTGTTGCGCGCGGGTGAACGTGGACGTCAACAAGGGGTTTGCGTACGGCATCAACACCGGAATTCAGTGGTTGTGGGACAACTGCGAAAAAGTGTTGCCCGAGAACATCCTGGTGATCAACAACGACATCGAGCCACCAGAAGACCGTGCATGGTTTGATCTGCTCGTGTCGGTCTGTGACGGGAAGCGCATCATCACACCCGTCACAGACCGGACATGGAACAAGGCAGCCAAGGCTAGTGAGGCCAAGAACAAGAACTCGTTCTACGCATCGATGGTCTCAGCCTTCTGCTGGCTTGTTCCAGCCAGAATCTGCCGCAGGCTGAAGCGAAACTACGGATTTTGGATGTTCGATGAGGACTTCGGTCTTGGCTACGGAGAGGACGACTACACAGCAGCAATCCTGCGCAAGAAGGACCCAACACCATTCAAGGTTGTTCCACGTTCCTGGGTTAGACACCTGAAGGCTCAGACAGCCAAGACGGTGAAGATCGATCGCAAGAGACAATTTGTGATCCTGGAGAACAAGATTGCCAAACTCAAGCGATCCTGAGCTGACGATTGCGTTCGCGTACTTCGATCAGCCACTGATGCTCAGAAAGCAAGTGGAGGTGTTCTCTAGCTACGCTAAGGAGACCCTCAGTCGTCTCAAGCTGATCATCGTGGACGACTGCAGCCGCAAGCACCAAGCAAGGAAGGCGTGCAAGAGATACCCGCTCCGGACGGAGATCTACATCATCCAGGACAACATAGCTTGGAATCAGATGGGGGCCCGCAACCTAGCGATGAAGCACGCTTCTGGTTGGGTGTTGTTGATCGATCCAGACCACACGGTTTCGGAATCTTTGGCAGTCTACCTGCTTGATGAGGTTCTACCGACAGCTGATCTTGATCGGTACTACCTGATCCCTAGGGTATACGCGCGCAAACGCGAGAAGATGAAGGCGCCACCGAATCTGTACATGATTCATCATCAGTCGTACTGGCGTGCTGGGGGGATGGATGAAGGTTTTCGTGGGCACAAAGGTTGGTCGGATATCACTTTTCGGTATGCGCTCGAGAGCACCGGGATGAAGAGGTTCTTACTGAGCAAGGCTCCGAAGATGGTGGCGTGGTCGTGGAAGGACTGGTTCGAGCATGAGCCACCACTGATCAAGGATGCGGCTGTGGTTGGTCTAGATCGCAGTCTAGGTCACAACAACGCTAAGAGGATCAAGATCATGAAAGCTGCCAAGCGCAGCGGCTGGCAGCGTTACATCCAGAGCTTGAAGCCTCTTCAGTTCAAGTGGCGAAAGGTGTTCTCGAATGAAGAGCCGTGAGACTTGGGCGCAGAGGCGTGGCAAGGGTCACAAGCTGACCACAGAGGACATGGTCTCTCTTCGCCAGATGATCAAGGAGGGCTACTCAAACGCTTCAATCGCGGGTACGTTCGCGATCAGCGAACGCATGGTGCGATACATCCGTCGCGGTGACTGCTGGACCGAGGTTGAAGATGGCACTGACACCAGAACAGATTCGTGAGCAGCGACTGAGAGAGGCTCGCGACTACTACCTCAGCGAAGAGGGATTCATGGACTTCGTTCGGGACTGCGGTGCAGCTCCCGATGCGGAGTGGGAGCCTCATGGTCGAGGAGCCAACTTCATCCTGAATTGGCGTAGCTTCACGGATCCCGATTCCGGTCAGGTCCTCTACAAGAAGAAGATGGTCTTGTGGCCGCGTGGCAGCTTCAAGTCTCAGGTGTTCACAGTTGGCATGATCTGCTGGCTAGTCGCTAGGGATCCGAACATCCGGTGGTTCATCGGCTCAGAGACCGGTAAGCAAGCGCGCAAGTTCTTGCGCAACATCATGGAGATCATCGAGTCTCCGTGGTTCGAGGAGCATTTTGGCATCCACAAGGATCCCAAGCGTTGGTCCTACATCCATGGCTTTGTCAGCGCGCAACGGACGGTTCTGAAGAAGGAACCCACGGTTGCAGCATTCGGTGCAGGTGAGGTGCAGACTGGTGCGCACTGGGATGGCGGCAACTTGGACGACCCAATCAGCCAGGAAAACACCCAGACCCCGGATGCGATCATCAAGGTGGACACTTGGATCGGTGAGCTCTTGGCTCAGCTGGATCCAGGCTCCAAGTTGCTCTACATCGGCACTATCCACCACTACAACGACTACTCAGCCAAGAAGGTCAGGGATCCTGAATCCCACAGAGACTGGGAGATCAGTCGTCACGAGTGGATCAATCCAGACGGTAGCTTGTTCTTCCCAGCTCGGTTGACCAGAGCCTACGTGGAATCCCAGAAGCGCGAGATGCCTACGCGGCAGTTTTATGCTTACTACCACAACAAGCCTCAGTCGGACGAAGAGCAGATCTTCTTGCCGGAGTACTTCAGGGTCATCTCAGACGATGAGATACCTGCCGCGGTGTGGACCTACATCTTGACTGACTTTGCGATCATGGTTGACGAGAAGAATGATCGCACGGTGTTCTGGGTGGTGTCTCTGGATCACAACCGGTACGCGTACGTGCGAGATCTCTACATCGCGCGTGAGCGACCTAGCGAATCAGTCAAGTGGTGTTGTGAGTTGTGGAACAACTACCAGCACTTGAACATGAAAGGGATCACGGTTGAGGCGACAACTCACTCGGAGTTCATCCAAGGCTATTTCGAGGAGATCCGTCGTAAGACCATGACTCGCCCCAGGATCATTTCGATCGGCGGTCGATCAGAAGAGATCAAGAAGCATCGCATCTGGGGTATCGAGCCTCGCTTCCGCGATGGTCGGATCTACTTTGCGCAATCGCTGCGTGATCAGTGGAACAAGTGGAAGCCGATGTTTGACGAGATGACAGAGTGGCCATTTTCTGGCCATGATGACATTCCGGATGCGATCTCTGATCTAGACAAGCAGACACCTCGTAACCAGTGGTACTGCCCAGGGCCAAGTCATGATTGGTATCCGAATGTAGTACAGACTCGCCCGCCATCGATGGTCAGTGGGAACTGGAATCCTGACTACGGATACGATGCTCGAAAGATGCTTTCACATGCACGCGAGCAGCAGGGAGTGCAGGAAGACTTATGGCGACAGAAGAGCAGCAGTCCAACCCACAGTCTATTCCGCCAGGTCAGGCCGCGGCGACCAAAGTAGTTGAGGTGCTGCGCTCTGCTTACGGGATCCATCAACCCAACCTACTACTCCGGATAGCGCAGCAGGTAGACCTTGTCGTGCAGCGGTTCTTGAATGTTGGAGGTCAAGGAGGATTCGATCCAACTACGGGTCGGCCTTCGGTAAGCCATCTAAACTACGTGCATCATCAGCCTTCCCAGACAGATTTGCAGGAACGGATGGATTATGCGGAGAAGGTCGTACAGGAGGCTGCTAGAGAGGAGGTGAAGTCGAATGCGAAGCAACAGCGAGGTGACAGAAGTTCCATGCCTTGGATGCGGTCGTAATCTCCGTTACCCAGCAGGCAAGGCTCGAGCATCTAGGCGCAAGAACCGCTACTTGGTGGTGTTCTGCTCCAAGAGATGTCAGATGAAGTATCAAGCGAGGACTGTGGAGAAGCAGATGCGCGACAACTATTTGCGGGAGGTGGGCTTTGAGAAGTCAGATTCTTGACATCGCGATTCCGTTGTATGGGAGGTCGTCGACTGACCTTCTAGCCGTCTTGGAGTGCATCAAGGCGCATACCGACATTCCGTTTCGGATGATCGTGGTCAACAACGGCTTTGGTGCAGAGCTCAACGACATGATTCGTGCTTGGTCTAGAGATTTGGACCAATTCATCTTTCTTCAGAATGAGCACAGGGCTGGGTTCGCGAGCTGCATCAATCAGTGTGTAAAGCACACGAATGCAGAGAACTTCGTTGCAGTGCATCCGCAGGTTGAGATCGATGATGATGAATGGGTTCCCAAGTTGACAATGCCTTTCAGAGACCGTCAGGCATTCATGGCTGGCATCGATCCATATGTTCCATGGAACTCGAATAGGCCTTTCGCCTTGGACAAGTCAGATGCTCCTGTGCATCGGGGATTAGTGGCCTTTCGTCGTCCAGAACCTGAGGAGCAACTCCTGGTAACTGACAGCGAAGAAGAGCCGATGCGTAAGACTCAAGCGAGAGTCATCGATCGAGGTCAGCGAGTGTACTTGTGTCCATCGATAAGGTTGATCGTCAGGAGGTTTGATTCGCCTGAGCGTTCTGTGGCTAGCAAGATCAAGCCCAAGACTGAAACACTCATCTTCAGATGACCAGGATTCTCAGTCAGCTGCCTCCAAACAAGACGATCAAAGTCGCGATAGCAGATTCATCTGGGCTGATCTACTCGGACGACTACCGGAGTGGATGGAAGCATGGATTTCTGAACATCGGATGCGAAGTCAAGGTGTTCGATATCGGGATCCTTGCCAAGATGCCGATGATTCGAAGTGGGCCATACAGCCACCATACGGCCAACAGAACCGCGGCCATGGTTGCCAAGAACATCACATCATGGGGTCCTGACATGGTGTTCTGCCATCATGGTAGGGCAGCAAGCAACGATGCGTTCCTGATGGAGTTTCGCAAGCGAGGAATCAGGACGGCGGTGTATCTGTGTGATGAGCCGTACGAGTGCGGTGAAACGGTTCAGTATGCGAAGTCATTCGATTTCGTGTTCACGATGGATCCATTCACCCTGCATCTGCATTCGATGGCTAAGCGTGGTCGCGAGCGAGTGTTCTACCTGCCTCCAGGAGTTGATGTAGATCGATTCAAGTTTGTGAAGTACTCAATGCGGCGTAGCTACGGCCATATCGCTGATGCGTGTTTTCTGGGGAATGCGACACTCACTCCTCGGGAGAAGTTTCTCAAGCCACTCGAGAAGGCGATTCCTGGAGCCGAGATTCGCTACTGGAAGACGGTAGGCAAGGGCTCTGCAGAATGGGTTCCACTTGAGGATCATCCGAAGCTGTACTCTCGTTGCTGGCTCGGCCTGAATGTGCATCGTCATCCAGCGATCACCCAGAAGTGCTACAAGACCAGGGTGCTGAGCAACCGCAATTGTGGGCCCAAGATTGGCAACTTGACGCCGGTCAAGTCTGCTCCTCCAGAGTGGGGCACTGGGTTTTGGAACGACTACAACCTGCCAGCCGCGCATGTGAACCCGCGGTTCTTCGAGTTCTCAGCTTGTGGTACTTGCGTGATCAACGACAACACCAGGCTGGAGCTCGTACGGATGTTCCCAATGGCTCCGCGGGCAAATACTCCAGAGCAGTTTGTCGAGCTCGCCCTGTACTACTTGGAGCACAGGGATGAAGCCGAGGAGATCGGACAAGCATGCTACGAGCTGACTTTGAGACGGCACACGTACAGCCACAGGGCGGCCGAGGTTCTTCTTCGCGTTGGCTTGAGGCCATCCACCAGGGGCAAAGAGTTTTCATCGTTGGGGGAGCCCAAGGAGTGGTTGACCATCCAGGACTCGAAAGCCTTAGGGGTCGACCTGTTATCGGAACCAACTGGATCTTGCGATCCTTTCGACCCACCTACTGGCATTGCGCTGATTCGGGGGTCTGGCGGAGCGAGGCAGGACGGTTCTTTGCTGATGGACTACCCGTGGTTGCACTGATCAACGAGGCGATCCTTTCGGGTGGCGGTATTTACGGTAGACAGTCAGCTGGATTGGCAGTCAAGCTGATCGGCAAGCAGAAGGCTGCTCACGTCTGCGGCTACAAAATCCAGAGAACTACCGGGGGCAAGATCGTCAACAGGAACTGGATCGCGAATGTCCCACCTCCATTCCTGCCAAAGAGTTACAACGACCAGTTCCACCAGACGGGGAACTCGCTTGGCTACTGCATCCAGCATGCAACCCTGATGGGTGCCAAGGAGATTGTTCTGCTGGGATTCACGCTCAAGAGTGGGAGCGCTTACGAGTTCGGTCGGATCAATCCGGTGACCAAGAGGCCTCCAGAATACGATCTGGACGGACATGTAGCCCCCGTGCTGAACTTCTGCAGGTTCTACGAGAAGCGGTTCCCAGGCAGGGTGAAGCTCGCAAAGGGTTGGGAAGGCCCGATTTACGACGCAAAAGTGTTTCAAGTTATCGATCTTACGCCAAAGCGTCCCTCTCCAGTCGGTGGAGAGGAAGTTCGCTTCCCCTGGACACGTTAGGCCGAAAGTGGGAGGATCCGCCTCTACTCCCGGAGGCAGACGTGCCCAGCAAGACCAAGAAGCAGGCGAACTTCATGCGCATGTGCGCAAGTAGCGAGGGTCGCAAGAAAGCGAAGGGTAAGTGCCCACCCAAGAAAGTCGCGAAGGAGTTCGCTCAAGCGGATAAGCGCAAGAAGGGCAAGTAGATGGCCGGTACTAGTGACCGAGTCCGATCAGGCAATTCCTATCCAGTTGATCCTCGGTGGGGAGGATCAGCAGGCAAAGGTCTGCCTCCAGTAGAGCGCCGGTCAGGAACGGTCCCAACTTACGAGTTGACCGAGGAAGAACCTGCCTCTTCGAGGCAGGTTGAAGTTGATGCCAGGCTGCATCACGAATCGATGGGGTTCGAGAACTTGGCTACAGATCCTGAGATTCAGGAGCGAGCCAAGGCGGCTGTGCAGCTATCCATGCGCGACACCTACAACGTGATGGAGAGCTTGCGTAACAAGTGGCTCACCCTCTATCGCCTTTATCGAGGTGACACGATTGCGCAGATCGTTCAGGGGCAGATCCCGCTACATGAGCCAGAGCCATTCAAGGCGGTAGAAACTGTGCATCCAAGGTTGATGCGCGAGATCTTCAAGCAGGATCCGATCTTTGGATTGGATGGATACGAATGGGAGGATGATGAGGCTGCCAAGCATCAGATAGCCTTGATCACAGCGCAGCTGAAAGAGCAAGACTGGGAGAGCACCTGCGACATCCTTCTTCGTGAACTTCTGATCTACGGGACATGCATCCAGAAGACGTTCTGGAGGCAGGACATCAGAGAGGTTCAGTATCAGCGGGTCCGTCGCGTTCCAACCGAACGTGTTGGGATCATGAAGCCCGAACTGATCGAGGTGAAGCGCGAGGAGTTGATCTACGACGGGAATGTGAGCAAACCCGTCAGCATCTTCGACTTTTTCGGACCTCCAACGCTAAGCCCTCAAGATGCTCCGTGGATGGGCGATCAGTCGCTGTGGCCGAGTTACGAGATCATGCGTATGGGAGAGCTCGGTCTCTGGGTGAACCTTGATGAGCTCCGAGATCATCCAGGTGGAGAAGTAACGAGCCTGAACGACGAGTACAAGGAGCGCAAGTTCTATTCGGCAGGCGTCTACGACACCAGAGAAGCGACGATGTCTCCCCACGTTGCGCACTACAAGTGCCTCGATTGGTGGGGGCCGCTAGACATCACCAAGAAGATCCATGGAGGCAAGGAA
>Ga0180437_10008944_pt1 | contig 12548 bp, 21 predicted proteins | sample SS_ome_4_FD_132410 | JGI IMG/M metagenome (GOLD analysis project Ga0180437, IMG submission 132410) | Hypersaline lake sediment archaeal communities from the Salton Sea, California, USA - SS_3_D_1 metaG | ecosystem: Environmental > Aquatic > Non-marine Saline and Alkaline > Hypersaline >...
TCCTCTCCGTCTCACGCTTTATCAGAGCAACCTGCTCCTTGTAAACCGCAAGCTCATAGTTGAGCTTGGCCTGTTCTTCTTCCGGTGTTGCCATTTTATCACTGGCCTTTTTCTATTTTTTCAATCTTGATTCTGTTCCTCTTCACTCCGTTCTCAGAGCCGAAGAGGGCGTAGACCTTTTCCTTTGCAGCATTCTCAGTGGCTGCATCTACCTTTTTGGAAAAGGCTCTTTCCTCTTTTCCAAGGGTTATCGTTCCATTGATTGTGAACTCCATATTCCTCACCTATACCTCTATCATTTTATTAAACCAAGGGCCTCTTCGAGCCTTCCAAGCTCAAATGCTGTCGTCTGCTCTCCTGCTATATAACCGTTTTTGTTGACCACGATGCCGTAGGAGACAAAACCTGTCCCTGTGTTGACAGTGCCTTTGCTCCCATAGACCTTCAGCGCATCCTTGAGCACTGCCATCTCGTCATCGCTGGTTTTGTAATGAGCAAGGAATCCGCTATTCGTTGCCAGGCATGAACTTCCAACTGTACCGTATCCGCCTGCAGTGGCAGGCACAAGCTCAACACCAAGCGTCTCCTCCATCGCCTTCAGCTCTTTTTTCTTCAGGCGCGGATTGACTATGCCTCCCTTGTCATTCACTGCTATGTTGTTGCCGTGCGCATTGTTCTTCTCAGAAGATATATGGACATTCAGCCCGCATTTTCGTATGGCCGCAGCCTCCTCCTCGTGCACCACATTCGGAAGGATGACGCCGTTGGAATTCATCGCAAGGTAAATGCCAAGCAGATTGGACTCTGCGATGCCCAGCTTCACAATCTCAGTCTGTAGATTGGCTTCGACAACATTATCAAGTTTCTTCATGCTGTCAACAGGCAGCATTGTTATCTTGTCGTTTGTTTTGATGAACATCCCTATCCAGGGATTCCCGAAATATGCCGTCTTGTTCATTTTTCCTTCTTTTCCTCCTTCTTCTCAGCTTTTTTCGATTCCTCAGCCTTCGGCGGCTCTGGTTTCTTCGGCTCCTCTTTTTCTTCTGCCTTGGGCTTTTCCTCCGGTTTCTTCTCTTCCTTCTTCGCCTCTTCTATCTTTTCATCCGAAAGGTATGCCTTTATCGTGCCGTCTTCCTTGATGAGCCGTACCTTGACTCTGCGCGGGGGCTTCTGTATGCTTCTTCCCCACAGCTGCTTGTTCAATGCTTCACTGATGACAATCCTCTCATCCTCTGCCTTCATGTGCCTTGCTATGAATTCTTTGAGCAGTTTCACTGCCTTCGGGACGCGCTTCTTCCTCGGAACCTCAAAAGCCTCTCCAAGCGGGACAGTGTAGATTCTTTCCAGTTTTGCCATAAACATCACCATTTTTATTATTGGCCGCCATTGCCCTTTACTCTTTTATCCGGAGCTTGTCTGTTCTCCAGCTTCTGTTCCTCCTGTTATGCGTTATCCGTCTATTTGTCCTAATCATGACAAATGCCGGTATCCTCCTTATCTTCTTTTTCTCCTTGGAGAGCCTCAGCTTCTTCTTCAGTCCTTTCTTGCTCATAAGAATCACTTCCTGTGGAACGTTATTGTGGATTTCTTCTCAGTCTGCTCCTTTATTGCTGTCAGCAGGGAAAGCAGTTCATTCTCTTTGATCCGCTTACCCATGCGTTTGTACAGCATAAGCACATTTTTTGCAGCGGCGAGATAGAGCTCCTTGTTGGCCAAGGACACGTTCATGAGCCGCTCATAGGCAGGCTCTTCGAGGGCAACCCTCAATGCTGCCTTCAGTTGCTCCTCTGCTTTCTTGGCCTCAAGCTTCTTGTTCTTTACCTCTTCTGTTTCCTCATCGGTCATGCTCCAACGCTCTCTTTGGCAGCTTCATCCAGGAGCTTCCTGCCTTTAGCAGAGAGCGTCCTGCCGGCTTTCCCTTTAGCAAGCAGACCGGCCTTCTCAAGCTCCTGCATAGCCTTCCTTATGGTCGAACCTCCGGCCGGGGCATGCTTCTGCGGCCTCATGCCGCGTCTTTTCCTGCCTCCATAATGCCTCCTCAGCTTGTTCACACCGGCAGTGTTGTTCACATATATCTGCCTGAGTACTGAGGCGCATCTAACGTACCAGAAGTCCTCGCTATGAGGGGGCCTTTCCACATGGGCTCCGCTCTTCACCAAGCCTACGAAAGCAGGCTTCGGGATATTCATTGCCTTGAGCTTTTCAGCAGTTTTTCTGATGAGTTTGTTTGGCTCAACATCATATACTGTAACCATCTCTACACCTCTGTGTTGCAACCCATGATGCTAGATGTAAAATTGGATACTTTTCAGGGATAAATACATAGCTAATAGTATTAAAAACTATCCTTTGGCCTCATCGAGATTGAAACCCCTGCTTCCATCTGTTCAACCAGTGGTTCTTCCTGCCTGGAAAATCCACGTTCTTTCCTGGGCTCAGGAGGCGGTTTCTCAGCCTTTCTGGGGAGCAGCTCCCTGTTTGCCTCAATCGCCTCTCTCATCCTTGCTATCTTCTCTTCTGTCCTTTTGCCCCCAAGGTCTGCCGGCACATCCACCTTTATACTGAAACAGATGAATCTGTCCCTTGTCGTTCTTTTCACATGTGCCCCTAGTCCTCTCAGCTCCCTCGCAGGCAATGCCGTCATTGGAGTTGTTCTCTTTTTTGACATTATGTAGCAATATGTCAGAACAACAGAGCGGTACATCTCCGGAGTTATTCTTTTGTTCTCCCGCATGGAAAAATATGTTATTGTCAAATGATTAAAAACTGATGGGCTTGTTCTTGTTATGATGAAAACTGTTTTTGAAGGGGTTTACCAGATGAAAAGCGCTTTCGCTACCCTGAATGCCGACAAAGGAAGAAAGGTCTACAATGAAAAGCTAGTTAGGGAAGGGGAAAAGGAGTACCGTCTCTGGGATGCCTTCAGAAGCAAGCTTGCGGCTGCTTTGAAAAGAGGGCTGAAGGAATTCCCTTTCAAGAAAGGAAGCAGGATTCTTTACCTGGGAGCATCTTACGGAACTACGGTTTCGCATTTATCTGATATTGTCGGCGATGGGGAAATCTATGCAGTGGAAATAGCGCCGCAGTGCATGCATGACCTGATTGAGCTGGCGGAAAGAAGGGATAACATCATCCCCATACATGCTGATGCAAGGAAGCCTGAACAATATGAAGAAGTCGGGAAAGTTGAAATCATCTACCAGGATGTCGCACAGCCTGACCAGGGCGAGATACTGCTGAAGAATGCAAAGATGTTCCTGAAAAAGGATGGCATTGCGATGATTGCCATCAAGAGCCAGAGCATTGATGTGACCAAAGAGCCCAGACAGGTCTTTGAAGAGGTTCTGGAAAAACTTGGGACTGATTTCGAGGTTCTGGAAAAGCTGAAACTCGACCCCTTCGACAAGGACCATCTCTTTGTTGTTCTGCGTTTTAGGTAATCTTAAAAAGTTCCCACCAGAATCCATCCTGTGGCATCCACTGACCGTAAATCACGAAGACGTAAATCTGGCCATGTCCGGGATAAAAGCCCAGAGCTCCCTATGGCGGACATGTTCCGTGCACTGAAAGAGAGCGAGGAGAAATACAGGTTGCTGGTCGACAATTCCCTACAGGGCATCATAATAGCCACAGGACCTTCACCTAACATTATCTATGCCAATCCGGCAATCTCAAAGATGCTGGGCTATAGCGTCCGGAAGCTAACATCGCTTAAGCCCAAACAGGTGATGGAACTGGTTCACCCTGAAGACCGGAAGGATTTCTTCAGACAGTTCAGGAACCGCCTGTCCGGTAAAAAAGCAGCTCCTAACTACACTTTTCGCGGCATCAGGAAGGACGGAGACATCAGGTGGTTTGAGGTATCAGCGGGCCGTTTTATCTATAGGGGCAAACCCGCTCTGCAGGCGACTTTCATAGACATCACAGAGCGCAAGGAGGCTGAGGATGCCCTCAGGGAAAGCGAGGAGAAATTCAGGAGCATGATAGAGGCCAGCCACGACCTCATAATGCTCACCAACATAGACGGCACCGTGGCCTATCTTAGCCCTACCTGTGATAAAGTGCTGGGGTGGGACCCGGAAAAAATCGTGGGAACCAGGCCCTCTATATTCCATCCTGAAGATTCTGCAAAGGTCGAGGCCGCGCTCGGCCGCGCCCTTCAGGGGGAGAGCGGAGAGAATCTGCAGTACCGCGTCATAACGCAGGACGGGAAAGTTAGGTGGGTCTCCCATTCCTGGTCTCCGCTGAAGCTCTATGGTAAGCTTAGGATGGTGGCCAGTGTAGTCCAGGATATCACAGAGCGCAAGAAGAACATGGAGAACCTGATAAGACAGAAGGAGCAGATAGAGGAGCTGTCCATGGTGAAGGAGCGTCTTATGGCAGACATCACGCATGAGCTCAAGACCCCCCTCAGCGTTATCATGCTGAATCTGGATATGGCCCGGAAGATGGACCCTGTAAAGCAAAGGGATGCGCTCCAGGACTGCTTCAACCTCATGTGGAGGAACAGCATGCGCCTGAGCCGCTCTGTGGACCAGATAATGCAGCTGACAAGGATGGCATCGGCAGATGTCAGCACAGCCAGGTTCAGCATCCCGAACATGATGTTTGGCATCTGCAGCGAATATACGCCTCTTGCCGAGGCCAAGGGGATAGAATTCACGGTGGGAGGACCTGAGATAGAGATAAACAGCAATCAGCATCTGCTTACCATGGCCGTGAGCAATCTTGTGAGCAATGCAATCAAATTCACCCATACCGGCAAGGTGAGCATCAGATGGATGAAATCAGGAGGCTATCTCATCATCAACATCTCTGATACAGGCATAGGCATCAAGTCTGAGAGCAAAGCCAAAGTATTCTATAAGTTCTTCAAAGAGGACCATGACGCACCAGGTTCTGGCATAGGTCTTGCCATATCAGCAGATATAGTGCGCAGGCTGGGGGGCAGGATGGAATTCGACTCTGTCCCCAAGAAGGGGAGCACGTTCCGCATAATAATACCAATGAAGGTGAAACCATGAAGAGGATTCTGATAGTGGAGGATGAACCGGATGTAGCCAAGACAATCAAGATGTATCTTGAGGGGGAAGGCTACAATGCCGAGTACAGCCTCAATGCTGCTGAAGCGGCGGATATGCTTAAGGATTATGACCTGTTGCTGCTGGACCTGATAATGCCCAAATTCTCCGGCAGGGCGGTCCTGAGAGACATGAAAGAGAAGAATATCAGCAAGCCTGTGATTGTGCTGAGCGCTGTGGCACTGCCCATGACAATAACAGATGAGCTGAGGAGGGATTTCCCCGATACTGTCTTCATCCCAAAGACAGCAATGTATAGCAAGCTGCTGCCTGCAATAAAAAAGATCATAGGTGAATGAGCTAGAATCTCTGGAGGTTCAGGCCTGTTTTCTCATCTTTCTCCCTTCTTATCTTTGCTTCAAGGGGCAGGATGATGATTTCGCATGTCGGATTGACTATTCCCTGCACAAGATGGCCCCCATATGTTGAGAAATCAGTGTCAGCAATCTCAATGTGCGCATGCAGCAATGGTTCCCCATTGAGCATTGCTATATTCCCGCTCAAGGAGGCAATCTCAAACATGCCTTCGAACACTTTATTGTTGTATTTCTTTTCCTTTGTGTCAAAATGGGCAAGCTCTGCTTTCTTGACAGCGCCGATGCCGCTTACCAGAGCAGTTTCAACATTCTCTTTCATGCATATCTCTACGACTGACTGCACTATCTCTTCTCCTTCATCAAGCCGCAGGACTATTTCCTTTGCTTTTCTGTAATCCATTACACTAATTCCTCTGCCTTGAACAGCCTTTCGCAGTAATGGCATCTGTAGCCGCCGTCATCTGCCCTGAATCTCTTCACAGTGTCCTCGCTGTTCGTTATGCAATTAGGATTAGGGCATGTTCCCACGCCTTCAAGCTCTTCAGGAAGCTCTACGTTGAATTTCTTCTCGACTTTCTCATTCTTTATGATGTTGATTGTTGCTCCCGGAGAAATCAAAGCAATTATGTTGGCAGCATCCTGGTCGACAATCTTGCCTTCAATCTTCACGATGTCCTTTGTCTTCCCTTTCTTGCTGGAAACATGCATCATCAGCGCAACCCTGTGCGGATATTTCTCTCCAATCCCAAGGACTTCAAGCACCTTGCCTCCTTTTCCCGGCTTTATGTGGTCAACAACAGTTCCCATCTCAATTGTATCTACTTTAAGCATTGCAATCACCTCAGAACAGTATCAAGGACCGCCATTCTCAGCGGTATGCCGTAGTGCGCCTGCTGGAAGTACTTTGCCTGGGGCATATCATCAATCGAAGTCTCTATCTCATTTATCTTCGGCAATGGATGAAGGATTATCAGGTCTTCCTTCGCTCCTTTCAGGTCAGCTTTCTTCACCCTGAACTTCTCCTGGACCCTCTGTGCCTCATAAGGGTCTGCAAACCTCTCAGCCTGTATCCTGCATACATAAAGGACATCAGCATCAGAGTAATCCGGTGCATTCCCTGTCTTAACTTCAAGGCCGAACTTCTTGTTCACTTCCTCAAGATATCTCTTGTCCATCTCAAGCCCTTTCGGCGCAACAAGCGTGACATTTGCTCCAAACAATGCAAGGCCGTATACCAAGGACCTCATGGTCCTTGCATGCTTCAGGTCTCCCAGAAGCGTTACATTCAGGTCCTTTATCCTTCCCTTGCTCTTCCTTATGGTATACAGGTCTATCAGTGTCTGTGTAGGATGCTGGTTGCCTCCGTCCCCTCCGTTCACGACAGGCTTCTCAAGGACATCCGCAGCAAGTCTTGCAGAGCCTTCTTTGGCATGCCTCATGGCAATGGCATCAGCATAGCCCTCGACTGTCTTGATGGTGTCCATGAAGCTCTCCCCTTTCTTCAGGGAGCTTGTCTCAGGGGAGAAGTCCACGACTTTCATCCCGCATCTCATGGCTGCTGACTGGAAAGAGAGCTTTGTCCTTGTGGACGGCTCAAAGAACATGGTGGCGAGTATCCTCCCGCTGAGGTCTGGCTTTTTCTTCCCTGCCTCTATCTCATCAGTCAAGTCCAGTATCTCTTCTATCTTCTCCTTGTCTAAGTCTCGTATAGAAATTAGGTCCATTTACTGCACCATAAACTATTGAGAAAATACCTTTATATTCCTAGCATCCTTAATGGATTGAGCGAGTTGTTGAGTTATGCCCTTGGTAGTCACAGAAGGCATTGATGGTTGCGGCAAGGAAACGCAGATAAAACTCCTCCAGGAGAAGCTGGACTGCAAAGTCTTCAAATATCCGACCAAGAACTATCAGATACTCAATGATTACCTCGAGAAGAAGGTCTCCCCTGACCCAAAGGCCCTTTTCCTGCTGTTCCTTGCTGACATAGCAGACGACCAGGAGAACGTCAGAAAGGCCCTTTCCGAGAACAAGCTTGTCATACTGGACCGTTATGTGTTCTCCACCATAAGCTATGAAGTGAACGGCATTGATTACGCTCGGGGCAAAACAATCGTGGAAAATACGGGCTATCTCAAGCCTGACATGGTAATCCTCCTTGATATAGATTCGAAAACATCCCAGGAAAGGAAGAAGAAGCAGAAAGAGCTTGACCGCTATGAGGAGAACGCAGAATACCTGGAAAAAGTGCGCTCAAATTTCCTGAAGCTCTACGAGGAAAGATTTTTAACACCAAATTGGCATAAGATTGACGCCAGTCAGGATGTAGAGTCTATCCATGCAGAGATAATGAAGCTCTTGTCTTGATGCTGCGTTCGTCTAGTCCGGCCAAGGATAGTGGACTTTCAAGGCCCTTTTGGCTCGGGTCCCTCTAAGGGCAAAAGCCCCTGGGGAAAACCCTGAGTCCAGGCCAAAGAACTCCATTGACCTGGGTTCGAATCCCAGACGCAGCAAATTCTTCTTCAGAGATATACAGATATGCCCAGTATCGCGTGGAGCAGGGAAAGGATTATGCCTATCGCTGCCAGGCGCGTATGCCATTGCAATGAGATTTTGGCTATGCCCTTCCTGCTCAACCAGGGAGTTGCCGCTGCAAACAGGATGAACAGCAGTCCAAGTATGCCGAGATGCAGCATCAGCGGCTTGCCCAGAATCTGAAAATACGCTATTTGAGTCAATTCCATCTATATCACCTCTTAACAAACAATCCACACCAGCACATCCCCTTCTCTTTCCATGTGTCCTGGATCTTGAAATTGCAGGGGCAGATAAGCTCCAAATCCTTTTCCCTTGTTCCGTCCCTCAATCTGCAGGGGCAGAGCTTGAGGCCGTACTTCTTCTCATTCGCCAGGACGCCTTTAATGATAAAGCCGACATGCTCTTTGTCAGGATTCAGCTTGAAATCATTCTTCTCTGCGAATGCTTCCCATATCTTTCTCAGCCTTTCAGCCTCCATATTATATCCCCATCACGTTCTTCGCTTCTTCCTTTTCTATCTCAACGTAGGCGTCTTTGTTCTGGCAAGTCGGGCACATTTCAGGCCCTCCAATACCATAATGTATGTCATTGCAGACATTGCATCTCCAGAATTTCTTCTCCGGCATCATATCACCCCAAATCTCCTATGTAATAATCGTTTAACAGCTCCCTCGCATCCTCTGAATGCGGGGTGCCTGAGCCCATGGGCCTTGTTTCATAAAGCTCTGTTGCATCGGTTCCGCATCCTTCCAGTATTGTGTTCCCTGCCGGATGTGAAGGGATGTAATCAGTGACATCATAAACTTTTCCATTGATTGCCAGCCAACAGTCCTCGCTTGAATTATGCTGTGAAATCTCCCCTATGGGAATAAGATTAGTCTCCTTTTCCGGCTCTTCCCCACTAATATTCTCAACTGTTTCTGCTGTCTCTTCCTGTGCGCATCCGCTTAGCAGGATAATCCCAAGCAGCAGTCCAAGATACAGGTATGTCCTAGCCATACTTCCTGAATGAGCCAAGCATGGTTAAATAATTTTCCAATCCTGCGCAGCACTATGCAAAACTGTTATTAAGCCCAGCCAGTATCCTTATATCATGAAACTCCTGGATTTCCCTGCCTCAAAGCAGAGCTTCAACTATGACTGCGGAGCTGCAGCGCTGCACGCTGTGCTCCTCTACTACGGCATCAAAGCGAAACTTGCGCACATACGGAAAATCGCCGGCACGGTCAAAATCTATGGAACACCAGTGCATGGCATGGAGAAGGCTGCAAGGCATTTCGGATTAAGCTGCAGCAGCAGGAAAATGACAGTTAAGGAGCTCAAGAAGAGCATTGACCAGGGAATCCCTGTAATCCTCCGCCTCCAGGCATGGCCGAACAGGAAAATCAGGGACTGGAGGAACCACTGGGATGACGGCCATTATGCTGTGGCGATAGGATATGATTCAAAGAGAATCTATTTCGAGGACCCCTATCCCGGCTCAAGGGCATATCTCGCTTATGATGAGCTTCTTGAGAGATGGCATGATTGTGACAAGAGAACAAAAAAGAGATACCGCAATCTGGGGATAACAGTAAAAGGGAAATCCAGAAAGATATTCTCCTCAAGAAAGATTGTGCATATGGACTAAGCTGCACACAGATTCCGGTGTACATATTCTATCTTTTTTCCTTCTTTTGAGAGAAAAGCATCTTCTTTGAGTGTTATCTTTCGTTTCAGTCTTTTTCCTGTTGCCTTGTGCCGAGGCAAAGCAACTCCTTTCTTTTCGCATTCTTTGACGAGCTTCCCTACCTTCTCATGGGCTTCGCGGAACGGCACCCCTTTCATTGCCAGTGAATCTGCAATCTCGGTAGCCTGGGCAAATCCTGCTTCAAGCTCTGCCTCTATCTTATTCTTATTGAACTTCAGCTTCTTCACTATCTTTGACATCACATAGAGGCTCTGAGCTGCTGTTTCTATGCCGCTCATTACTGCCCCCTTTGTCTCCTGCATATCTGAATGATAGCCCGAAATCAACCCTTTCTTCACAGAGAGCACATGGACCAGGTTCGACTGTACCCTCGCGGCCCTGCCCCTGATGAGCTCCAGAGCATCAGGATTCTTCTTATTCGGCATTATGCTGCTTCCTGTGCAGAATTCATCAGGCAGCTCCAGAAGTCCCTTCTGGGACAGCCATATGAGCTCCTCTGCCAGTCCTGAGAGCCGCGTCATCAGTATGCTCAATGCTGAAAGGAGCTCTGCCTCAGCCTCGCCCCTTGAGCTTACCGTATCAAGCTCATTCTCCTGTGCATTGTCAAAGGCCAGCAGCTTTGCAGTGTAATCCTTGTCTATATTCCATGAAGTCCCTGCGAGTGCGCATGCCCCTAGAGGGCTGGCATTGATTCTCTTGTAGCAGTCTTTCAGGCGCTCAATATCGCGCTGCAGCCCCTGGACCTGCGCATCGCACCAGAAGCTTATCATGATGGGCTGTGCTACCTGCGTGTGCGTATAGCCCACCATGGGGCCGTCCTTTTTTGCAAGGCTGGCAAAACTTTTCTGAAGTTCATGAATGCCTTTACCTAGATCAAGGACCTCATCCCGCATGTACATGCGCATATCAAGGAGCACCTGGTCATTTCTGGAACGTGCTGTATGAATCTTTTTCCCATGTTTGGTCTTCCTGCTCACAGCAGCCTCTATATTCATATGCACATCCTCCAGCTTGGGGTCCAGCTTGAACTTCCCTTTCTCCCAGCTTTTCAGTATCTCCTTCAGTGCCTTGATTATCTCTGATGCTTCGTTCTCCTTGAGGATTTTCTGCTTCTTCAGCATCTTCACATGCGCGATGCTGCCTATGATGTCATATGGAATGAGTTTCTCATCCAGCTTTACATTCTCTGAGCTGTTGAATTCCAGTATTCCCTTGTCAGGGCCTTTTCTGAATCTCCCGTCCCAGAGCATCATTTCCCTTTATTGATTATCGCGTTGTGCGCCATCAGTCTGATAGCGTTTATCTTTATGAAGCCTTCTGAATCCTTCTGGTTGAAGCCTCCTTCTATGTCCATGCTGGAAAGCTCTTTATCATACAATGAACTGGGCGATTCTCTTCCTTTTATGTTAACATTCCCTTTGTAGAGCGACAGGTGGACAACGCCGTCTATGAGCTCCTGGCTCTTGCCTATGGCTGCATTAAGGAAGTCCATCTCAGGACTGTACCAGAAGCCGTTGTACACTATTTCGGCGAATTTAGGGGCAAGCATGTCCCTTAGCCGCATGACCTCACGGTCCATCGCTATCGATTCTATGTCCTGATGGGCTGCCCATAGTATTGTGGCTCCCGGAGTCTCATAAATCCCTCTTGATTTTATGCCGACATATCTGTTCTCCACGATGTCGATTCTTCCTATGCCGTTCTCAGCTCCAACCTGATTCAGGTACTGGAAAATCTCCAGGGCATCGGTTTTCGCAGTGCCGTCATTCTTGTTCACCACTTTTATCGGCAGGCCGTCCTTGAAATGTATCTCCAGCTCAGTTTCTTTGTCAGGCGCATCCTCAGGGGAAGCCGTCCACTGGAAGGTATCCTTCTCCGGAGCTTTCAGCGGGTCCTCCAGTATGCCTGATTCATAGCTGATGTGCATGAGATTCGCATCTGTGCTATAGGGCTTCTCATGCGTCGCGTCGATAGGGATTCCCTTTTCCTTCGCATAATTGATGAGGTCTTTTCTTCCTTTGAACTTTGCCAGAAATTCCTCATCCTTCCAAGGGGATATAACCTTTATCTTGGGGTTCAGGGCATAATAGGTAAGCTCGAATCTCACCTGGTCATTGCCCTTCCCTGTTGCACCGTGGGATACGTAGTCTGCCCCTTCCTTCTCAGCAATTTCCATCTGCTTTTTGGCGATAACCGGCCGTGCCAGCGCTGTTCCTAGTAAATATCTGCTCTCATAAACAGCATTCGCCTTGATGGCAGGGAATATGAAATCAGTCACGAATGCATGCTTCAGGTCTTCCACATAGACTTTCGAAGCCCCTACCTCCAGTGCCTTCTCCTTGATTTTCTCAAAGTCATCCTGCTGCCCTACATCTCCGACATATGCTATCACTTCGTATCCTTTCTCCACAAGCCATTTCAGGATGCAGGACGTGTCCAGGCCTCCTGAATATGCTAGTACTACCTTTTCCATCATTATCACTCCCACTAACGTTTGTGTTACAACTGCAGCGGAACACGCTTATAAGCTTTTTGCAAAATATGTTACTTATAGATACAAAAGTGTTGCATATGGAACAAAATATCTCTGAGCTCGTCTGGCTCTACGTGAAAAGGAGGCCTTTCCTGAAGGAGGTCATCAGGGCGGGCATCGTGAATTACTCAGCCCTTGCAAGAAAGGTCTCGATGGATGCATTCGGCAGTCTGGAGCATCAGGATGCAGTAAAAATGGCACTGATACGTCTCTCCTCAAAGATGGAGAAGCTGGAATCCGACCTGGAGAAAAGAATCCTGGCGCTTCTGAAGAACAGCTCAATGGTAATCAAGAGCAAGGTGGCAGTTGTCATCACAACAAAGCAATTAGATGAGCTGAAACCGCTCTCATTCGCAAAATCAGGGCGCCATATAACTTACATAGTAGAA
>Ga0180437_10008946_pt1 | contig 12547 bp, 17 predicted proteins | sample SS_ome_4_FD_132410 | JGI IMG/M metagenome (GOLD analysis project Ga0180437, IMG submission 132410) | Hypersaline lake sediment archaeal communities from the Salton Sea, California, USA - SS_3_D_1 metaG | ecosystem: Environmental > Aquatic > Non-marine Saline and Alkaline > Hypersaline >...
CCCGTCAATTCTATTGTATACTTCTTTCCAGAGGGGACGGAGAAAATAAGCTCACTGATTTCAGCCGTTTTCCCCTCAAACTCGTCTGTCCAGTATTCGTTGAACCAGTATGGGTCACTCTCATCCTTCTTGACATAAGCGATAGTACAGTGCGGATTGTAGTCTCGAAACTTGTCGGTGTACTCCAAGTTATCACACACAAATCTATTAAGGTCTCGAATACCTCCACCGTGTACGTTCAATTTCATGACCACGTACTCGTCGTTGTAGAAGACAGACGTAGCCCCAAGCGTTATCTTGAAGGGCGGCTGGTCCTTAAGTGCCTCTCTTATTTCGTCCGGGTCGGTTGTGTGCAGCCCATACTTTACCGTCGTATGGGGTTCGTCTTCCCGACCAAGCTCTCCATCCTCGTCGTCATATATCCGGTCATCAGGTATGGAGAGACCATACCCGCGAATCTCCGAAGCCAGAGGCTCTGGAATCGGTGCCATCAGGCAACTGTAGGAATATCCTATCAACGAACGCATATTGATTCCTATGCCAAGGCGGTGTCAATCGAAGCCTTGGCCTCATCGAGTGCGCTGAGAAGGCCGTCCGTGCTCTTCTCCACCATTCTCGTGCGCACGACGAAACCTTTCAGCCATCGCTTGACATCGCCTGCGAAATTGATGATACGCCGAATAAGTCCATCGGGACGACCCGCAAGCCACTCTCTCACAGAAAGAGCCATATCGGCAAGCCCTGCTTTCCTGATAGACGCCGTCTTGACTACAATCTTGAGGCCACGGATGGCGTCCGATGTATGAGTGAGGTCTTCCTCTGTCTCGCGATAGATTAGCTCGACGGCCTCCTGAACATCCTTGCCAAGCTTGGCTCCCACACGATTGAAAAAGTCCCCAGCCTTCTCGCCCCACTTGCTCGTAGCCGGGTCAGATAACATTTGCTCGACACCCGGACGCTTCTCTTGGAGGAACGCTGTGAACTCAAGCAACCCTTTCTCTGCCTCAACGAGAAAACGAGCCTTCTGCTTCATTTGAGCGGCTGCCTTCTTGAGGTCTTTCAGGCCCTCCTTCTCTTCGGCTTCGAGGGTCTTGATTTGCTTCAAGATGGACTCGTACTGAGTCATAATTTGCTGAAGTTGCTGACGGATAGCCACAATTTTGTCAATCGCGGTACGGAGCTGCTGCGGACTGAATCCCGGTATCTTGTCAATTCTCACCTTGGGGGCAGATTTGGCAGCCATCAGCTCCTTCGCCACCAGCACGAGCTGATGTGCCACATCTATCCTATCCACCTTTGTCTCCGCTTTCTTTCCAGCAATGAGCTTTCCAGCGCGGAGCAAGTCGTCAACCATATTGACGCCGCCCCCTGTCTCCATTACATCGTTAACGGCTGCAAGCAATTCACGCTGTGCAATGTCTCGACTCATTACTCTGCCAGCCATCTGTTTCTTGAATACAGACTTGGCAGTCGCCATCCACCGAGAGAACTGACGCGGCCCAATGACGATGGGTATGGTTCCTTTGCTCTTGCGCCCACCATCATCCCAATATGATACCCAGTCCAAATACACATTGTCCCAACCCTCTTCATTCGGCTCTGCGCGGAAAGTGAAGTGGACGGTAATGCCGCCAACAGTCCGAATTTCCATTTCGTCGCCACCCTCACTTACTTCTCTGATAGGGGGCATACCGATTCCGCGCACTACTGCCCGGTACAACTTGTTTCTCAAGTCTCTAACTGTCACGCTATACCTACAGACTGTTGATGGCCCTCAAGATATCCTTCTGGAGTTCCTGCACCTTCGGGTGTCTTTTCTGCCTGCGTGGGATGCCCCCAAGAGCCCTTGTGATGTCATCTTTGATTTCTTCGACCACATCCGGCGGCAGGTCTTCCCAACCTGCCTTGACGACATCACATGCAACCCGGAGAAGCCTTAGTGTCTCTGCGACAGATGAGCTGCACTCGCTGCTCCAAACCTTCCTGCCGGACTGCCGAATCCAATCGGCGATGACAGAATAGGCAATGTCCTTGCCTTGGCCACCCCCAAAATACACCTTCACGGCATCGTAAATGCTTGAGTAGAACGGGTCTTTCTGACCTTCCAACGATTCATACGCCTTAACAGCCTTGTTGAAGTTGCGCAGAAAGCCAAGAAGCTCCTTTGCCGCTTTGGGGCTCTGAATGTCCTTCAAGCCGATAGAGAACTTGCGCCCACCCTTGCTCGCCTCGATGTACCGATAGAAGGCGTCACTGGGATTGAACTTCTTGACCTTCACACCACTCGCGCTCAACGCCTTCTCGACGATGGGGGCGACCTCCTCAAGCCACCACTCCCAATCTCCGCCTTTCAACCCACGAGGTTCTGGAAATTCCACACCATTGGCCTCCCTTGAGACAGACCCCGAAGCTTTCATTTTGCGAACAGTCTTCTTGAAGCTGTCGCCGGTCCACGCCATTTCCTCACGAATGGAAGCGAGTGCTGCGGCCACCAACTCAAAGTCACGATTATTGTCCTTGGCCAAGCCCTCCCCGATGAGGGCACCGTGCACTGCGTCTGCATCGTGTTCGCTTATGGTTCGGCCCAGAATCTGCTGGTTGTCCTTCAGCCACTCGAAAACATCCTTCGTGGTGAGAGTCCTTGCTCTTCTTTCAGTCGCAGCCTTGGAGGCAGTCCTTGGCAGTGGCGTGCTCTTGAAGCCGAGCTGCTTGAGCAGCTTCTCAATTTTGGCTTTATCTCTTTCGCTGACTTGATTGAACTGCACACGTGCCGCCTCTATCATATTGGGAGGATAGTAACCCGGTTTGCGAATCGAAGGATGCCCGATGACCGCCGCACGAATCCGCTGTTTTCGTATTTCTCGGACAATGCCCTTACGGATACCATTGGCTTTTCTGGCAAGTGCCCTGAAGTTCTTAGAGGTTGTCCCCTCTGCACTCTTGACCGTCATAACCCAGAACAAATCAATAACATCACTTCCCAGAGCTTGCATATGCAGCGTGATAGGAGGTATCTTGGCAATGCGGGAGTGCGACGCCGTCTTCACCATCGGCTTGAGGCGATAGAACATGAGGTCTGGGTCGCCAAGCTGGTCAAAGTAAATGCCTCTCAACTCCCTCGACCAGATAGCCTCGGGGTTGCTACTCTCACCAGTCTCCAAATCCAAAGTCCACGGGGGAGAGTAAAATGGCTTCACGTTGTAGTCATCGCTGGACGGCTTGTACTTGATATCCAAACCGAACTGGGGAGCCATTGTCTCGTTCGGCCCCTTACGTCCCGCCCACTTGATGCGAAGAGTATTCGCGTCCACCTTAATAAGAGGCTTGAAGAGCTTAAACCGACGACCACCAATCTTGCTCAAATACGCTTCATACTTCCGTGCGTAGGGAAGTATCTGGGATGCGATAGTCTGAACCACTTGGCTCGCCTTCTTTGGCTTCTCTTCACCGTAATCACGACGCCTACGCAAAAGTGCGTTTCTCATTTACGACCTCCTCATGTCCCTTGCTACGCTCGTTCGGCTGCCTCTTCGCTTTATAGCCACGTCGAGCATTGATTCTTCTGTGTCAAGTTCAGGCTGCGCGTACTCCTCCCCCAAATCCTCAACAGGTATGCGATTGCGCCTCAAGCTGGAGGGCAATCTTGACCTCCGAGAAGACAGCTCGTCTACATCAAAGGCCACCGCGCATGACTGGCATCCACAGCCACCACTTTCGGATTCCCTTCTCGAAATCTCTGAAACGACTGCCATGAAGTCCGGCATGACTTCCTTGTCAGATTCCATCGCTTTCCGGCTTGCGCGAAGTCCTTGTGCCACGTCTGGATAGAGACCAGCGATTTCGGCCTCGGCCTCCGCCACATGACCGATGGCCAGCCACCTGTGTTCAGGATAGCCTGCGATGCTCTCCTGAAGCAAAATAGCCGCCTGTGCCAGATGCTTTCTGGAACAGTCAGCACAAGGTTTTCGCGGTGCGTTATTCATCATCCTGTTGCGAAACCGTCGCCACTCCTGTGATACTGCTCTCTTGCTCGGTCTCTGACTTCAATCATCGTCGCGCCTGCCTTGGCCCATTGAACCGCCTTCTCCAGAAACTGGTCAGTAACCTTGCTGAGCAATGTGTCGCCGTATAAGACCCATCTCTGGTCTGGCCGTCTCAGTTCATAGTCCTTTCGGACACCCACCTGAAAGATATTCAACAACAAATCTCGCCTGCCAACTGCGATACGACGAGCACTGTCGGGCTCGGCAGCAAACTGCTCACCCGCCTTGGCGTGTCGAGTGCCAAGAGAGTGCATTCCCATGCCCTTCAGCTTTTGTTTGATTTCCTCGGCAATGTCCACGACCTTCTTCTTGGGCGACTGTGCTCCTTTGTCTGCAAAAACCATTTCATACGGCTCGTGGGTGAAGACGTAGGTGTCCGGCCTCCCTTTGCTCCCAATGAATGTGAAGACGAGAGCCTGCGGAGTCTGCTTGATATTGAGAACCTGATAAACTACCGCACCTATAGAACTCAGATTGAGTGTCGTGTTCTTGGAGTATTTGGGTCTTTTGCCGGGCTTTTTCCGGTTTGGAAAGAAGGCCACCCATGTATACCTGCCAGACTTATACAGCTTCACAAACCTCTCAACGTCGTCCTCTGGACCAATCTTTCTGGCCAAGTCATAGACGAGACCCGCTTGTTTGTGGACATTCGCCTCCTCAAGCACACCCGCCACAGCTCCCATGATGCCAAGAGGCGACAGCCGCTTGACCTTGCTAAGTAGTTCTTTCCCAAAACGCTCTAGGTCTGATTCGGAAAAATCAGAACCGAACTCACCGGACTCCTTCAAGGCCGCAGAGATTCGAGCCAGCTCCGGAACTCTTGAGTTGCGAGCCACATGGGCGGCAATTTCTCCGACGGTCGCCACCCCGTGGCCAACCTTCTGGGCCATCCCCTCGCCAAGAGCGTAGCCTTTCTGCCACTCGATATTACGAAAAGCAACAAGCCGTCTAGCCAACCTCAGAATCTTCCGGGCCACGAGCAACCGCTCCATGGTTCCCTCCTTGTCGGGAAAACCGACTATTTCTTGAAACCCCAGCCGTGGTAACGCTTCAAAGCATCCTCAGCATCCTGTTTGCTCTTATAGGTCTGAGGCCACATTTTGCCAGTTTTGCCGGACATGACGCCCCACCCATCTTTGACCTTCTTGATACAACCCGAAGGCCCACACTTATCGCCCTCAGCGGCAACGAGTGCCTCAGCGAGAGAAATCAACTCTTCCGCCACAACATCTTCGGGGCTCTTCTTCGGCTCAGTCAATTCCTTAGCCAGAGCCAACAGCCTCTTGGCTACTCTTGCTCTGTTCATCTTCTTGCTCCTTATGTCTTGAGGAATCGAGCCACATCATTCAACTCTTCGACAACATGACCCATATCACCGACATATCCCCAATTCTTAGGCTCTCTTTTCTGTTCTCGCTCGTGTTGGCCAATGCCTTTGTCAATACGACGCAAAAGAAGACGAGCCTCTTTCACCCTGTCGGCGTATTCCCTTACAGCCTCCGCCCCAACAATCTCCTGAGCCACCGCTGTCTTGGTTCCTCGCCTCATGGTCTGTCTCCTCACCTTACGTGAAAATATCAAGAAATTATGACGTTATCCGTATCGGTAAGTCGTCTTGTCTGGGCCTCGGCCCGAAGGTGGCTCGTACTGCTCCATCGTGCTGAAGGTCTTTGGATTATACGCATTCGGCGTAGAAAACGGACTATAAAAGGTCAAATTTACAGTTGGCACCCAACTGGTCGCTTCCACCGACTGCGCAGATAATGTTACGAATCCAGTAACCCCATTCCACACATCAAGAAAAGTATACTCCGTTCCCGATACCCAAATAGTAAGCGCGTTATGCCAACTTGAAAGACTGGTAAGCGATATTTTGACCTTCTCTCCTGAAGAACTCGGTATAAACTTTATTCTGTTCGAGGATGAGTCAACAGCCGCCTCTCCAGACTCGGTCCACACATCCGTCACCCCGACTCTCTTGAGTATCAGCTCCTCGTCTCCTCCGGGTCCGAGTCCGTTCCCTTTGGTGCCGTCCCAATTCGAGCCGAAGACCACCCTTATCTGGTCTGGGAATCCTGTAAGTGCCACCTCACACCTCCTATCCCTCGCACAAGGCGCAGGAAGTACCGCATTTGTTGTAGTCCTCTGAACCCTCCGGGTAACCCCAGTCCAGACCACATTCATGAGCCAGCACATTCATGCACCGTTCACAGGCACTCGCAGCCACGATAATCGCGTTCTGTAGAGTGAAGCCTTCCTTAACGAGCGCAAGGGCCAAGTCCTCCGACCAACCGGACGAACCGCTCATGAAATCCTTGGAGCCGTAAGCTTCCCACTTCGGCCACTCCTCTCCAACTTTTCTGGAGCGATAGCCTCCGCACTTGTCGCACGTCTGGCCCTCCACGCCGTCTATGAGCCCATGGTCAACGCGAATCCAATCCTCGGGATGGTCACACGCCTCGACCTCATCCGCCTGCACAATCTTGAGCCAGTTGGTATTGAGCTGCGTCGGAAACCGACTGACTTGGTACTTGAAGCCGTCAGGTGCTTCTGCGAGTGGGTCTTTCATGTCTGGCAGCCACTTCTCTCCTGCCTCATTCTCGTACCAAAGGGTGTCATGCTCTCTTGGAATGGTCTTCAAGAGAGCGGCAGTAACGCGACGTAGTCGGTCAGACGCCGCCTTCTTGTTGACACCCTGAAGCTTTTCCGAAACACCGACCACCTTGTCCCACAGCTCGAACTTTTGAAGAGCCTCTTTCACCGGCTCCTCGTTCTGGTCGGGGTTCTCCATGTTGACCCTGACTTCCTGTATCTCGTCGTTCTCGTCGGTGTATCGGACAGTAAGATTCCTGCCGCTGACAGCCACGCTTTGGTTCTCATCCTCCCAGACGGGGGGCTCGTCGCCAGACTCGGCTTCACTCCACAACTGGCTCGTAAACTCATCCTTGATTGCGCCCTTCTCCTTCCATCTGCGCAAACCCTCCTTGACAGACTTGGCAACATCCTTCAAGCCCTTCTTAGGGGCCTCTTCTTTTGGTTCTTCCTTGGAGGGCTCCTGTTGCTGAGGGGGCTCGTTGGTGTATTTGACCTGACCGTTAGGGTAGGTCACCTTGAACTTATACTTGGAATCGGGACCAGTCTTCTCGACCTTGGGGGCGGCGGCGGTTCTGGAGGACTCAAGCTTCCTGAGAAGAGCTTCGCCAGCTTTTTTCGCTTGCCTGAGATTAGAGTAAGGCTCATCCTTGCCTGTCGTCTCAGCCAACAAACCCCTGACGAAGCCCGACACATCATATCCAGCTATTTTGTTCGACCACTCTCTGGCCCAACGGGGAGTCACAAGAATGTGTGCGCCTTCACCGTCCAGACGCCACGTGTGCCGACGCTTTGTCCACGACGAGGCGATACGACTTGTAATGCGGTCAACCCGCTCGGCAGCCCACACTGTCACCACGTCAGCATCGGCTGGCTTATCCTTGAGGTCATAGTCCACCACAGCCGTTCCCTGTCCGGGGAGCTTCATACGCACCTTCTTGCTGTCGGGGCCTTTTGTTACCAACCTCTCCTTCAACCAGTCCCGAATCGCTTCGTTTACCTTGGGCGGTGAAACGTCACGTAAATCACTACGATACTCAGCGTGATTGCTCCAATCAATGTCAAGGTCTCGCTTGCGCGAAAGGGGTAGTACATCGCCATAGTCGTAAGGCCCATAAACATATCCAGACTCTTGTAGAGTAAGGTCATCTCGCTCATTCTTTGTCTTCAAGTAGTTCTTGACTTTATTCACGAGACGCTCCACGAGAACGTCGTCACGGACGCGCCGTTCTATCTTCTTCAGCACGTCCATGAAACCGGCCTCGCGGATTCGCTTGCCTCGTCTCATGATAACACTACAAGCCCAACCAAATGCTGTTCATGTCTGCCCAGTCGTACAACTCGTTGAGCACGTCGTCAAACTCCTCAACGTCCCCTACGTCATGCATGAGCCTGTCCGTTATGTCGCTCAGGGGGTCAAGAACTTCTTCCCTGAACTCACGTTCGTCTTCTACAATACCCAGCTTTATGAAATCCCTCGCATGGAGCCTCCGCACGCCCTTGGCGATGACACTGTTTAGCTCGTGGGCTGCGTCCTTGATGAACAGGTTATCGTCCTCCAGTCTCTGCTGAAGGTCTCTCAGCTTTCTCTTGATGTCAATCTTGCCAGCCCATTGCCGAGCCGTCAGCTCCTTAGCGACGCCCACCAGTTCTTCTACCAGCTTCCTCATTCTTCACCTCTCTATTTCAATGAAACGGACAAAAAGACCCACTCGTCCACTGCGTGGACCCGGACGGTGATGTTGTTGGAGCCATATTGGTCAAGCAGTGCACGACCCACCTTATTGGCTATTCTGATGTCCTCATTTCCCGGCTCATCGTAAGCCATGTCTCCATGCTCTCTGGTCCCGAATTCTATGTAGTCACGCTTCTCTTCCTCTGCTTCCAACCACGAGTTCTTGTGAACGAATCGCTTGATTTCATCAATAGTCGGCTTCTTGGCTTCGGGTCTCACGTGGGGGTCAAGACCAATCGTCCTCATGACTCTGTCGGGGTTATCCTCAGCCATCCTTTGAAGGTACTTGATTGCCTCCTTACCGACTTTGTTCGCGCTATTGCCGGTGTACTCGCCACGTGCATAAACCTCCCGGTCTAGGCGTACCTCCACCCTGTATTGATACAGCTCCCCCAAAGCAAGCTCACTGCTGTAGTCGTACTTTCTTCTCACGGGGAATGTGGCCCTGATTTTGAAGAAGGCTCTTGTGTCCGAAGGCGATGACACGTCAACACCCACGTAGGGAAATACGCTGGAGTAGTCTGTGCTGAAGCCTTGTTCCGTTTTCAGCTTGGCCTGCGGAAACAGCTTCTTGACCTCTCGGATAAAAGCACGGGCTGCTGCCTTGAGCTTAGGGAACTCCTTTGCCATCGTCCGCTTTGCTTCGTCCACATCATCCAAATCCTTATAGGGATTGGTGGCCATCAGGCTTCTGGCCATCTTTATCAATTCTCTCGCTGCTCGTCTCATCTCGGAACCCTTTCTATCGCGATTCAGATGGTCTTTTGCGATACCCAAGCCTTCCACTATCTTCTTCTGCAAATCCGTCTCGTTCTGCTTCAGCTCTGTATTCTCGATGCTATGCACCTTCCGAATGGCCGTCTTAGCGGCATCCTTCCCAGCATGCACCTCAAGGGCCTCCACGGCCTCCTTAATAGCCTTGGTGCCCTTCCCCTTGATGTAGGCATTCACCGCCTTCTCAAGTCGCTTCAGGCCGCGCTTGACCGTGAGGTCGTCAAACGTCTCCTCCAGCTCCTCCGGGTCGCCCTTACCATCGCCGGGCCGGTCATTCGTCCACTTTTTACTCCCGGTGTTGTAGGTCACACGCCAGTCGTTCTTGGAACCCGGAGCCGTTCTTTCTACTCTCTTGGCCATTACGCCTTCTTCTTACGGGCAATCTTTTTTCGCCCCGTTTTCTTCAAACCACGACGAACGACCTTGCCTATGACGGCAATCCGCTTAGCCGTACGCATCTTCTTCAGACGAATCTTGAAGAGTTCGCACTTCTGACGCCCCGGACACGTCTTACAGTATTCACTCCTGAAGTCGCTCGCGAAGCTCCACATCTTGCACTGGATGAAGTCAAGCTCAGCCTCTCGCTGGGCTATCTTCTTCTTCAGCTTCTTAGACAGCTCCTCTTGGTGCTTCAATAACGCTTTTCGGAGTTCCTTCGATTCGCTCTGTAGGAATTGCTTGAAATACTCACATCCCTCAGCCACCCTATACGGCCTCCTCCGCCGCTTTCACGTAATCTTCGAGCAATTGCGGGTCGAATCCCAGCCTTACCACGACTGTCTTCGCCGCCAAATCCAACACGGGACGGCCCTCATTTACGGTCGTCTTCGCATGTCTCGTCACTTTGATAATCGTCCGTGCCTTGCTCACCGCAAGAGCCTTCGCCGTGGACATCAGGCCAGCCAGAACGTCCAGCTCAGGCTTCTCTCCGCAATCAAGCGGAACCTGAATCGTCGCACTGGCAGCAGTAACCTCGACATTGCACTCGGGTTCCTTGCGTTCAGGCTTCTTGGGAGCCTCTTCCGCCGCAGGCTCGACAACTTCCTCTTCCACGGGCTCTTTGACTTCAGCTTCGACTTCGCTCATTGTCTTCTCCTTTTCATATTTCCCAGTTTACTGGTGGCTGTCACTCGCAGCCTTCGCCATCTCCGACTCCTCGATGCGACCTATTGTGTTTCCGGTCCCCATGAGGATTTTCGCGATTTTTCTTGCCCACGTCTGGTCACGCCACTCAATACCGGCGATATCCGCCAACGCATAAAGAGCCCCTCGAAAACCTCCAGTCTGCTCAAGCAACCACTGGGCTTCTCTCTGTCCCTTGAACGCCTGACGAGAGCGGCTGCTAATGACCACCTTTTCCGCGATTTGCTCGTACCGGTTCATGTTCATGCTCCCAAGTAACGCTTGCCGCTGTCTACGACCTCTTTCGTCCTCAAGTCAGCCTCCTGAATGGCCCAAATGGCCTCCAGAGCGGCTTGGCCGACGCCATCTATGTACTTGACCTTCCGACCAACAGAAAGCAAGTCCTTATGCGCCCGGTCGAGAACGCCGCGTATCTGCTGCGCCTCGTCCACAACGGCTCTGACTTTCTGCTCTTTTGGTGAGTTGCCCGACATTATCTTCCTAACCAGACTTCTGGCTATCCTTTGCTCTCTCACTGACCGTACCCCCAATTTAGGGCATTCGTCGCTTGAGTCTTGCTTTCGCCTCAAGAATGTACACGCTATCTTCCATAAGCGTAAAACGCCTCATGCTCAAACCGTAAACTCTGTCCCTTTCAGCTCCGACATACTCGAAGTAATCCATATAACCCCGCTTCATGTCGAGAAATCGCATGATGGAAGCTATCTCCGCATTGGCTGCTCCTATCAGCCTGCCAGCGTCTAACAGCGACAACTTCTCAGCCGAAGAAACAGTCTTGACCCAGACTGTGACCATCCCCATGCCCGGATGCTCGAAAAAACCAGATGTCATGCGCGACGCCGTCATACCGCGCACGACATTTTCTGCGATTCTTTTCGCATCTTTTGGCATTTACTTCACCACCAAGTGCATCACGACTTCATATCCGAAGCCCCCGGTCACGTAAAAGCGCATCCCACGGCTGTCCACGTCAACACTCACCTCCACTGGCCTGTATGCCGGGTCTACTCTTTCCTTCCGATGGTGGAAAACGTTTTTTCCGGGCTTCACCTTGCCCGACCACCACTCGCCGCCCATGCCTATCTGGAGAAACTGTGCGAACGGCGCGTAGACGAACTCTACATCATCCTTGACGGCGAATATGTGGCCACTGGCCGCGTGTCTGTCTCGAACGTACTGGGCCGCAATCTTCTTACTGGACGCGCCCCTCTGGCTCGCCATCCTATTGAGTGCCCCCGCCAGCTTACGCAGCTTCCTGTCAAAAGCCGGAATCATACGATTGCTGATTCTCTGAAGTTCTTCTTGGATGTCCTCGGATTCATCCGCGAGTTTTTTGGCTTCGGCTCCGAGTTTGCGGTCTACTCTGCCAAGCATTTCACTCACCATGTGGAGCTGTAAGGTCACCTCTTTGTTCACTTTACCGTTGTTTGCGACGAATCTGACCACTGGAGAAATAAGGCCATACGCGGCCCCAGCTACCCCAGACTCCAAGGCCACCACCTGCTTGCCTTCCGCAACTGAACCCACTATCCTGTCCGTTATCGCATCAGCATCCATTGGCATTCTCCTTCGCATCAGCCCCCATACCCCAGCACACTGCTCTCCAACAATGTCCAGAATATCAAAAAAATGTGCCACTTAGACTTAGCCTGATACAGAGAATCCGAGAGACAAGTATAAAACCTATTATAAATATACACGTCGTAGAGCACCGCAGAGCCACACCCACGGAATACGGAAGACATGCCACCCCAACGATTTGCAGTATCTGCGCAAATAAACGCTACTCCTGCAAATGCCAACTTTCACTCCTGCAAGTGCTGCCATGTGTATAATAGAACGTGGGAACATTTTCACAGATTCGCCAACTGGAACGACAGGTACGCGCCTCCAAGCCATACCACGACTGGGTCAAACGCAACAAGGCACAGAGCTGCCTGAAGTGCGAGACAACAGACAACCTTGAGTGCCACCACGTGACAGAACTGTACCATATCATCCTCGGACTTTGGAAACTCTACGGAAACGAATCAGAAGTCCTGCAACACGCCATAGACATGCACGCTGCCGACATGTGTGAATCGGTTACCCTGTGCAACGACTGCCACGGAAGCGTCCACCCCGGACGGTCTGTTCAGTTCCAGAATCAAGAGGCACAAATCGAACTATGGACGACCCTCCCAAGGAACCTCAACATCCCATTAAGTCATTCCACCAAAGACCGCCGCAAGGAAGCACTCGGGCTGGTATCGCTTCAGAC
>Ga0180437_10008947_pt1 | contig 12545 bp, 11 predicted proteins | sample SS_ome_4_FD_132410 | JGI IMG/M metagenome (GOLD analysis project Ga0180437, IMG submission 132410) | Hypersaline lake sediment archaeal communities from the Salton Sea, California, USA - SS_3_D_1 metaG | ecosystem: Environmental > Aquatic > Non-marine Saline and Alkaline > Hypersaline >...
AGCCCTTGGCCTTCCACGATGCTGAAGCGCCGGACGGCAAAGCCATTGGGCTCATGGCCCAGGATCATGAAGTAAGGGATGCCGGGCATGGACACGATGGTATAGAGCGTGCCGTCGACGCGGCGCACTTCGGGCAGAGACCCCAAGTGCTGAGCATAGCCCACATCGATGCCGCTCAACGTGAGCTGGATGACAGCCCCCGGCTGCTGCCTGGCAGCTACGGTGAGATCTGCCCCGCTGCCACCCATCACTGTGGCAAAGTTGGCCAACAGACCCTCGGCCATAGCGGACAGGGCCAATACGGTGGCAGTCGCTATGGTGATACCCAGCAGGGTCAGCGCCGTGCGCATGGGGCGCCGCAGCAGGTTGCGGAGGATCATTGAGGTCTCGAGAATGGCGTCGCAGTCGTCGACGCCAAGCGGCGAAGTGTAACTGCCAGTGACTCTTGAGCGGTGAGGCTAGGTGTGCGGTGCCAGAGGCTGCAGACCCGAACCACCGGGAGTCTCGCGCAAGTGTTCGATTGAAATGCCTTGAAATGCGACGGGCTAGGCGTGTGCGTCCTATGCCGCAGGGTCATTGGGTTTGGCTAGATCCGGCACTGGCCTGACAGGAGGCCGGTTTGGAGGGCGAAATCCGGGCCCTCCCTGGCCCTGAGAACTTGAGATGGGCCTGGTGCAGAACGTCATTCCAGATATCCTCCAGATATGCGGTTATCTCGGAAGGAGCCTGTGCGCTGTCGATGTCGACGTCTGTCAGTGGAATGGCCAGCGGTGCAAAAACATACGTAGGCCCGCTGAGAAATGAGGTCAGTAGCGTGGCCACCCAGCGGGCCGGACAGTAGACGGGGTAGTAGTCTGTGACGATGGTGTCGATGAACTCGATTCCGAACACGATCGGCACCAAGAACACCTGCTCTGGCCTCAGCAGGGGGTGACGGAGCACGCGCCGCACCAGTGAGCCAAGGCCGCTCCTCCAGGCAGCATCCGGCCTCATCGAGCCGGTCGGATAGATATTCACTCCACAACCTCGGGCCACGATCAGATCGGCTGCGCGATCGAGCACTTCCCTATTGCGCTGCACCGCCGCAGGGTCGGGTACGGTGGGCCAGAAGAAGCTCTCCATTGCGTCCAGCACGCCGCTGTACCAGCGCCTCTGGCGGTAGGCATCGCGCATCGGCACACTCTCAACCAGCAGGGCGGTCTTGATAATGTTCGGCCCGATCCTGGCCAGGTTCGCGTCGCCGATTTGATACACGTCGGACCGTGTGAACAGCGAGTCGAAGACGATGGCCTCGACTCCGCTGGTATGGTTGCCGTAGGCCAGAAAAGCACCGTTGGCTAGTACGTCGGCGACCTTCGGGGCAATCTGGCGTTGCACCTGCAAGCCAACTTTCTTCAGGATCGCTCGGCATGCTTCCGCCATCCCGTCGCGCCCGATCATCTGCTCCAGCTCCAGAATCACGCGGCACATGTGGCTCAGGGGCAGGCCGAGTTCGATCACGCCGCTGGCCAGGCGAAAGCTGGCCGATTCATGACGAAAAGACTCATACTGGTTCAAGAATGCGTCCAGACCGCCTGCATGAAGTGTGTCAAACAGCTCTTGGACTCTGGCCCGCAGGCCCTCCTTGTGTCCTGTTGGTACGTGCACGTCTGTCTCCCTCGGTCTCTTGTGCTTGCCGTTTCTAGTCGTGCCGGTCATTCACATCTTGACCTGCCGCAGTGCAGTTCAGAGGCTTGATCATGTGGATGTCGTCGGGCTCGAGGGCGTACAGCTCGGGGTGTACCGCGTCGGCCAACTGGAAGCCCTGGCTCAGGTAAAATCCGACCGCCGACCCTGAAGGTGTGGAGGAGACATAGATGCGCCTTCCGCCAAGTTCTCCGGCCAGTTCGAACACCGCATGGACCAGGCGGGTGGCGATGCCCTGGCGGCGAAAGCCGCTGCTGACATGCAAAAAGCTCAGCTGTGCCATGTCGTCCTGCAGCTTGGGCCGCAGTATCGCCATTCCTGCCAGCACATCACCATGAAATGCACCAAACAGTACGCCGCTCTGCTGCTCCAGGGTGACAAGGTTCTTCTCGACCAGCGTCTGCACGTGGTGGTCACCGTAGCCCACGGCGGACCAGCGTGGCACACGCCAGTCAACAGCCTCGGCCTGCAGTTGCCCGTCGCGCACCGTGTAGCCCACGGTGACGTGCTCGGAGCGATCGATTTCGCCGATGCGCGTGATGTCCGATATCGCCAAACGCCGGATGCGGATCATGTACGTCCCTGTGTCGGCAGCTTCCAGACCTGACCGTCCCGGGGCTGTGTATCTGTCGTGGCAGTCCGAGACGCACCGTCCGGGTCAGTTGCAACAAGGCCCTTGAACTGGCTGATGTAGGAGTTGAAGTATACGCCGCGCTTGGCCAGCAGCTCCTCGTGTGTCCCGCGCTCAATGATCTGGCCGTCGTTGATCACCAACACCTTGTCTGCACGGCGGATGGTGCTCAAACGGTGGGCGATGACAAAGCTGGTGCGGCCTTTCATCAGCCGCAGCAGGGCCTCTTGGATGTGAATCTCGGTGCGGCTGTCGACGCTGCTGGTGGCCTCATCCAGGATCAAGATGCCAGGATTGCGCAAGACGGCCCGGGCGATGGCCAGCAGCTGCCGTTGTCCCTGGCTGAGATTGCTGGCCCGTTCCGAAAGTAAAGTCCGATAGCCCTGTGGAAGCCGCTGGATGAACTGGTCGGCGTTGGCTAGCGTGGCTGCCGCGATGCACTCTTCATCGCTGGCGTCCAAGCGACCGTAGCGTATGTTCTCCATAACCGTATCGGCGAACAGGAAGGTATCCTGGAGCACGATGCCCAGACGTTGGCGCAGCGACTCCCGCTGCAAGCTACGGACATCATGCCCGTCCACGCGGATGGCGCCATCCTCGACATCATAGAAGCGCGTCAGCAGGTTCACAATGGTCGTCTTTCCCGCGCCGGTGGGCCCGACAAGGGCAATCGTCTGACCGGGCTGTGCTGTCAAGCTGACGTCTTTGAGCACCGGCAGCTCGGGCAGGTAGCGGAAATCAACATGCTCGAATTCGACCAGACCTCTGATATACTCGATGTGCACCGCGTCGGGGGCGTCTGCCAGCTCCGGGCTGAGGTCGATTATCTCGAAGACGCGCTCTGCGCCGGCGATCGCTGACTGCACTGCATTGTAGAGGTCGGCCAGCTGGCGTAGGGGCCGGGCGAACATGGTGGCGTAGCTGACGAAAGCGACAATGGTGCCAACGCTAGCCTGGCCGCGCAGCACCAACCATGCTCCAAGACCGACCACCACGGCGACGTCCAAGTTCTTCAGCACTGTCATCATCGGTGCCATGAGCATGACCAGCACGGTGGCCCTGATGCCGATGTCGCGAAGGGCCACGTTCTCCCGCTGGAACGATTCAGTCACCGTGTCTTCCTGTGCGAAGGCTTGCACAACTCGCTGGCCGGTCAGTGTTTCTTCGAGCAGGCCGCTCAGCTTCCCCATTTGTGCCTGAAGCTGGCGAAAGCCCTGACGCGTCCGAGCGCCGATGTACCACGTCAGTAGCAGCATGGCGGGGATGATGGTCAGAGTTCCCAACGTCAGGCGCGCGTTGAGCGCGAACATGGCCCCCAGTATGCCCACCAGACCGAGCAGGCCGGAGACAAGCTGGACGAAACTCTGCGAAAGGCCCTGGTTGATGGCACTCGTGTCGTTGGTCAGGCGGCTCATCAGCTCACCGTGCGGCTGGCGATCGAAGAAGCGCAGCGAGAGAAGTTGCAAGTGCTGGAACAGGTCGCCGCGCAGCTCGCGCAGCACCTTTTCCGTCACTGAAGCCATGGTGACACCCTCAAGCATCTGCGCCAGCCAGTTGAGAGCGTGTGCCCCTGCGACCAGAAGCACGAACCGCAACAGCCGTGCGGCATCGCCAACGCTGTCGACAGATTCACCCAGCAGGTACGGACCGAGCACACTCATTGCGCCGCTGGCCAAGATGAGAAGGATCAGGAGCAGCACTTGCGCTCTATAGGGGCGCAGGTAGTTGGCTAGGCGGAGCACGGTGGTTCGCGCATCGGTTGCCTTTTCAACGCGCAGTGCCCGTTCTGTGCTCCGGGCAATCTGTTGGGCGCGAGAGCCGCCCGGGGAGGAGCTCCCGGGGAGGCCTGACCTAGTCATGCCGCTCACCCCCGTCACCCAATTGCGAGTCAAAGATCTCGCGGTAAATGGGGCTGTCGCGCATCAGTTCAGTGTGCCTGCCCATCGCGACGATCTGCCCGCGCTCGAGCACCACGATCTTGTCTGCCTTGAGTACGGTGCTTACCCGCTGGGCGATAGTGAAACTGGTGCAACCGACCATCAGCGCCTCGAGCGCCGCTTCGATCCTGGCTTCCGTTTCCACGTCAACGGAACTGGTACTGTCATCGAGAATCAGAATGCGCGGTCTGATCAGCAGCGCACGCGCAATGGCGATGCGCTGCTTTTGTCCCCCTGATAGGTTGACGCCGCGCTGACCCAGCTGCGCATCGTAGCCATCAGGGAATGCGCTGATAAAGCCATGTGCTTCGGCAGCCTTGGCCACGGCCACGACTTCATCGTCGGTCGCCTGTGGGCGCCCAAAGCAGATGTTGTCACGGATGCTGCCGCTGAACAGCACCGGCTCCTGCAAGGCGACGCCGATGTGGGAACGCAGTGACCTGAGTCTGACGTCGCGCACGTCAATCCCGTCGATCGTGAGCCGGCCCGACGTTACGTCGTAAAAACGGGGGATCAGATGCACCAGCGTGGACTTGCCAGAGCCGGTCTGGCCCAGGATGGCAATCCGCTGCCCCGGCTCAGCCACCAGGTTGATGTGGCTTAGCACCGGCTCGTCACTCTGCTGTGCGTAGCTAAAGCTCACGTCCTCAAAGTGCACACGGCCCTGTACATTCGACAGGTCCATCGCAGCGGCATCCTCCGTAATCTCTGAAGCGCTCTGCAGCAGCTGCTCGATGCGCTCCCACGAGGCCTGGGCGGCCGAGAAAGTGCTCACCATCGAGCCCAGCAATAGCAGCGGGAACTGCACGGCAAGCAAGTGGTCGAGAAAAGCCACCACCTGACCGGTGGACAGGGCTCCGACACGAATACGATGACCGCCATACCATACTGCCGCGACCGACGACAGGTTCAGGAAGAGGAACAACGTCGGCACCAGCACGGAGAAGAGCTTCATGACTCCTATTCGGTCTGCCATCAGCTCGCCATTCACAGCTTCAAATTGCTCGCTTTCGTGCCTTGCCCGCACAAAGGCCTTGACCACCCTCACGCCGGCCAGGTTCTCCTGGAGAATGGCGTTGAGCGCGTCCAGCTTGTGCTGCAGCTTGATGAACAAGGGACGCCCGCGATGGGCCATCCGGACGACGATGACGGCTGTGGCCAGCATCAGCACCGGCATAACCAAAGAGAGGCTCGGGCTGATGAGGATCATCAGGATGTAGCTGCCCACAAGCCTCAACGGAGCACGGAGGAAGATGCGCAGCGACATCATGATGACGTAGCCCAGCGTGTTGATGTCGTTGGTCAGACGCACCAGCAGCCAGCTAGTATGAAAGCGATCGAGGTTAGCGAAGGACAGCGACTGGATCTTGTCGAAGATGGCGCTGCGCATGTCCGTCGTCACGTAGCTGGTCACGCGGACGGCAAGGATGGTGTTGCCAATGGTGAGCAGGGCGCTGGCTAGACCTGCTCCGAGCATCAGCAGCGTCGTGTCGCGCACCACGGCCATGTTCTGTGGGGCAATGCCCAGATCGATGATGCGCTGAATCAGTCCTGGGATGGCCAATTCCGCGCCGGTCATCAGCACCACGAGCAGCAGGGCAGCAAGGGCGTCACGCCGGTAGGGTGCAACAAACGCCAGGATGCGACGCATGAAGTGTGTGACAGTCCTTTCACCGCTGTACAGGGCCAGGTGTCTGCGGGCAGTGTGGGTTGCTGTGAAGCCAACAGGGCGGACTCAAGTATAGCCCGCTCGCAGGTGATGGGCAAACTGGATCCCTCGGCGGCCTTGCAGCGCGTGCCGCTGTCGGCGCCGGGGCAGGCATCGGGCTTGGCCCGCGACGCTCTGTGAAGTACAATCTGCTCGCTCGCGAGCCGCGGGGCTGGACCGTTATGCGTGGCGATGTTTGGCTGTACCGGGGCAACGAAGATGGGCAGGGCAGTATCGCAGGTAGCGGCGAAAGGACACGGCCATGGAATGTGAGATCCGCAGCGTGAAAGTATACTATGAAGAACAAGGTGCAGGCCGCCCGCTGGTGATGCTCCATGGTTGGGGCCTGGATCACCGCCACATGCGCAGCGAGATGGAGCCCATATTTGAGGGGCGAAGCGGCTGGCGGCGCATCTATGTTGATCTGCCCGGCTGCGGCCGGACGCGCGCTGCTGCATGGATCACCAGGCAGGATCACATCCTGGAGCTGATGCTCGCCTTTGTCGAGGAGATCATCGGTGGAGAACGGTTTGCCGTCGCTGGCGTCTCGGCAGGGGCTCTGCTGGCCCGCGGCGTGGTCTATCACCTCGCGCCGCAAATGGACGGGCTGCTGCTCGTCGTGCCCGTGGTCGTCGCTGACGATGCCCAGCGTGAACGGCCCGCTGCCGTGACCCTGGCCCGCGACGAGGCGCTGCCTGCCGAGCTGGAAGTTGACCAACGGGAGATGCTTCGCGGTGCGGTGGTCCAAAGCCGCCACTACTTGGACGCTCTGCGCAGGAGCTACATCCCAGCACTGAAGGTCTGCGACGTGGGTTTCTTAGAGCCCATCCGGCAGGATGCGGTGCGCTATGGGCTGTCCTTCGGCGTCGATGACCTGCAGCAGCCCTTCCCTGCACCCACACTGATCCTCCTAGGCCGTCAGGATGCTGCGGTGGGCTACCGCGACCAGTGGCGCTTGGTAGAGAACTATCCGAGGGGCACGATGGCGATTCTGGACCGCGCCGGACATGGGCTGGTGGTCGAGCAGCAGACCCTGTTTCGCGCGCTGGTCAGCGAGTGGCTGGACCGCGTTGACGAGTACGCGGCCATGTGAGACGTGCCCAGCTCACGGTGACGCAGCAGATGACCGAAGGACTCGAGGAGACGGTGAATTGATCAGGCCCGACACACTCAAGGAACGGCTGCGCCGTGGAGAAGTGACCATTGGCGCGTGGGTGAACTTTGGCACCCCCGATTCAGCGGAGATCCTGGCCTACATGGGCCTGGACTGGCTCGTCTTTGACACCGAACACGGTCCGTGGAGCATCGAAACCGTGCAGCGCATGATCCAGGCCACAGCGGGGACGGAGATCGTGCCGCTCGTTCGGGTGGCCTGGAACGATGTCGTGATGATCAAGCGGGCCTTGGACATCGGGGCATACGGTGTGGTAGTACCTTGGGTCAACAACAGAGAGCAGGCCGAGCAAGCGGTGCGCGCCACGCGCTATGCACCGCAGGGCATCCGCGGTTGTGGCCCGCGTCGCGTGGCCAAGTACGGCCTGGAGCACAGGGAGTACGTAGATGCTGCCAATGACCTGGTGACGGTTGTTGTCCAGGTTGAGACACAAGAGGCCATCGACAATCTAGGGGAGATCTGCTCTGTGGATGGCGTCGACGCTATCTTCATTGGGCCCTCAGATCTCGCCTGTTCCCTGGGCTTGGGCGGAGACAAGCGCCTTCCGCGCAACTTGCAGGCTATCGCCAAGATCCTGGCCGTGGGCAAAGAGCATGGCATGCCGGTAGGCATCTATGGCCTGGGGCCCGAGTATATTGAGGAGCACATCCGGCAGGGCTTTCAGTTCGTTGTCCTGGGCAGCGACATGAGCTTCATGATGCACGGACTGCGCGACATCCTAACGCGCATTGGGCGAAACTGACCGCGGCGCGCTGTCCCAAGACCTACAGAGGAGTATCGGGAGGGTAGGCGGTGGCTACAAAAAGCACGATTGGTTTCATCGGTCTCGGAATCATGGGTACGCCCATGTCGCAGCACCTGCTGAAGGCGGGCTACCGGTTGGTAGTATATGATCTGATCAAAGAGCGGGTGCAGGAACTGGTCGCCTGCGGTGCGGCTGCCGGCAGGTCTTGCCAGGACGTTGCCGAGCGCTCAGAGACGATTGTCTCCGTGGTTCCCGACTCCCCGGATGTGGAGAAGGTCTATCTGGGTGAGCAGGGCGTGCTGGCCGGCGTGCGGCCGGGCATGCTGCTGCTTGACATGTCCACCATCTCGCCGGTCACAGCGGTCGAGGTAGCCTCAGCAGCCCGGCAGAAGGGCTGCCAAATGCTCGACGCACCGGTGTCGGGCGGGGACGTAGGCGCCAAGAATGCCACGCTGTCGATCATGGTCGGCGGCGAACGGAAAGTGTACGAACGTGCCAAGCCCATCTTCGACCTGCTGGGCACGCCAACCTATTGCGGTCCATCTGGCGCTGGACAGACGGTCAAGGCCTGCAACCAGATTCAGGTGGCGCTCAATTTCATTGGCATGGCTGAGGCATTGGTGCTGGGGGCCAAGGCTGGCGTGGATCCAGCCATTGTGCTCAAAGTGCTGAGCGCAGGCTATGCCCAGACGCGGGTGATGGACGTGCGCGGGCCGCGCATCGTGAGGGGCGACTTTGAGCCTGGCTTCCGCAGCTGCTTTCACTACAAGGACCTGAACATCATCCGCGAAACAGCCCGTGCCTACCAGTGTGCGCTCCCAGCGTCCGCATTGGCGCACGAACTGTTCAGCGCTATGTTGGCCAACGGCTGGGGCGATCTCGACCACTCCGCCGTGATCAAGGTTATCGAGCAGCTGTCCGGCGTGGAGGCCAGGACCAGGGCCTGAAGATGGCCCCATCAGAGTGGCCGTGCTGCTGTATGCGTTCAATGCGTCAGAAGGGACGAAGAGGCATGAACACAGAAAGAATGAACTTGCTCTGCACGGGGCTGCTGCTGACGGCGCTGGTATCTGCCTGCGCTGGCCCGGTCACACCATCGCCCACGCAAGGCGCGCCACCGACTGAGCCTGTCGCCCTGCGGTGCCTCTTTGCGGGCACCGGCGCCACGCTGGCCTTTGAAGGCAAGCGGCTCAACTTCACCTGCGTACGAGATGGCCCGAATGAGATCGGGCTGTTGGGAGACGTCGTACTCGAGGACGCGGGCTGGACGATTGACAAGGCTACCATTGGGCACGGCGACGCAGGCTTCTCCTTGCTGTCATCCGAGAAGGTGCTCATCGAGTACATCGAGTTGACTGACGGGACATTGTGCGCCTTTGCGGGCACCGGGGCAACACTGGCCTTTGAGGGCAAGCGTCTCAACTTCACCTGCGAGTCTCACGAAAATCAGCAAATCGGCCTGCTGGGGGAGGTCATGCGTGGCGATGAGGGCTGGATGATAGAAAAAGGCGCCATTGAGCACGGCGACGGCGGCTTCACATTGGTCTCATCTCAGCAGGTGCCCATCGCAGCGCTGTCGGTTGTGCCCGTCGCAGAACCGTAAGCCTGCGTCCAACACATTCCACGGCTCCTTGAAGGCAGGGTTGGTGACCCGGCTGCTACCACATGCCGGGGAACAGACGGTAGCGCACGCGCTGGGCGTACTCGCGATATCCATCGAGCCCCCGTAGGAGGGTTTGGTCCTCCAATCCAGTACGCAGGACGAGCACGGTGATGGTCAACAGGGCGGGCCCAAGCGCCCACCAGGAGTCCAGCAGCAGGGGCGTAAAACCGTCGGTCACGATGGCCCCCAGATAGCCTGGATGCCGCACTAGGCGGTACGGGCCGCTGCTGGCGACGGTGTGGCCGCGTTCTTTCTCGATGCGCACGCGACCATAGAAATAACGGTTGGAAGCCATGGCCCACACCGTGAACAGGGCGCCGAGCGCTGTGAGCGCCAGCGCGGCCATCTGCATGGCAGATGGAACCTGTGACCAACCAAAGCGCCTGTCGAGTCCGGCGATGACGAGCGTGACCAGCGGCCCGAACAGGCCTACAATGCCCGCCAGCGGCCGGTCCCAGCGCGCGATCGAAGAGGTTTGCGTCTGCGCGCGCTCCGCTGCCAAGTGTGGATTGCTGCGGATGACAAACCAAGCGATCAGCACCTGCGTGGCGGCAAATATGGTGACATAAGCCCAGCCCATAGCCCAGCAGAGTGTGCCGGTGGCGAGGAATAGGCCTGCTGCAAGGATGATGCCGATCATGGTCACTGACAGCAGCCATCTCACGGTTGCATGGCGGGTGTTGGGCTGTGCGTTGAGGGTCACGAGCCTCCTTTGGTTTTGGTGCAGATAGGTTGGGCCCTGCCTGTTGGTGTCAAGTGGTCCAGCGTCGTCGACCTCCGTGGTGCTGGCTCCTACAAGAACAGGAGGTAGCGTGGCACGCGCTGCATGTAGGCGCGGTAGGAGTCGCCATACTGTCTGAGGCAAGCGCCTTCTTCGGCTAGAATGCGAATGTGCCCAAAGACCATCGTGATCGCTGTTGTCAGCAATGCGGCCCACGAACCGATGGCCAGACACATGCCCACTGTAGCGACGATGAGCGATACCGATTGCGGGTTGCGGGACAGTCGATAGAGCCCGATCTCAGCAGGCTGATCGGGCGGTGTGTCGCGGAAGTTGAGCAGCGCGATCACAAAGCTCAGCAAGCCAAAGGCAAACACCGCCACTCCAATGGCAAACATCCCTGTACCTACCCTCAGTGGTGTCAGCATGATCAGGGCGAAGCTGAGCAGGGCAAAGGGCAACCGCATCGCCACCAGTCTTCCTTGTTGCGGGCTCCAGCCCGAGCGGTCATAAAGCCTCGCCACCACGTCCCGGGGGAAGATCCACAGCAGCAAACCGAACACCCCGTATAGGATGACCAGTAGGAGCCAACCATTGAGCCACCCTAACTGCAGCGCTGGAAACAACTCCATGTTCCGTACTCCTCCCATGGTGAAGGCCCGACCCAGCGGGACTTAACGCTAGCAGAAAACATCATATGATATTCAGGTTGGCTTAGCTATACTCCACTGTCAGCAGCCTGTCAAGAGAGAGGCGCTATTGAGGTTGGCTAAGAGTGCGATGTCGTCTTCAGATGTGCATGAGGGACGGTGAAGACTACTCCGCGGGGCCCAGTACCTGCAGCGCATGCTCAAGGAAACTGGCGTCCCAGAACTGCTCGGATGATATGGGGCTGTCCACAAGCTCGTTGGCTACTGCCCAGTCCTGGTAGTCGATCACGCCTGGCATATAGGGCCTTCCGTCCCAGGCGCTTGCCTCCCAGCAAACCTGTCCCAGAAGCTCCTCATCCAGTCCGGTGAACTCGGAGACGAGTTGGAGGTTGCGATCGGTCTTGCCGTTGATGTACTGGCGGAAGCCCTTGACGAGGGCAACCATGAACCGCTCGCCCAGGTCACGATTGTCCCCCAGCAGAGAGGGCCCGAACACGACTCCTCCTGAGGTATAGCCAGGGTATATGCTGTGGGCGGGCATCCACACCCCGGCATATCCTTCCTGCAGGATGCGGGTCGTCCACGGTTCTCCGACCCACACAATGTCGACCGAGCCTTCCCTGAGCGCCTCGCCCATGATCGGCGTATCCAGAGGTGTGATGCTCAGGTCATCCACTGTAATGCCCACGCTGCGGAGCGCGCACTCGGTCATGTACGCGGGGAAGGAGTGAGCCCGGAGGGCAAAGCGATACTGCGTGACGGAGCTGAGGTCGTCAAGTGCACCGCTGTCAAGGAGTTCCTTGCGCGCGAGAAGGCCGCTGTATGGGCAGCCGCCGTCAACGTATGGCGCTCCAGCACAGACAACCTTCATATCCGCTCCGCTGGCAATCGCGTTCAGCAGGCCAGAGTTGAACTGGTGGTACATCACATCCACCTCGCCCTGAATGAGCAGTGGGAGGAGCTCCTGCTGCGGCGACGCGGTGATGAGCTCTGCGTCGATGCCCTGTTCAGCGAAATAGCCCTCTTGCATGGCAATGTGAAAGGCAGAGGAGGTTAGATAGGTGAAACCCAGAATCCTGACCTTTGTGAGCGGCGTCGGGTTCGGGGTCAAGGTGGGTGCTGAAGGCGTGCATCCGACCACCGAGAGCACTACAGCCATCAGGACGGACAACGAGCGTGCTAGGATGCCTCTCCTCATTTAAGGTTCATCTCCTTTCGCTCCGCCGAACTGCGGTCTGAGAGAGTGTGTCGTACCAGTGGCAGGAACTTGCCACCGGCCCCCCAGATCGGTTCAGCGCGCTTTACCCGCAATGTCTGGGCCTGCTGCCACATGGACTGGCTCAGATTCTCTGCGGAGCCCGTCTGCCTCAGCCCCTCCAACACCGCCCGCAGCACGGCTTGCTCATCTTCAAGCTGCACGCCGGGTGCGACGACAACGTCCAGTCGCGTGAAACCCTGCTCATCTTCTTCTTCCTGCAGCTGATAGTCCAATGCTGTGCCGCCGAAGCGACTGGGCAGCACTTCCTCTAGGATGCGTATCATGGCCGTGCCGGCTACAGTCATGCCTTCGGCGGTCAGTTTGGCAAAGCTTTGGATATGGCGCAGGTGCGTAGTGAATCCCAGTTCCTCC
>Ga0180437_10008948_pt1 | contig 12545 bp, 10 predicted proteins | sample SS_ome_4_FD_132410 | JGI IMG/M metagenome (GOLD analysis project Ga0180437, IMG submission 132410) | Hypersaline lake sediment archaeal communities from the Salton Sea, California, USA - SS_3_D_1 metaG | ecosystem: Environmental > Aquatic > Non-marine Saline and Alkaline > Hypersaline >...
CCATGTGGCCCCTGGTGATCGTGATGATTGGCTTTGGCATTTACCCTGCTCCTATCCTGGAGTTGTTCAACAGCGCCACAACCGCGTTGCTGGGAAGGTTGTAAAAGAACGGAGGCTCTGCGTTGACAGTATCACAGATTGTGAGTTTGTCCCCCCAGTTGATCCTCCTCCTGGCCGGGTTGCTCGTATTGGCACTGGACCTGATCTGGGGCGAGGAGCGAAAAGGGTGGCTACCTTACGTGGCTCTTCTGGGGCTGGTTGGCACTTTGGTGACTACGGTGGTCTTTTGGGGTCGTGAGGAGGCTCTCCTTGGGGGAGTCTTTGTCCTGGATCCCTTTGCCCTGTTCTTCCAGGTCATCGCCGTAGTGGCCGCAGGGCTCGTGATCCTGACATCCCTCGGCTACTTTGAGGGACTGACACCCTATAGAGGAGAGTTCTACAGCCTTTTGCTCTTCGCCAGTCTGGCCATTACTCTCATGGCTGCAGCGGTCGATCTGATCATGGTCTACATCTCGATCGAGATGTTGAGCATCACCTCCTACGTTTTGACCGGGTTCTTGCGCCAGGATCGCAAGTCGAGCGAGGCCGCGATCAAGTACTTTCTTTACGGCGCAGCAGCTTCTGCGGCCATGTTGTATGGCATGTCGTTCCTTTATGGGGTTACCGGCTCGACGGATCTGGCTCAGATCGCAGCGACACTCCGTGGTGGGGTGACGGGCTCTCTGGGCGGTCTTGTCTTCTCGGCCGTGGTGCTGCTGCTGGTGGGGTTTGGCTTCAAGGTGTCGGCCGTGCCCTTCCACCAATGGGCACCTGACGTCTACGAAGGAGCGCCCACGCCTTTTACGGCCTTTCTATCCGTAGGCTCCAAGGCGGCTGGCTTTGCTGTCCTGGTGAGGGTTTTTCTTACCGCATTGCCTGACCTGGGGGTGGATTGGGTCTCTCTGATAGCTGCTCTGTCCGTCGTGACCATGACGCTGGGCAACCTGGTGGCTATCTTTCAAAGTAACATCAAGCGGATGCTGGCCTATTCCAGCATCGCCCAGGCGGGTTACATCTTGATCGGTCTGGTCTCTTGGGATCCACGCTTGTCGGCTGGAGAGTTCGGGGGCATCAGTGGCATGCTGCTCTATCTGCTGGCCTATCTCTTCACCAACCTGGGGGCTTTTACCGTGGTCATTGCTGTCGAACGGTCCACTGGCTCCAACGAGATCTCGGATTATGCTGGGCTGATGCGGCGCAATCCCTGGCTGGCCGTGGCTCTGATGGTCTTTTTCCTGTCGTTGGTGGGCATCCCGCCGACAGGGGGGTTCTTGGGCAAACTGCTTGTTTTTTCAGCCGCGATTCGCCTGCGCTACTTTGCCCTGGCTATCATCGGTGTGATCAATGGCGTGATCTCTTTGTATTATTACTACGGCGTCATGCGCCAGGCGTTCTTCCTGCCACCTGAAGACGAGACGCCTATCGTGGCTTCACCGTCCCTTCGGGTTGCCCTGGCCGTGGCGCTGGTGATGACCCTGGGCATTGCTATCTTTGCTCAGCCATTCATCCGGCTGGCCTTGACAGCGACCTCGTTGTAGGGGACGCAGGTGACAACGAATTTGAGGATTTGTCGAGTAGGGGATTCTCCGGCTGACCTGCTTGATCCTTCCAATTCGTTGTCGTGTTCAGAGAGGATGCGGTGATGGATATACTCCAGGCATTGGCCCGTGCTACCCAGTTGGGACTGAGCATGGGGTTGATCACCGTGTTCACGTCGCTGGGGGGGTTGTTCCTGGGTCTGTGGGTTGACGGGAAGCTGGGGACTCGACCCTGGGCTACCTTGGTGCTCACAGTTGTCGGCGTTCTAGCTGGCTCAGTCAGTACCTATCGCATGGCCCATGCGATCGTGGCGCGAGCCGAGCTGGTAACAGAGGGTGAACAGCCGACCGTCTTGACACTGAAAGATGTCCGGAGCACTTTGGGGCTGGCGGCGCGCATCTGGTTTACGCTGGCTGGCTCGATCCTTCTCAGCCTGCTCGTCGGTTGGTGGATTGACACTCAGTTGGGCATCCGCCCCTGTCTGACGGTGATCTTGACCTTCGTGGGTTTGGGCGGTGGCTCGGTAGGCGTGTATCTGTTGGCAAGAGGCAAAGGTAACAAGGAGGGCACATAGTGTTGTCCAAGCGTAATATCATCATTCTATTTGTCGCCGTGGCGGCAGTCGCGGCCAACTTTATCATCCCCAAGCCCTTCGATCCGGTGATTGTCCTCCACGCGGAGTACATCCCTATCCCTGTTCGACTCCCTCTTCTTGGGGATCATATTCCCAACACGGTTATCGCCACCTGGGTGACGATGGCCGTGCTTATCCTCGTCTCAGTTCTAGCCACACGGAACATGGGGTTGGTGCCCAGTGGCCTGCAGAACGTGGTCGAGATGGTCATTGAGCGACTGCTCGGCTTCTTTGAGGGGATGGCTGGCGAGAGAGCACGCCAATTCTTCCCCTTGGTGGCGACGTTCTTTCTCTTTATCATTGTTTCCAACTGGATGGGCCTCCTACCCGGCTACGGGAGTATCGGCGTCTGGGAGGAACATCATGCGGAGGAGGTTCAGGCGGTTGAGACGGTTGCTCACGAAGCCGAGAAGGCCGAGGAGCATCACGAAGAGGAGAAGGTGTTGGCACCCATCCTGCGCTCTGCTGCTACCGATCTGAACACCACCGTGGCGCTGGCCATCTGCTCTGTCGTTGCTGCCCAGGCGTTTGGTTTTCGGGCAGCCGGTTTTGGCTACCTCACCCGCTTCATCAAGTTCGGCCGCCTGTTTAGTTTTGTCAAGGGCCTGATAGGGCGGGGGCCACGGCAGGGGCTCGAGACTCTGCTGATGGGTGTTGGCGATGTCATCATTGGTGTCCTCGAAATCTTTGACGAGTTTACCAAAATCCTCTCCTTCTCCTTCCGGCTCTTTGGCAATATCTTTGCCGGCGAGGTGTTGCTGATCGTCATTGCCTTCCTTATGCCCCTCCTCGCTTCTTTGCCCTTCATGGCCCTGGAGTTGTTTGTCGGTTTCATGCAAGCGTTTATTTTTGCTGTCTTGAGCCTATCCTTCTTTGGACTGGCCGTCGCCCATGGCGAACATGAGCATTAACTTTATACGAAATACGAAAGGAGATGACTATGGAAGCGCTAGCTAATCCGAATTTCATTGCTGGGTTCACCATTGCCCTGGGGGCCATCTTTCCTGCCCTGGCTATCGGTCGTTTTGTGTCGGCAGCTATGGAGGCTTTGGGCCGTAACCCGAGCGCTGGGCCGGCTATCAGCACTAACCTCATCGTGGCGCTGGCCTTTACCGAGGCCATCGCTATCTATGCGCTGGTTGTAGCCCTGGCCATCAAATTCGTCGCATGAAAGGAGTTAGCTCTTGGAGGCGTTAGGTCTCAACCTTGGGTTCCTGATCTCCCAGATCGTAAACTTTGTCCTCCTATTCGTCCTTCTGCGCATGGTGCTCTACAAGCCTATCTTAAAGATGCTCGACGAGCGCCGCCAGCGGATCGCCCAGGGCATGGAGGATGCCGAGAAGGCAGCCGAGGCCCGGCAGAGGGCGGAGGAGGAATATCAAAGGCAGATCGAGGAGGTGACGCAAGAGCGGGAACGGCTCATGACGGAGATGACGACTGAGGTCGCGCGCGAGCGGGAACAACTCCTGGCCCAGGCACGGACGCAGGCAGAGGAAGTTCTGGCCGATGCGAGAGCACAGGTCGACCTGGAGCGCCAGCAGATGTTGAAAGAGCTGCGTGGCCAGGTGGCGACGCTGGCCATCGCTGCGGCCAACAAGGTCGTCGGCGAGGCGTTGGATGAGCAGCGCCAGCGGCGACTGGTCGAGGAGTTCTTCAGTGGCGTCCAGGCTGGACGGGTGGTCATCCTGGACGAGGCCGATATGGCTGGCGTCACAGCCCGGAGGGCTAGGGTGACCTCTGCTCTGCCGCTCTCTGAGGAGGAGCAGGCGGTTATCAGCCAGGGCCTGGCTGAACAGTTGCGCGGCAAGCCGGAGGTCGAGTTTGCCGTCGATCCGGCCATCCTCGGCGGGTTGGTCATCCGCGTTGGCGATCGGGTGGTGGATGGCAGCGTCGCTGGACAATTCGAGTCATTGCGGGCCCGTCTGAGTTAGACAGACCTGTCCGTGATTCGTAGCCAGTCTGCCAGCCGATCCTCGCTGGTCTTTTTGGCACGTCTTGTGCAAAGCACTTGTCCATCAATAGCTTCGCACTTTGGGGCGCAGATCAGGCGTCAAATAGCCACTGAACTCCAGAATTGTTTTTGGACAAGTACAAAGCGTCAAGGAATCCCTTGACGTTTTTGCTTTGTGGATCGGGTATGCTATCATCGGATTACTCAGGTGCAACGATAGCCAACGATTTTGCGTAGTTGATCTGGGACGCGAGAGGCGAAATGACCGTCGACAGAGAGAGGGTCGGGAGGATATGATACGATGCGTGACCGCGATGGTTGTCTGGAAGGTGTTCTCAAACTTGTCTTGCTTACCGCAGTTTTCGATTGGCTGGAGGACAGGTTCGGCTTTGGGCGAGGCTTTTCCTGCACCGGTGTCGGTTGTGGGTTCATCATCCTCGTCGTCTTTATCGTCATGGCCTGCGGGGTCGTGACCGGCACTGACTGGTTGAGCTTGTTTTGAGCCTATCGTCCCCTCGTTTTCTAGACCTCCGGAAATGCAAAGCGTTTTCGGAGGTCTGATTCTATCCTCGATGAGTGTCTGATGGATCTCTCTGAGCTGCTGACTGCTCTGCCTCAAGCAAGCGCATGGGGCGAAACCGATGTCCCCATAGAGGCCATTACCTGCGACTCGCGTCAGGTGGCGCCAGGTAGTCTGTTCGTCGCCTATCGTGGCGTGGCGGTGGATGGACACGCATACGTCTTGGAGGCGCTGTCCAGAGGGGCTGTAGCTGTGGTGGCAGAAGGGGAGTTGCCGGAGCTGGCAGGCCGTGTGCCATTCGTCGTCGTTCCTGACGGTCGGGAAGCGCTGGCTTATCTCTCGGCTGCCTGGCAGGGCTTTCCCTCCCGTCAGCTCACCGTCATGGGTGTAACTGGCACCGACGGCAAGACCACTACCTGCAACCTGGTACACAGCGTCCTGATTGCTGCTGGCTGTCGGGCAGGGCTGGTCACGACTGTCAATGCGGTGATAGGCGAGCGGGTGATGGACACAGGCCTGCACACGACTACCCCTGATGCCCCTGACGTGCAACGTTGCCTGGCAGAGATGGTGACCGCTGGGATGGAGGTGGCTGTGCTGGAGGCTACCTCTGAGGGCTTGGCTCAGCACCGTGTGAGCGCTTGCGATTTTGACGTGGCGGTCGTCACCAACATCACCCACGATCATCTGTACTATCACGGCAGCCTCGAGCAGTATCGCGCCGACAAGGCCCGCCTCTTTCGCGGCCTGATGGATGGGCATCGCAAGCCAGACGTTTCCAAGGTCGCTGTGCTCAACGCTGACGACAGTTCCTACGAGTACCTGCGTCGCATCCCCGCCGACAGGCAGATCGCCTACGCCCTTCACTGCCAGGCAGACGTGACGGCGAAATCGATCGAGTTCGCGCCTGATGCGACCCGTTTTGTGGCCCAGGTGCAGGGTGGCAATTTTGAGGTAAGGACCCGCCTGGTTGGCGAGTTCAACGTCTACAACATCCTGGCTGCTGTTGCGGTGGGCCTGTCACAGGGTTTGGACTACGGGGAGATGCAGGCGGGCATCAGCGCCGTGGCGGGTGTGGTGGGCCGCATGGAGCGGGTTGACGAGGGCCAGGATTTCACCGCCATCGTGGACTTTGCCCACACGCCCAATGCGCTGCAGAACGCGCTGTGCACCCTACGCTCTATGAGCCCTGGGCGGTTGATCGTCGTGTTTGGCTGCGCCGGCCTGCGCGACGTGGAGAAACGCCCCCGGATGGGCGAGATCGCCACCCGACTGGCTGATGTGACCGTGATCACGGCCGAGGATCCTCGTACCGAGCCGCTGGAGGAGATCATGGACCAGATTGCCGCTGGCGCTGAGAAAGCCGGGGCCAGCGAGGGCAGGGATTACTATCGCATCGGCGACCGGGCCGAAGCGATCGCGTTTGCCGTGAACCTGGCCCGGCCCGGCGACACGGTCGTCGTCGCCGGCAAGGGGCACGAGCGCTCCATGTGCTTTGGCACGGTCGAGTACCCGTGGAGCGACCACGAGGCCCTGCGCACGGCTATCCGGCACAAGTCACAAGTGGCCCGGATAGACGATATTCAGTAGGCGTTCCTGTCGCGAACAAAGTTGAACAGCGTGCGCAGGATAATCTTAAAGTCGAGCCAGAGAGACCAGTTCTCAATGTACCACAAATCGTACTTGGTTCGCTCGATGATGGAGGTGTCGCCCCGCAGACCGTTGACCTGAGCCCAGCCGGTGAGGCCGGCCTTCTCGCGGTGGCGATCCATGTAACGCGGAATGCTGCGCCGGAATTGTTCCACAAAGACGGGGCGTTCGGGGCGAGGTCCCACCAGGCTCATCTCACCCACAAGGATGTTGATGAACTGGGGCAATTCGTCGAGGGAGAAACGCCGCATAAAGGCCCCAACGCGCGTGCGGCGGGGGTCGTCCTTGGTCGCCCATACGGGGCCAGTCTCGGCCTCTGCATCCGGTCGCATAGAGCGAAATTTGAGGCAAGGGAAGGGTTTGGCGTCCAGTCCCATCCGCTCTTGGGCGTAGAAAGCCGGACCTGGCGACTCGATCTTGATAAGGATCGCCAGCAGCAGCAGCAGTGGCGAGAGAAAGACCAGTCCGATGGCGGAGCCGACGATGTCCACGAGGCGCTTGAGGGTGAGCCGCCAGCCACGCAACGCGACGTCGCGGACGGTGAGCAGGGGCAGGCCGTTCAGGTGTCCGATGCTGACCTCGGTGGCCATGATCTGAAACAGGTCGGGAAAGATCTTGATCCCGACCCGGCCGCGTTCACAGAGGGAGATGAGGGCTAGCAGTTCCTGACGAGAGGCGTCAGGCAGCCCGATGATCACCTCGTTGACTGCGTGTTGTTGTATGATGTCTGGCAGATCGTCCAGGTGGCCCAGCACCGGCACGTCCATCACTGGCCGCAGGTCAGTGCCATTGGTCACAAAGCCAACCACGCTGTAACCCAGGCCGGGCGAGTGTTTGATCTTTTGCTGGATCATCTGGCCCACTTCGCCATCTCCGACAATGATCACCCGGTCCTGGCCATAGCCCCGACTCTGCAAGGCCCGCTGTACTGCCCGATGCAGGTTGCGTCCCAAGGTCATGAGCAAAGCAGTCAGTGCCCAGGCGTAAATGACCATAGCACGGGGATAGTCTACGTCGGCCGTTTCGTTCTTGAATATGAATGCTGTCACGCCGAAGGAGAGGACTGTGCCCACAGAAGTCGCGGCGACGATAGAATAGAACTCGTCAATGCGCGAGGGCGCACGCTGCAGGTGGTAAAGCCGGGAGAAGAAAAACACGATCAACATGCTGGCGATTTGCACCAGCATCTTGCTCCAATAGCGATGAAATGGCACCAGGCTGTCGCCGACGGCGGGCTGCCGGATCAGGTAAGCCAGGTAGAAGGCCAGCCCTACCATCAAGCCGTCCAAAAAAACCAACGAGGCGATAAAAAGTAGCCTCGCCCTCTTTTTCACGTTTTTGCCTCCGTAGCCTTCACAGTCTTTATCCCCTCGTCACGAGAGACCTGAGCCCTTCACCCACGAGGGCTGCCCCCGCCCGCAAGACAAGACCGGTGAGCACCAATCCGTGGAGCCAGAAAGGTGTCGTCGCCGCATAGTGCTTGCGGTAGAACAGGTGCATCGCCCGATAGAATTCGTAGCGCGTCTTGAGCCGGATGGCACGCTTTCCCTTGCTGGAGGCCTCCTTGTAATGCAGGACTGTCACATCGGCGTTGTAGTAGACCTTCCAACCGGCCTCCTTGAGGCGATAGGCCCAGTCCAGGTCTTCGCCGTACATAAAAAAGCCTTCGTCTAGCAGGCCTACCTGCTGAATCGCCTGGCCGCGCACCATCATAAAGGCGCCGACGACCGAGTCCACCTCTGTCGTCTCGGCCGGGTCGAGGTAGCTCAGGTTGTAGCGGCCAAAGCGCTGGCTGCGTGGAAACAGCAGGCTCAGGCCAGTGAGGCGATAGCAGGCTACCTCCGGCGTCGGAAAACTCCGGCGACAGGCTCGATCCAATTGGCCATCGGGCAACACCAGCCTAGGCCCCGCAGCGCCAGCCTGGGGATGGGCTTCCATGAAGGCCAGCATGTCCTGGAGGGCGGATGGCGGAAGCACCGTGTCGGAGTTCAAGAGCAGGGCATAACTCGGGTAATTGGCATCGGGAGGCAAGGCATAGTCAAAGCCCATCGCCCTCAGGCCCAGGTTGTTGGCATAGGCATAGCCGCCATTGACCTGGCTCTCAATGAGGTGCACCTGTGGAAAAGCCTCCCGTACCAGCGCCGCGCTGCCGTCCGATGAGTTGTTGTCTACGACGCAGACCTGATAGGTAAAATCTCCAGCGCTCTCCAGGATCGAGTTTAGGCAATCGCGCAGCAGATCGCGGGTGTTGTAATTGACGATGATTATCGCCAGAGCCGGTGATGACATCATCTCCCCAAAAAAATCTCCCTCGGGCCGGTTAGAAGGCCTGTGGGAGATGGCGTGTCCCTATGGTGGAAGGCTATTTTAGCACAAAGGAGGGGAGCCGTCAAACTATGCCTGTCATTTCCACCACATCCGCTGGCGACGTCTCCAGGTCGTTGGTCGGCGGTGCCAACACCGTTTGCCGCAGCAGAGACTTGATCGCGCCGCTGCGTCGTTTGACCATGACGACGGTGACCGTCGCCTCTTTGGCCACCCGTGTGGCCAGGTTGCCCACCAACAGGTTCTTTAACAGCGGCTCGTCCGTCGCGCCAATGACGACCAGGTCGTGATCCTTGACCGTCTGGAGAATGGCCTCCGAGACGCTGTCTCCCTCGACGACCAGGCGTTTGATGGGTTGATAGGGACTGCCGTTGATCGCCTGTTGGATGTACTTGTCCGCCCGTATCCGATCCGGCTCGGGACAGCAGGCCGGCACCACGTGCATGACCGTCACTTCGGCCGGGCCGTTTTCGCCGCGCCGGGCCATGCTGATCGCCGTCCGCACGGCCAGGCGCGAGTTGTGCCCGCCGGCCACCGGCACGAGGATAGAATGCAGGGGACGCATCTTGCGATAGCGCACCACGGCGATGTCGGCCGGCGGATTGGCTACGATGGGATCAATGACCGAGCCGAATAACCGGCCGGCCGTGTTGGTATAGCCTGGCCAGCCCAGCACGATCAGATCGCTGGCGTGCTCCATCACCGTCTGCCGCACCGCCTCGGCCACGTCACGACCCAGGCGGATCATGGTGTGGACGGGCACGTCTTGCTCCTTGGCCTGTTGGATCACGGTCTCTAGGTGGGTGCGCCCCTCTTTCAGAAAGAGACGCCCGTCGCTCAAAGTGAGCTGCCTTGGCACGCGCACGATGTGCAGGGCAAAGACCTCGCCGCCGTGGTCGCCGGCCAGGACGGCCCCAATCTTGCCCAAGATGCGGGATTGCTCCTGGGTGGCAATTGGCACCAACACCGAATAGTCACGGCTTACCAGGACCTCTTCGAGCAGGATGTCGCGGGGCTTTTCCAGGGCCTGGATCTTGGAAAAGGTGGTGTAATAGGCCAACAGTCCGGCCACGATCCAGCCGAGAGCCACGACCCAGGCCCGGGGGCTGTAGGTAAACAGGTAAATGGCCAGCATGCCCTGCGTCAACAGGCCGAGCAGGGGTACGACGGGGAAGCCAGGGACCTTGAAACTGCGCTCGAGGCCGGGCATTTTGCGGCGCATGACCATGACGGTGACGTTGACCTGGGCAAAGAGGAGCAAGAACATGATGCTGCTTGCGGCGGCCACTTCGTCAATAGGTAAGGCCCAGCCCATAGCGACGATCAGGCCGCCGGTGATGATCACTGCCCAGTGGGGCGTGTGCCGTTTAGGGTGGATGCGGGCAAAGATCTGGGGCAGGTTATGATCGCGCCCCATGGCAAAGGAGACCCGCGACGACGAATAGGTGGTGGCATTCAAGGCGCTCATGGTCGAGGCCAGGGCACTCAGGAGCAGGATGATCCCACCGTAGGGCAGGAACTGCCCGGCTGCCTCCACGACAGCCACCTCTTTCTTTTGGCCGAGGTATTGCCACACTGGCAGATCAACGCCTTCAGGCACCCGGGTTGCGCCGATGGCGACAAGGGCCACGAGGACATAGATCAATACCGCCACGCCCAGGGAGATAAAGATAGCTCGTGGGATGTTGCGCCTGGGATCTTTGACCTCTTCGCCGGATTGGGCGATGATCTCGTAGCCCTCAAAGGCGATGAAGGTCAGCCCCATGGCCACCAGCAGGCCGCCGATGCCGTTGGGCAGCAAGCCAGTCGTAAAGCGTGCCTGCCAGGCTGCGGTGCGGGTCATGGCCAATAAGCCGGCCGCGACAAAGAGGCCCAGGATAGCCACCTTGCTGCCGGTGACGATATTGCCCACCTTGCCCGCCTCTGAAGCGCCCAGGTAATTGATGGCCGTACAGGTTGCCCCGACGAGGGTCATAAAGATCAGGCTCATCCACTCCACAGAGAGCCCAAAGGTGGGCAGGCCGGCCATGTGCCACAGTTCCGTGGCAAAGCGACCGAAACCCAGGGCATAGAGCGTACCGGCCACGGCGTGGGCGAACCAGTCCATCCAGCCGGACAAAAAGCCCTGGGTGTTGCCCAGCGCGGCCTTGATCCAACTGTAGCCGCCGCCCGTCACCGGCAAGGCCGATCCCAGTTCGGCGTAGGCCATGGCTGTCAGCATCGTCACCAGCCCGTTGAAGAGGAAGGCCAGCACCAGGGCCGGCCCTGCCTGCCCGGCAGCGATGCCGGTAAGGACGAATATACCGGCACCGATCATGCCGCCGATGCCGATCATGGTGACATCGAGCAGCGTCAGGTCTCTACTTAGCGTAACTTCTTGACGTGTGTGGTTGTCTTCCAAATTGTCCTCTTTGATCTAGATATTGGGACGGTTGACACGACAAGACGACCAGTTGTGTGCCGCTGGTCGTCTTGTCTGTCCCCCGATTATGCTACAGAGCAGGATTTTACCACCAAATGGCCGAGGGGTCAAAATGCGAGTCGCTACAGCCGGATCAGGTTGCGGGAAAAGGTCGTCAGGCTCTGGCACCCCTCGGCAGTGATGACCACGTCGTCCTCGATGCGGATGCCGCCCTTGTCTGGCAGGTAAATGCCGGGTTCGATCGTAAAGGTCATGCCTGGCTGTAGGACCGTGTCGTTGCCGCCGACGATGTAGGGCGGCTCGTGCACCTCCAAGCCCAGGCCATGCCCGGTGCGGTGGATGAAATACTGGCCATAGCCGGCCTCCTCGATGACCTGCCGGGCGACCTTGTCTACGGCCTGGGCTTCTTGGCCAGGACCGGCGTACTGGCGGGCGGCAAGGTTGGCCTTTTTGACGACCTCATAGATGGCGGTGAGTTCGGGGTCTGGATCGCCGACGGCGAAGGTGCGGGTGATGTCGCCCATGTAGCCGCGATACGTCGCGCCGCAGTCAAAGAGCAGCAGATCGCCCGGCTGCAAGGGCCGTTCCGAGGGGCTGCTGTGAGGCAACGCGGTGCGCGGGCCAGAGAGGACGATGGAGCCAAAGGCGGTGCCCTGCGCGCCAGCGCGCAGCATCTCGACGTGCAGGATGTTCTGAATCTCGAGTTCGGTCTGGCCTGGCCTCACCTGCTCCACCGTGGCCTGCAGCGCGGCCTCGGTGATGCGCACCGCCTGGCGCATGTGGGCCAGCTCGGTTTCGTCTTTGATCATGCGCAACTCGGGCAGCAGGAACTCGGCCGCCTGGATCCGGCAATCGGGCGCGATCTGTTCCAGGCGGCGCAGTTCCAGGACGCGCATGTGCAGGTATTCGACGCCGATCGTCTTGCCGGAAAGCTCGAGGTCGGCGCCAGCGCGCAGAAAGGCTGCCTCGTGACCTTCTTCGTCGCTGTAGGGATAGAAATCGGCGCCGTAGGGGATGGCCCCTTTGGCACGAGGGGCTTCCAGCGCCGGCAGGACGAGGGACGGCCGGCCCTCGGCGGGCAGGAAGGCCACGGTGGGGCGCTCGCTGAGGTGCATCGTCAAGCCGCTCAGGTAGGTGAGGTTAGGCCCTGGCACCAGGACCAGGTAATCCAGGCTGTATAGTTTGAGCAATTCCGATAGGTGCTGCAGACGTCCGTCGTAATCGTACATGGCATTCTCCTTCTGCGTGGTCGGCAAAAAAGTTGACAACCGGGACGAGTTGAGTATAATAGAACGCGATGCCCCGGTGGCGGAATTGGCATACGCGGCAGGTTGAGGACCTGTGCCCTTTTGGGCGTGGAGGTTCAAGTCCTCTCCGGGGCACTCTTTCGCGCCGTTGGTTAGGTGGTTGAGGTGAGAGCCGGTGCTTCGCGTGCACCGGCTCTCGTCATTCAGCGAGGCGGATC
>Ga0180437_10008950_pt1 | contig 12545 bp, 12 predicted proteins | sample SS_ome_4_FD_132410 | JGI IMG/M metagenome (GOLD analysis project Ga0180437, IMG submission 132410) | Hypersaline lake sediment archaeal communities from the Salton Sea, California, USA - SS_3_D_1 metaG | ecosystem: Environmental > Aquatic > Non-marine Saline and Alkaline > Hypersaline >...
ATATAGCAGAGATTGGCAATCACGCCGAATTTTTAGGCATCATGAGCCGAAAAGAGATGCTCGCTACATTTTTTGTTAATGATGAGCGGTGGCGATTAAAGCGCCATGCTTATAATGCGTTTTATCAATGGATGGCGTCATGGTGTATTTTTATTATGCAACCCGCGGATATAGGATTCGACAACAGCATCGATGGCCACAGTTTTATGCTCCCTGAATTAAATATAAATCAACATATTATACACGCAGAAACGAAAGCGGCATCAGGGGACACATTATTTCCAATGTATGAGCCCGGATTGCGAGGTATTCAAAGGGCCCGAAAGGATAGCATCGAATCGCGTGCGAATTATGTCCGCAATTTAGTAAATGGCAAAAATGAACAATGGTTGATATGGTGTGGCCTGAATGATGAGGGCAGAATATTAAATAAATTATTGCCGGATTCCGTTTTAATCGAGGGGAAAGATAAAGAATCTGATAAGATCGAGCGAGAGCGTATATGGCGATCTGGCGAAGTACAAACAATGATAACAAAGCCTTCCATTTTTGGATTCGGGATGAATTGGCAGCATTGCCATAATGTAATATTTATGGGACTTGGCCACAGCTACGAACAATATTATCAGGCTATCCGCCGGACATGGCGATTCGGTCAACAAAGCGACGTTGATATTAATGTTGTAGTATCCAATATCGAGGCGGATGTTGTTAAAAATATCCAGCGCAAAAAAGACCAATTTATGCAAATGTCACAGGAGGTGATAGCTAACATGGGCGACATTGAAACGAAAAACTTACAGGGCGAAACCGATCACGTTGAAAATTATAGTGCAACAGATGCCATCGATAAATTAAGCCGATGGCAGATTATCAATGGCGATTGTATCGAGGAAATAAAAAAGTTCGAATCTCGATCAATGCATTTATCTATATTTTCCCCACCGTTTGCTCAATTATATACGTATACCGACAGTGATCGAGACCTCGGCAATAGTCGAGATTATGTCCAGTTTTTTGAGCATTACAATTATCTGGCGGAGGAGCTTTTGAGGATTACCGTTGATGGCAGGCGATGTTGTACCCATGTACAACAGATAGCAACCACAAAAGCATACGACGGCGTGATAGGATTCAGGGACTTTCGAGCCGATATGGTACGCCTCATGGTTGATGCGGGTTGGATTTATGATGGCGAAATAGTCATTGACAAATGTCCCCAGGCGCAAGCCATCAGAACTAAATCAAAAGCGCTTCTATTCGTACAGCTCCATAAAGATTCCGTGTGGTCGCGCCCGGCTATGGCGGATTATATTTTATTATTCCGCAAGCCTGGAGACAATCCAACTCCGATAAATCCCGATGTCAATAATGACGAGTGGATAAAATGGGCGCGCCCGGTCTGGTATGACATCCGGGAAAATGATACGTTATCAGTAGCCGAGGCGCGTGACGAAAAAGACGAGCGTCATATTTGCCCATTACAATTGGAAACCATAAAACGATGTATCCGATTATGGAGTAACCCCGAAGAAACAATATTTTCCCCGTTTGCCGGGATCGGCTCAGAGGGATATGTGGCAATAAAAAACAATCGCAAATTCGTCGGCATTGAGTTGAAAAAATCATACTATAATGCCGCAATCAACAACCTAAAATCGGCATCGCAGCCGACATTATTTGATAACGTGGAGGTATCAAAATGAAAACGGTGTTTGTGGCAGGTCAATATAGCGCCCCCGACATTATGGGGGTATTGGCTAACATCCGTATCGGAATAATGGAATGTATCAAGATTGTAAAAATCGGTCACGCTCCATTTTGCCCGTGGTTCGATCACCTGTATGCACATTATTTTGAAATGTCTAAAGAGAAATATCAACAAATCAGTATCGCATGGCTCAAAAAATCGGATGCGGTTTACATGATTCCCGGATGGGCCGAGAGTAAGGGCGCGCAACGGGAACGCGCCATAGCACAACAACACAGCATCCCTATATTTTATGATGTCGATTCAATAGCTGAACATTTTGAGGATAATGGATAATCAATCATTCGGCGCGCTGCTGGTTTTGCCTTTCGACACGCCATCGGCGAATCCCTGTGAGGCCAGGAACGCGCCCACAATCAACGCTATAATTTGATGGATTTGCAACTGTAACTCGTGGCTCACATCGATTGTAAAGGCATGTCTCATAATGTAGATAACAACGAACATCAGAAATTCAGTTATCAGTCCCACTAGCGTCATTTTAACTTTTTTAGATGCTATAAATTGTGATTTCATTTTCATCCTCCATTTTTAATTTAGTTTCCCAACCGCAATGTGGACATTTACCATGCCCCACCGGGCCGGAAAAATACCGTTTACAAACGGGGCATAATCGCCAAACAATCATATCAGCTCGAAATGCCCCAGGTCATTAAATGACTGGTCTTTAACCTCCGTGTCCCCGTCCCAATCGCCGCCCCACCGGAGAGGTATTTTCCGAATTGCCGCCAGCATCATTACCCACCCGGCGAAATAGTAAAACCGTTCAAGGTTGCCCAAATTTATCGGATACGGATAGGCATCAACCGCGTGGCTGGGGTATCGGCAATGCTTGCTATTCATCGTTTTGGAGTATCCTTTTTTGACAAGCTCCATTTGTTGCTCTTTTGTTCTCGATCCGCATATTATTTTGCAATCGAAATGACTGATTATCTCATGGAATAACTGTTGCAAAACCGGATGGCATGTCTCCAATTTATCCAGTGATTGTTTGCTAAAATGTGGCATATCAGACTCCTATCCGATCCTTCATTTCTTCACGCCGCTCGCTGCAATCAGCATGTTTAACATAGTGATCTGATGCCCATAATTTGTGGCTCGACAAATCCTCTCTGGTTTCCCGGACAGAACCATTTATATCATCGAGGCGATTCACAATCATCCTCAAAAAATATAACGCCACTCCAGACAATAGCGCTCCGATTATGCTCGCCAGATTTATCTCAATCATTTTTAAACCCCCTCATAAATCGAATGATATGGTAATATCTGATAACACTGGCGTTGAATCTTTAGCGCCGTTGGCCGTCAGATTTGCTCGCACTTTATAATATCTCGTTTTGACTGTTATCGGATCACCAGTTACCCACAATCCGCCAATGCCGCTACCCTCCAGCTTTGTTTCCTCACCGGCGAACAATCCCAACTCAGATGCCCACAACTCATACGTAATCCCCTCTGGAGCCGCCCACGGGCCATCATCGGTATAATTAAACGTGCCTTCCCGCTCCGGCTGTTGCCCCATATCATATACATTTTCCCAATAGCCATCGGCATAATATAATACACCGGTTTCAATAGCCAGTTGAATGTCGCCGGGCGAGGTGTCAAAATCGATATTTTCCGACGTGCTACCCTGTTCAAAATCCGCTTGCGATGTTATCTCAATTTCCAATGGCGCTTGTCGCGCGCGCGCGATTTTCCAATCGATTTTACCGGTTCGGAAATCTACTACTTTTTTTGTTATCCAGAACTTAAAATCAACGCACTCCTCACAATCGTAAGCTTTATAAGGCACGCTATGGCGTCCCCTGTCGCCCGTCTCAAATCCAAAAGTCCTGTCCGGGTTGTATACCCGCTGCCATTCTCGATACTCAAGCCATGAGCTAATTATGCTTGTCTGAACACGAATTAAATCTGCTACCTGATATGGATATGCCGCCATGCTTGTCTGAAGGGTAACCTCCGGGATACCATATTTCGCAAGCGCTAAAATTCTCGCTCCAATTTCAGCGGCCCTTGTATCACCATTATATGTGGCCACCGTTCCGAGCCATTTTGATTTAGTGCGCAAAACCTTTTTGCCCCAGTTAGTGATAGATGTCGCATCGGTAGCAACTTCGGCTCCAGCGAAGTCTGCCCAATCCTGGCTTCCCGCGCCACCGCCGCCATACCATGTCTCAACCCAATTGCGGATCGAATTACCCACACCCAGAAAACGGACGCTTTTAAATTCATACAATCGCTCATTCCAAACGCCCACCGGGTCATCATCGGCATCGAAGAGAACTAATGTCAACTTACCATTTTCGCGCGGTATCATCACCGCCCCGATGTGTCTACAAATTTCGAGAATCATATCATAGGCATCTGTCGGATTGCTCACAGTACGCTGGAGTTTCCAACCACTCAAACTCGCATCATCCTTGACAAGCTCAAATGATGGAATGTCAATATCCCGATCCGGGATACCCGATCCATCAGGCCCCGCAATTTGGTTTTGTAAAATATCGAGGATTATATCAACTGGATTTGGAATGCCGCCATTCGTATAATCAAGAGCAGTGATGTCTCCTCCTACCGTATCATATTCGGGAATCTCATATTTCAAATCACCGAAAAAATCATTTGTTGTTATCTCTATTGTGTTGACGTTTGTTTCCCCCCAATCATTTATCCGGCCCTTGAGCACAAGCTCAAAATCTTTCTCCTCGAAATCATCCTCATCAATTCCCAGATAAATAAATATATCATTGTTGCGGACAAAATTATCCGTTATAAGCGCCTGTCCCTCACGCGCGCTATTCATCAGCGTGACAGTCGTTTTACCAATAGACGCAGTTGATTTTAACACATCGATTTTACTGGTAATGGATTTAATACTTTTTACAATATTAGGGTAATCGTTAAATGACCGAGGCGACATCATGTATTTATCTTTAACGGTAAATGTCGGACTTATCGAAATTACACGCGGGCTATCCTCATTGTCATTATCAAAATCACATGTAACTCGATAGTATCGATGAAGGTCTGTTATCTCATCGCCATCAACAATGTCACCCGCTACGGGAACCCATGCCGATCCGTCGTCAGACCACTCAAAACTATACGAGATGCTCGACGTGTTATTGATAGTATCTGTAATGTCGTTAATTTCCCATACGCCGTTTTCTGTGGGCACCTGCCCCAAATCAATTGTTTGGGTTTGGTAAATAGCGCACTCATGGTAATAGCGGTAATATATTGGATCGTCATATGCGTGCCATTGAGGCGCGCTAGTGTCCCACCCGCCCCACGCCATGGCGAAATTATTAGCCGTATCCCATTCAAATGTATGTCGCGAATAATAATCATTATTGCTATCAAATGAATAATCGCACAACTGCGTCCACGCATTAGATTGATATGTATATTTGAATAGTTCATATTTGGCAAGTCCGCTATTTTTTTCGCCGCCGAAAAACAATACATTTTTATTTAATGGGTCATAACAAACACTCGGATAATATAATTTATCTGTAGGTGGGTTTGTTATTTCAGTGGTTTCCCATGTATCAGTATCTGGATTATATATCTGCGCTCTGAAGTCCGCTCCAGCCGTCACCCCAACAGTAAAAAATAGCTTCTCAGAATCCATCCAGCAGCCTGAACCCCTTGATACTACATATCCAATGCTAGTTAATGTTGTCCATGTCGAACCATCAAAGGCCCATAGCTGTTGATGCTGTGTGAAAAATGGAGCATAGTTTTTGACGCCGCCAGCAATTAACATTTGATCGTTTTGCTTATCATAACAATATTGCATTGCGCGCCTGACATCTGGCATATTCCATGCTGCGTTTGTGCTCCAGCTATTGGCATTGAAAGAGTATTTATGAACATCCTGCATCGTCAACAATCCACCCGGATTAGTTTCACCGCCAGCTATCCATATTTCTCCAGTTCCAACATCGGGATTATAAACCATAGCGTGATAAGCTCTACCCGCTGGTGGCGTCCCACCGGTCGCCCCAGATAGGTCAGTCCATAGTTGAGATGCTGGATCAAATCGCCAAAAATCTTGTTTGTGAGTGCCTGTCGAATCATACCCACCGAACATATAGAAACAACCATCAGTGGGTCGATAAATCATTGCGTGGCCTATCCGTTGAGTAGGTGGTGAACCGCCTCCAGATACGCCAACATTCTGATGTACCCACCAATTTTTAGGCTGTAATTGTAAATCATAATCGGATGCTATCCCGGATGAAATATGCAATTGAATTACAAAATCGCCGGGCGACCAGCCCTGAGCTGCCGTGCCATATTGCGCGCGCGTCATTCCCTTAAAGTGTGTGCTGTCTATGTCATCGTATTTTACAACCTCATATGCAGCGCCATCGGTAAAGACCAGATAACCTTCATTCGCCGCGTTCGCAGCGGTAAATTCATCGGTTGTCACCACGGTACATGATGTCGCGCCAGCTACACAATTAACTGTAAATGTTGTGGTTGCCAAATCGGGACATAGTAATTGTAAGCCAGCCTCCCATTCGTCCTTGCTCGATTGCACGTCCTGGATATACTCCACAACGAACTCGACAAGAGCAATCACTTTGCTCCATTCCCGGTTGAGATATTCGTCAAGTTTATCAGAAATCGGAATCATTATATATACCGCGTACCTAAAATTTCCTCAGCCTCGAATGGCCAGTTCCTTTTTCCTACATCGAAATACGGAACATTGCGACCGCCCACGAGGCGCATTAAATAAGTATTGCCATATGTAATTAAATCAGTATTTGCCTCAATACTTTCATTGCATGGCCTCAATGACAATCCAAATGGAATCATACCATTTTCAGTATCCTCAAAAAATTTGATCACATTTTCATATTCGTCATCACCGAATGGCATAATATTCCGGATAAATCTTTTTTGGTTCCCCCGATGCGTGTAATGGAATAATCCCTGGTCAGATGTGACTTTAGTTTCCATTCTGTTTTCGAATTCAGAATCAAAATTATCAATAAATTTATATGTGTCTCGATCAAGCTCCCATCGTTTGCCCCAATATATTAATGGAATTTCTTGAGGTAAATTACTATACATGCCAAGAGCAATACCGCGTTGAAATATTATTTTATATACCGGAGCGTAGAATGTTTTACTATATATGTAATATATTGATTCATTTGAATAAATTCTTTTGGTAAATATAGGTGAAAATGAAGCGGAGTTAGAGGTGGTGTCGGCATAAAATAAACTCATTTGGTACCCCAATAAATTATGACCCTTTGGAAATACCAATGTATCGTTATATCTGACTTCAGATAAATGTATTTCGTCAATCCAAAATGTATTAATTTCTAATGCTCTAAAAAAAATATGACAATCTATATTTTCTTCTGGAGTAAATATCGGCCCTGTTATTTCTGTAGCTGCAACTCCCAGATCAATTTTTGATTCTGATGCATATATCTCTGGCAATCCCAACAAATCATCTATAATCGCATACCCATATTGTATTTTACTGTTGACCGCGCCACCTCTAGCCACAAAACTAAATCTATATGTTCTACCAGCTTTTAATCTATATGAAGTCTTAGAAATCATCATAACAATTTGATTTGTATTATTTGCGGTTGTTGCATCCAGTTTAGCATCTCCATCGCCCTGTATTGGCGCTACAGTATTTCTTGTTAATGTTCCAAAGCCCCCACCAGATTCATATAATGCCCAATCAGTTAAGTCTATTTCAAAATCATTGTTATTGATCATATTTTTGGTTTTTATTATAATCTCATGCGTGGCCGCCGTCTCTGCTTTCCAGTACGTGTGTAGCTTTCCATCCTTCAACCGCCATGCCTCGTATCCGGTCTCCTCGCTATCGGCGGTTATTTGCGCGTTGTGCAATAGGTTATGACTCAATATGGCTGGCTTGTACATTAATCACGCTCCCCGACTATATTGTATTCCTGGTCTTTTATTGTGCCTCTGCCTATCGCCTCTGCAAGCGTAGGCGCTACGACATCCTCGACAAAAACTTGTAAATTGTTACTGTCCACAACCGCTTCGGCATTGATGTTTATTATTTGAGTTACGCCACCGCCAGCCTCCCCCGGTGCCGGGATATTAGCCGTCCTATCGCGCGGGCCACCGCCTCCGCCGCCCTCTGAACCACCGCCCACGCTTGCACTCACAGCACCGGCTCCGGCCTTGCCCAATGCTATCAATCCAGTACCCGCCGCTATCTGTGCAGCCCCAGCCGCAACCATCGCCGGATCCATCGGAGGAGCCGCCCCTAATGCCATGACAGCTATCCCATGTTTAATCATGTATTGGCCAAACGCCGAAGCCATATTCCCGAGAATATCGCCCATCATTTTTTTGAGCATTGGCTCCGCGCCCTTGCCCTTTGCACCGACTTGATACCAATATGTTCCCCAGGCGTCTAGGGATTGTGTTAAAAACTCGTTGCTCAATGCTCCCAACTCTTCATAATAGCTCCGCTCCTGTTCTAGAAATGCCTCCCAATATTCTTTAGATTTTGTAAGCGTCTCTTCGTCTTGCACCAATGATCTAATACCCTCAATTTCCATTGGAGCCATCCCAACGCCCTCACCCGCCGGAGCTTGTTTTAGCGATGCGGAAAGAGCTTCACCCACAAGATCAGACCCATCATATATGCCGTAGGCCACCTCTTGCATAATACCATAGCCGCCCTTGCGCAAGCTACGCAATGGCCCGGCCTTTGCTGGCGAAAATGGAAAATAATCTCTAACTTTTGCGGCTATCCTCTCTATTTCCGCATAAAATTCTGCCGATTTATCTTTAACTCCCCTTATTATTTCTCCCAATATGTTTTTCCCGGATTTATAAAACTGAGTAGCAAGCTGCCTCCAATACCCGATCAATTGATTCTCAAAATAATCCATCCAATCGCCAAACCATTTATCAAATGATGCAATGGCTTTTTTAGCATCTGCTACCACATTAAATTTTCCTACAGTTGCTCCTGCAATATATTTAACAACCGATAGCCAACCCGCCTGCATTTCAGCGCCTATCGCTGCCCATGCTCGATTAATTTGTTTTCCCCACGCTTTCACGCTATCCAATATTGTCAATCCGAGGCCCTTCATAAAGTTGCCGAATGTGTCCCATGCCGAAACAGATTCGTTTGCAACGTCCCTTTGAACTTCCCCTAAATCAACAATGGTTTTGTTAAGCTTGATCAATATATCCACAAGCTTATCGCCTCGCTTGCCAGCTAAAATATTGAGCCAAAAGGCATCCCATCTTTTGCCCAAAACTTCCAATTGGAAAGAGACGGTATTCTTCATTTTTTCAAAAGCTTCTTCTGTCGCGCCTGTCATTTTTTCAGGATCGAAAGCCTCTATTTTGTCTCTAAAGGAATCTAAATTAGAGGATAGGGCAGCTATTGCAGATGCTGCCCGAACATCTGGAATCATCTTTTTGATAAACTCTAAATCCTTACCCTCGAATTGTTCAATTATTTCGATCAATGGGAGCATATTGCCGTGCATGTCTTTTGTGGAAATCCCCGCCTCTTTCATTGCCTTTGCAGCCGCTTTAGTCGGAGCTGACAATGCTTGGATAGCTCCCCCTAAATATGCAGAAGCTATTTCGCTACGGATACCCGCCGCAGTCAATGCCGCGAATGCCGCCCCAACCTCACGCAATGGAACTTTAGCCGCTTTTGCCATGGGCAACATAGTCCCCCATGACGCTGCTATTTCGTTCATGGTGGTTTTGCCCTCTTTAATTGTGGTAAACAATAAATCATTTATATCATTTACCTCTGCGGCTTCTATTCCATATGCGTTTAATGTTGTGGTTAGTATGTCAACGGTGGTTGCGACATCTGAAACTCCAGCAACTGCCCCCCTGGACGCCGCCTCCATTATTAATTGCTGTTCGGCCACCTCGGCAAAACCGGCGGATACGGTATCATATCGAGCCTTGTTTAAGGCGTCTGTCGTTTGATTGAATGCTACAGAAAACTTAAGCGTCTCTTTCGCCATCCCCCTTAATTCTTTTTGTGTAAATTTTCCAAGCGTCGTAACTTCCCTGAGACCCTTCTCAAATTCCGCAAAGTCTTTAACTGTTTCAGCAATTGCTCGACCTAATTTATCAACAGCATAAAGACCGCCCATCGCAACGGCAAGTTTTTTTAAGGTGCCAGTAACAGACTTAGCGCCCTGCTTTAACTTTTTGTCGTCAATGACGTATTGTATTCTAACGCGCTTGTCTGTCATTTTTTAAGCCTTTCCAATGCCGCCCTCTGTGCCTTTTCTCGACGCGCAACTATAGCCTTAGCCGCTCGCATATTTGCCGCCCGTCTATCCTCGATAGATTTATCTCGATGCCCCCACGGTGGAAACAGTTTATCAAAATTTGCATGTTTATCCCCGTGCAATCGCCTGAGTGTAATAGACACCAAGCCAGCGTTTCGCCATGCCTCATGGTCAGATCGATAACGCGATGTAATAAATACAACCACCTGACGTGGAGTTAGATAAGCAATCCGCGCCGGGTCATATCCCATTTCGATTGCTTTAAGGGCTATCCACTCCGCCCACCCTCCAGCCGCTTTTATTCCGATTCTGTTGACTCATCCGATACCGTTTCAGACACATCATCATTATTAGATGGCATTGGCATTGCCATTCTTAGTGCCATAGTCAATGAATTTTGTACTCCATCATCCATCATATCTGCAGGCGTGATGCTTTCGGCAAAGGTTTCATATGGCGGTGCTTTGCCATTGCTGGTCTTGTGCATATGTATTCCAGCCCACAACAGCATTGAAACATCAACCATAGAGACATTTCCCTCGTTATTAACCGTGTCGATGAATAGATCACGGATTTCTTTTCCGGCTATTTGCCGGAAATGATGAATGGCCAACATGTTAAAAAGCATCTTGTGCTTTTCGCCGTTTATCTCGATCTCAACAGTTGCATCTATTACGCTCATGCTTTACCCCACAACCGGGACACTGACGACCGCAACGGTCATAGCTGTGCTTGCGTTATACGTGATTGTTACGACACCATCAGCATCGTTAAAGGGCGTTTGGCCTACCGGTAGCTGCATCTCCTCATCAGCCGCGATTGCTTGCACGACATTATGGGTCACGCCATGCTCGCAAGTGTCTTCTCGCGCCACCGTGCATGTCAGTGTTGTGGTGTGCCCGTTTTTAACAATGATAACGCGGCTACCCGCGCCCGTGTTTGTAAATGTGTCACCGGTCGCAACGGCAGATTGATATGTAACAATCGTAGCAGTGGTTCCGGTAGCCGTTATATCCTGAACAGTAATTTCACTCATTTTTTATAACCTCCTTTATGGCGTTGTTACGGCATAGTCACCCGTGCCGGTTAGGGTTACATCATAAGTAACCTTGTCTTCAGCCGGAGACACAAGCGCTCCGGGAAGCACAATGGCCGTGCCCGTCCTCAACCTCGTGCCATCGAAAAACCGGACGCTAATTGTGTTCTCATTTAAGTGCGCCTGTTCGAGCGCCAGATATGCGGCGTCTCCACTGTCATAGATGGCAGAATAGGACATTTCCCAATCCCGGTATCCGACAATCTTTTCTTGTGCGCCATTGCTGTCCTTGCTAGTGGCCGCAATCGAACTGCCCGACGGGGTAAACGTCGAATCCGTTTGTTCGGCCGGTTTGACCCATCCTCCCCCGGTATCAATCTCAATGTAACATTCGTCTCCTCTAATTGCATCAGTCATATCAACTCACCTCCTTTATTTGTATCTCAAATGGCATCGCCACATGGCGTAAAGATTTTCCCGCATCCTCCTCAATTAATTCTCTGGATTCGTCATATGCTAGAGCCGTCGCTACGGCATAATAACCGGATGCAACATCCAGTTGTAAAATATTGTTAATCAATAAATCAAACACTCGATCCTGAATTGTGTCAGCCTCGTGAAATCCTCGATGCTCTGTCCATATGTGTATCATGAGGTCGACTTCCCGGCCATCTGTGTCCTTGCTACGCCATCCCATACGCGCCCCCTGCCGATATGTGATATATGGATACTCGACACCCGGAACCGGCCAGTCGCCCACGGCCTTAACAAGCGCCATTAATGCGGCATCGCCAGTAAATAACTCGTAGACCGCCTTTTTAATTGCCGCATGCGGGCCAACCGCAGCGTCTGGAGCATCTTGCACAATTATCGACGGGCCGCCCACAACACCCGCGCGGGCATTGGGTATAACTATCACAGCATCGGTCGGAACATTTGGGGCAACGCATAAATACACCCCAACATTATTTACAACCTCAGTCACCCCACCCGAAAATGTCAATCCAGTTTGATTGCCGTCGGTGTCATAAAATCTATACTCAATAATCTTTCCATATCCACCAGCGCCCGCGCCCGTAAAATTAAACACAAACGCATTTTTCTCCGGCTTGAGCGAATCGGCCACATATCGCAAAACAGTCTCATGGCCAATCAGCGTGGTAATCCGGAATGAAATGAAATAGGCTCTGTTCGGAGGAGTGTCATCAATATAATAATTTCCACTCCCCGCCGGAGCCTCATAGACATTACTACTCGACCATGACCCTATGATATTTTGATTGCGGTCAAAATATGCATATTGGCAGGTTTTGCCGGTTGCATCGCTCCCGAAAGCGCCATAATAAGCTTGAGTCATATCGCCTCACAATAGATACGTCAATTTAAGGTTGCGCACCTGGATTGCCGAAAATGCCGCCGCCGCATTTTTATAAAA
>Ga0180437_10008951_pt1 | contig 12545 bp, 13 predicted proteins | sample SS_ome_4_FD_132410 | JGI IMG/M metagenome (GOLD analysis project Ga0180437, IMG submission 132410) | Hypersaline lake sediment archaeal communities from the Salton Sea, California, USA - SS_3_D_1 metaG | ecosystem: Environmental > Aquatic > Non-marine Saline and Alkaline > Hypersaline >...
ATCAGCGCGACGTTTTCGAAAGACGAGTCGATTACTGAATCGGGTATTCTATCTTGCGTGCCGAGGGATTGATGTAGGGATCGATCCAGGGGGATTCGAGCTGGCGGGCGGCAAGATCGGCATATGTAGTGGCACTGGGTCCCACAACCTCGAGGGGATAGCCGGCCAAAAGCCGCCATATCGGTTCGGCCAGGCCGGGGCGGGATGCGGCGTGGCTGGCGGTGGCCAGATAGTACAGGGTTTTGAAGAACTCTTCGGAAACCAGGTACTGCCGGATATTATCCCGCTCCAGGGTGGCATCCAGGAAAGCTTCCAACGTAGAGAAGACGAAACCGGGCTGTACACGGCGCAGCTCTTTTACGGCCTCGGTGATCATGATGTCGAGGGCGGAGAGGCCGTGAAGGATCGCCGTGGGACGCCCGGTACGATAGTAAAACCAACCGAGCTTGGCATGCGCCGGAACCGAAAAAGCTACATCCTCCATACGATAGAGCTTGAACAGGTGCTCCAAGCCCTTTTCGTCATAGGTAGACAGAAACGCATCCCGGAAGCTCCGGTATTGTTCGTCCGCGAAGTAGGGTTGATCCTGCAGAATCTGCTGCAGATAACCGTCCATATCCGCATAGAGTTCCTGTATTTCATGCAGCTCAGCGAGGCGATAGAGGACCGTGTATTTTTCTTCGGCGATTTCCATACCCTTTCGCAGCTCATAGGCCTTTTCGTACTGGCGTTTGGCAAGGGCAAAGGCCCCCTCCCGGAAGTAGATATCGCCGATGGCCATTTCGGCTTCCGGAAACGTACCTCCCCGCTTGTCGATCGCCTCCTGAAAGGACAGGAGGGCTTCCCCGAGCTCCGGACCCTCCGGATCTTCGAGCTTGGCCTTCCCCTGCTCATAGAGAAACCAGGCTTCAACGAAGTTGTTCGCCTGGGCCGGCAGCAGTGCGGAGGCTAGCAGAAGGAGCAGCGTAGCGGGTATGGCAAGATTTCGAATTCTCAAAATTTCTCCAGTTCTTCTTTAAAGGCTTCAATGGCATGATCGGCGCTTTCGCGTCGTATGATTTTCCCTTTTTTAAAAATTGCCACATGATCCTCCGATCCGGTAATCCCCAGGTCAGCCCGCTTGGCCTCTCCGGGACCATTGACCGGGCATCCCATGATCGCCACCGTGACGTTCTTGCTTATCCTCCGCATGTAGGGCTGCACCTTGTCGAGGAAGCCGGTCACGTCGAAGGCGGTGCGACCGCAGGTCGGACAGGAAATCACCTCCGGCCCGAAGGAGCGAATGCCCAGATTCTGAAGGATCGAACGGGCGGCTATGATCTCATTCTCCGGGCTGTCGGAAAGAGAAACCCGGACCGTATCCCCTACCCCACTCTCGAGGAGCCGGGAAAGGGCGAGGGTGCTCTTCACCGTCCCCTGGATCAGGGGACCCGCTTCGGTCACTCCTATGTGCAGCGGATAGTCGTGGCTCTTGGAAAACAAGACGTTGGCCCGGACAGTCGTCTCCACATCCGCGGCTTTCAGCGAGAAGACAACCCGTTCAAAGCCGAGTCTCTCAAGCACCGACAGCTCCTCCTCCGCTGCCTTTACCATGGCCCGTGCCACGTTCTTTTCTCCCCGCAGCACCTTGGGAAGGGATCCGGCGTTTACCCCGATGCGCAGAGCCACTCCCTTGTCCCCGGCTTTGCGAACCAGCTCCTCAACCTTGCCGGCCCGTCCGATGTTGCCGGGATTGATCCGTATCTTGGCTATGGGAAAGTCCAGGCAACGCAGAGCGAGCCGATGGTCGAAGTGAATGTCGGCGACCAGGGGAAGAGGGGTTCGGGAGGCGAGCTCACCGAGAAGCTCGGCGGACTGGAGATCCGGGACGGAGAAGCGCAACAACTCACAGCCGATCTCCTCCAGGCTGCCGATTGCAGCCAGGGTATGCTCCGGCGAATAGGCCGAGCCTGGCGCACCCAGGGGCTGTTTCCACATGGTCTGTACACTGATGGGCGCACCACCGCCTATCCGCATCCGCCCCACCGAAACGGATCTGGTTTTTCTTTTCTCTGCCACAGTGTGCCTGCCGGCTCGTGCGAACTATTCTCGCCGGGCTGTCTATCCCAGGGTACCCATGAGGAATACCATGACGAAAAGAGCCACGGTTTCAATGATTCCCACGACCATCAGGTAATTGACGAAGCCCTTGCCCGTCTCCCCCAGAGCGTCAGACGCGGAGGCTCCGGCCTTGCCCTGCAGCAAGGCGGAAAAACCGATGGCTGCTCCTCCGAAGATACCCACCGCCAGCTTGCTCATGGATGCGGCGGAGGAGGCGAGAATCGCGTTCATCAATATCAGTCCATAGATCGTCTGTGTCAGGGGTGCTCCGGCAAAAGCCACGGCCAGGAACGGAGCAGGTTTGTTTTGGGCGAAACACTTCTTCCAGGCGCCGATTGCACCCATCCCGGCAATTCCTGTACCCAGGCCGGATCCGATAGCGGCAAGGGAAATTGCTGCTGCAAAGCCTATTTGTCCAATATCCATTTACTCTTCTCCTTCTGTTTCTTGAAATGGTTTATAGGGCACCCCGGTCCATTCCATACCGAGCTGTCCTGAAAACTCGAGCATATTCAGGCGCACACCGTGCACGATGACGGACATCGCGCCCATGATGATGTTCAAGGTGTGACCGAAGAACAGAATGAAGGCGGAAATCAATCCGGAGGGGATCCCAAAACCCACCTCCGCGGCCATGGCGTTGAAATTGGCGGCAACTGCAACCGTGGCCAGGCCTACGGCGAACAGGCGGACGTAGGATACGATATCCGAGAAGGAGCTGATGCTATCCAGCAGGCTCAAGGGTAATCGCACAAGCCCGAAGGCCACCCCCTTGAAGAATTTGCCCTTCTGCTCTCCGAAAATCACCACCAGGAGGATGCCTGCGCCGACAAGCCAAATTCCCAGCGGATTCAGCGCTTCCTGGAGCACGATGTAGCGCGTCACGAAGAACATTCCCCACAGAATCGAAAGCCAACCCAGCTCGCTGAAGGCGACCAGCTTCGGCAATCCGCGGATAAAGTTGATCAAGCGGGCGATGCTCAGATGCACCGCGCCGATCAGGAAGCAGATGTACATGACCGTCTTCGTGTTCTCCACACCGAAGCTGGCTATTTGGGGAATCACGATTCGGGAGAGGAGCGGGTGGCGGGCCATGGCTTCGACGCCGAACCAGGTACCGGACAGAGCTCCCCACACGATCGTGGCTCCGCTGAGCACGAACAACAGGGAGAACACGCCGCCGGGGCGTCCCCACATGACCAGGCGAGCGATCAGTGTGAGCACGAACAGGACGATCCCGTAGCCGGCATCCCCGATAAGCATGGCGAAAAAGAGGCTGAAGAACAGCAGGAAGATGAAGCTGATGTCGAACTCCCGGTATCCCGGGGTGGTTTCCATCAACGTGAACATCGGGCGGATAATGCGAATCCACCTGGGATTCTCTACCAGCGTGGGAACCGGGTCCTCCTCCGCCGGATCGTCGATCAGCAGAGCCCAACCGTTTTCGCAAGCCGCCTTTTTCATGGCATCCGTGCGCTTGGCCGGAACATAACCCGTCAGATAGCTGAGCTCCCCCTCCCCGACCATGCCCGAACGAACCTGCTCAAACTCGATTTTCTTGTGCAGGCGCTGGATCACAGCTTCGATTCGCATCCGTTCCCCGGCCAGGTGCTGCAAACGGTGCTCCAAACCCTGCAGCTCCTTGCGGGCACTCTCCAGCAGCTGTTGAAGCTCCTCGCGCCCCTGCTGGCCGGCAGCCACGGGTTCGAACTCGAGGGAAGGCTCAGAGCCCAGGGAAATCACAGCAAAACGGACGGCGCTCTTGGTCTTGGCGATAATAAGCCATTGCAGCTCCTCCGGCAGCTGTTTGAACTCATTCGTGCTCAACTCGTACAGTGAAATATAAACGCCCTTTTCCGCAAGCTCACGGATCTCCCGCGGATCGTAGCCGCCCCACGATTCCAATCGCTCCTGCTCCCGCCCCAGCCTTTCGATCCGCTCATTGACAGCCCGGATCTTTTCCGTGAGGTCGCTCACTTCCTCGGCGATCTCCACGCATCCGTCCACATCCTCCTCGGTGACCGTAGCCGCGGATATTGCCCTCCCTTTCTTCTTCCTCTCCCGCGCCTTCTGCCTCCTCTGCTGCTTCTTCTGCTGCTTCTCTCGCCTCTTCCTCTCCTTCTTGGTTTCCTCTGGAAGAAGAAGCCGGGCTCTCTCCAGTCGTGCATTCTGTTCGGCGAAACGGGCCAGTTCGTCGCTGGAGGCGGGGCGGGATTCGATATGGACCAATCCGAGCTTGCGCAGCGCCTTCAGCGACTGTTCGCGAAAGCGATCGAACACGACGATGGAGACCTTCTTCATCTTGACGATCATTGACTGATCCTTACCAGTTTCTTCTTGGCGATCTTGCCGCGCACGACCGCCGCGGTTTGCTCATCCCCGAGGTAGATCTGTATCATCCGGATATTCTCACGAGTCTCGGGAATCTTTACCTTCTCGAACAGGTTGACCCGTTGGCTCGTGATCCGCAGCTCCTCCCCCAGCAGCTCCGCCTGTTTTGCCAAGATGTTGATTCTCGCCTCCAGGGAAGCCAGCTCCTTCACCTTGTCGATAGCTTTGTCGACCCACAGGGGAAGTTTGAACAGGTCGTACGGAGCTATCTCGAAGCGGATGTCCTGAAACACCGGAATATCCACGCCGGCGATGTTGCCGGTTTCGGTGTCCAGGGATGTCACGGTCAGCAATTCTGAAAAACCCACCTCTTCGCCGAACACCGCGATCCAACTGAGTATATCCTGAAAGCGAAGCTCCCGATTCCGTCGAAACTCGGCTGCCTGAGCTTCGATTTTCCGTATCTCCATCTGCAGCTGCTGCTTCTTCAGCATCAGGGTCGGCAGATAGCGGAGGAACCGTTTGAGGGCGTCCTTCTGCCTTTTAAGCTCGTTCTTCGTGAACTTGATCTTGGCCACGGGTACCTACTCTTAGGTCGTTTCCGCTACTTTGGCTGCGCCGGGCCAGAACGCTTTGGTCAGCTCCGAGCGCAGACCCGTTTCCTCCGGAGTGAAACAGTCGGCCAGGATCTCCCAACCCTTGTCCAGGGCACCCTCCAGCGGGATGTTCACGGAAAGGTCCATCATCTCCCTCTCGAAGATCTCCCCGTACTTGAGGAGCTTCTGATCCCATTCGGACATGCGAAATCCCATGGACTTCTTCTCCATGGACTCCAGATAGGCCGCGTACAGCTTGATCATACCGTCCATGAGTGCGCGATGGTCGTCCCGGGTATCCTTGTTGACCAGCTGCTTCAAACGGGACAAAGAACCGAAGGGCTCGATTCTGCCGTTGCGCAGGTAGAACTGCCCCTCGGTGATATAGCCGGTGTTGTCCGGAACCGGGTGGGTGACATCATCCCCGGGCATGGTCGTCACCGCCAGGATGGTGATCGATCCGGCGCCTTCGAAATCTACGGCCTTCTCGTAGCGCGAGGCCAGCTGGCTGTACAAATCGCCCGGATAGCCCCGGTTGGAGGGAACCTGCTCCATGGTGATGGCGATCTCTTTCAGCGCATCGGCGAAGTTGGTCATATCGGTCAGCAGTACCAGAACGCGGCGGCCTTTCAGGGCAAATCTTTCGGCCACGGCCAGGGAGATGTCGGGCACCAGGAGCGCCTCCACGATCGGATCCGCGGCGGTGTGCACGAAGAAGATGGCCCGGCTCATAGCCCCGCCTTCCTCCAGGGTGTCCCGGAAGTACAGGTAGTCGTCGTACTTCAGTCCGCAGCCGCCCAGGATGATCATGTCAACTTCCGCCTGCATGGCGATGCGCGCCAGCAGGGGATTGTAGGGCTCTCCGGAGACCGAGAACACGGGCAGTTTCTGGGATTCCACCAGCGTGTTGAACAGATCGATCATGGGAATACCGGTTCGAATCATGTTGCGGGGTATGATTCTCTTGGCTGGATTTACAGAAGGTCCCCCGATCTCGATCAGGTTTTCGGTCAGGGAGGGGCCTTTGTCGCGGGGCTCTCCACCACCGTCGAAGACCCTTCCCAGCAGATCGTCGGAGAAGGAAATCCTCATTGGATGTCCCAGAAAACGGACCTCGTCTCCCGTAGAGACGCCGCGGGAACCGGAGTACACCTGCAGGACGACCTTGTCTTCCACCAACCTGATCACTTCGGCCAGAGAATCTCCATGGGCCGAGCTGACCACGGCCAGTTCGCCGTAGCGGATGTCGGAGGCGGTCACCGTGATTACATTCCCGGCGATCTCGTCGATCCTGCTGTATACCTTACGCATTTTCCTGCTCCGCCTCACCAGCCGTGTCCAGGTTGCCGGTCTTTTTGTCTTCCAACATCGTCCTGATTTCCTTTTCCAGTTCTTTCATGGTATCGGTGTTCCATTGCGTTGAGTTCAGATCGAGAAATTTCTGCCGTATCTGGTAGAAATAGCTCCTGGCCTGTCCCTTGTCGGACAGGTCGAGTCTGGCTTTCAGGATCTCCAGCAGCAGATCGAAGACGTATCTCTGCCTTTCGGTATTGACCGCCGCGTCCACCGGATCGAAGGCATTCTGCTGCAGGTACACCGCGTCCAGGAAATCCGCCTTCAGGTACACGATGTAATCGTCCAGGCTGGTGCCTTCCTCACCCACGACCTTCATCATCTGGTCGATCTCGTTTCCCCGGTAGAGGATCTGACGGCCGTAAGCCACCTTGTCTTCATCCACCGCCCCCATATACTTGCTCCAGCTCTCCAGCGGATGGATGGCCGGGTACTTGCGGGCATCTGATCGCTCCCGGGACAAACCGTGAAACGCCCCGACTACTTTCAAGGTCGATTGGGTGACCGGCTCCTCGAAATTCCCGCCGGCCGGACTGACCGTACCCCCTATGGTGACCGAGCCTATGCTCTTGTCCTTCAGTCGAACCAGCCCTGCCCGCTCGTAGAATCCGGCGATGACCGACTCCAGATAGGCCGGGAAGGCCTCCTCCCCCGGGATCTCTTCCAGGCGGCCGGACATCTCCCGCATGGCCTGAGCCCAGCGGGATGTGGAATCCGCCAGCAGCAGGACGTTCAGACCCATCTGCCGGTAGTGCTCGGCTATGGTTACCCCTGTGTACACCGAGGCTTCCCGGGCCGCCACCGGCATGGAGCTGGTGTTGACGATGATGACGGTCCGCTCCATCAGGGATTTGCCGGTTCGCGGATCGATCAGCTCGGGGAACTCCCGCAGCGTCTCCACCACCTCCCCGGCCCTCTCACCGCAGGCCGCGATCACCACGATATCCACCTCCGCGTTGCGGCTTGTGATCTGCTGCAGGACCGTTTTGCCCGCTCCGAACGGCCCGGGAATACAGTAGGTCCCGCCCCGGGCAACCGGGAAGAAGGTATCGATGATGCGAACCCTGGTGATGAGCGGCTCTGCCGGCTTGAACCGTTCATCGTAGGCATCGATCGGACGCTTGACCGGCCATTCGAAGGCCATGGTCACAGGCACGATATTACCCCGGGAATCCTTGAGCTCGGCGATCGTATCCGTAATCGTGTAGGACCCGGCCTTGGCCACGGACTTGACCTGGTAGGTGTCGTAGAAGTTGTAGGGTACCATGATCCGGTGCTTGAAGATTCCCTCGGGAACCGTGCCCAGGGCGATGCCCCTGCTCACCGTATCCCCCTCTTTGGCGGCGGGGGTGAACCTCCATCTCTGCTCATCGGACAGGGGGGACAGGTACACGCCCCGTTGCAGGAAAAAGCCGTGCTTTTCGGCCACGATTGTCAGAGGATTCTGCAGTCCGTCGTATATTTGCCCGAGCAAACCCGGACCCAGGCGGACCGAGAGAAGATCTCCGGCGAACTCAACGGGGTCACCGATTCCGATGCCCCGGGTCATCTCGAACACCTGCATCTCCACCCGTCGTCCCCGGATGCGGATGACCTCTGATTTCAATCGCTTGTCATCGACCACCACATAGCCGACCTCATTCATGAAAACGTCATCGTCGGTATCCACGGTGATCATGTTGCCGGTTACACCGACTACTTTTCCCACATTTTTTCCCATTTCAGACAACTCCAACAGGACTGATTATTTCCGCATAGAGCTTATCGAACGTCTCCCTCCCCCTGTCTCTGTCAAAGAGGGCTTTTCGCTGCAGAATCTGCAGACGCAGGGCGTACACCAGGATCTTCTCGATATCGAAGTAATGCCCGACCTCCAGCTCATCAAGATAGCTCCACCGCGCCCGATTCAAGGCATCCTCCGCCTGCAGCGGCGATTCCTGGGCAAAGGCCTCCCTGGCAATCGCCTGGGGCGCCAGCACGCCTGGAGAATCGATCAGGTAGGCCTGCGCTTCCCGTCCCCGGTTCTTGGCCCGGAGTCGAACAAGTTCGTTTCTCAAGGCGATCTCCCAATGCCGCCAGAGATCGAGGGTTTTGCAGCTGGGTACCGCGTCCCGGAGATCGGTCGTGCTGGCCGAGACGAGCAAGCGGAAATGCCCGGGGCTGACATGCTGCCTGCAGGTCGCCAGAAAATCCTCATGAGAGGGAATGCTCTCGCTGTCATAGAACAACAAAGGCAACGAAGCCACCAGGTAGTAGTACTGGGCCAAACGTCCTATCTCTCCTTTTCAGCTGCTTCTTGAACGATCTCAGCGATTTTCGGGTTGAGATACTCGGCAAGGATCTCTGCAATACTCTGGTCGGTGAAGTTGTAGTAGGCCGAACCGTCCTTCATGGCGATGCGAAACCCGGCTTCGATTTCCGCAAAAGGCTTCAGTTCCACCCCTTTCTTCAGCTCGGCGGCCAGCCGGCTCTTCAGCTGTTTTTCGAGCTTCTTGAGATCCGAAGGGGACAGGAGCACCTGTAGATTCGGGATCTGCTTTTTGCTCCACGTCTTGATCAAGGACACGATCGCCTCTTCGAGCGCTTTCGGCGTGTAGGCTTCCTTGGTTTGCTCCGCAATCAGCGCATCGAAAAGCTCGGTGATGCGAGTACGGAGGCTCAGAATCGTGTTTCTGCCGGCCTGCTGCACGGCTTCCCTGGCCGTGTGCTCGAAGCGGCTGACCTCCTCCTTGGCCTTGGCGATGATTCCCGATGCTTCGTCGTGGGCATCGGCGATGATGTCATTGGCCTTGGCCTGAGCATTCTTGAGAACCCGGGCAGACTCCTGCTCCGCGGATTTGATCCCCTCCGATTTGATCTTGTCGATCAGTTCTTGAAGCTGTACGTCCATCGTACCCTCGATTTTGTATGTGATTCTTGAGTGATAAAATAATCAACAGCGTTCAAAAAATCAACGCTGCGCCCATTCCGGCCCCATAACGTAGGTGCAAACCTTTTCGAATTTCCTCTGTACCAGGCTGTGTACGACCTCCGGTGCGGCACAATCCTGAATCCTCTGATCCAACATCTTTTTTACATCCGCGATCACGGCTTCGACGCTCTCGTATTGATAGGCATCGACGGTGCCGAGAGTGTCCAGAAGTTCCCGCACACAGGATATTTCGTTTAACAGGACACCCTTGTTTCCCATGTAGACGTAGTTGGTGATTTCCTTGCCGTCTTTTCTCTTTTCGAGAATCTCGAGCAAATCGTTGATATCCTCTTCCAGGTCCTCTAATTCGATCCTGAAGATGTTGATAAACTTGTTCAGCGCTGCACGCTGCGGCATAGGACGTTTCCTTCCTACTGCTGTCCGGCCAGAACACTGTCGATTTCCGGGTAGTCCGCATCCAGCTTTTCCGCCATGGCCTGAGCGGCATTTCGGAATCCGTCGAGGATAGCCTTATCTTCGCTTCCCCCCTGGCCTCCCACGGCCTGTACCGTTCCGGAGTACATGATCTTGCCGTCGGAAACGCGGATGATCCTGGTGGTCGCCGTGGTCTGGGACTTGAAGATGTTGTATTTTTTACCGCCCAGCTCAACCTGGTTTACGTAGTACCCGTCGTTCAGCACCATGACCAGGTAGGAAACCTCTTTTTCAAGCCCCATTCTTTTAATTGCGTTCGGATCCCCTCCGAACACCTTCATGAACGCATCTCCCAGCAGCACGCCGTTGTACTGGCTGAAATCGAAGGCCATGTCCTTCAAGCGGTTGTACACGGAGTCGAGAATCACAGGATCGTCCTGGATCATCTCTCCGGCCTTCTCCATCACCAGAATCGTGGCTTTGCGGGCCGGCGGGACGTAGACGAAATCCTTGGTAATACCCTGAAAGGGATAGGAGTAGCCCTTGACCCGGTACACCAGGGATGCTCGAATGATGTTTTCGCTGTTTGGATTTTCCAGGCGCGCAATAGAGCAGTTGGACTGGCCGTAGTCGTTCGTGGCCACGAAGTTCGTCAACAAACCGGAACCTTGGACGAACTCGAAGTAAATCGGTGCGCCCGTAATCAGAGCCTTACCCGATCCGAAGTTGTATGTCAGGATCACACTCGGATTGAGGCCGTTTTCGGTACCCACATCGATCGAGCTGGCGCTGATCTGGTTCTTGTTGGCATCGACCCATTCCGTACCGGCCTCCATCTCCAAACCGGCTGCTATCTTGGTGAGCTCGGTTTCGGCGGTGTCTACGATCGCCCGGATGTCACCGGAGGTGCTGCCGGCGGCATCGGCCTCCGCCAGGATCGTCACCAGCTGGTTGATCCCTTCGGAAACGGTCCCCTGCTCTACCTTGGCAAGCCCGTTTTCCAGGAATTCATTCAGTCGCTGAGCCAGTTCGCCGTCACCGGTCGTTGCAGCTTCTTTGGGTTGCTCGGGCTCGCCTTGCCCGCCCTGAGAGGCGGAACCGCCCCCTTCAGGCTGTTGAACAGGCGCGGGCCCGGACAGACAACCGATAAAAACAGCTGCCATGAAAATGATCAGCAATGACTTCAGTGCTCTGGCTTTCATACAATACCCTCCGGTTACCAGATTACTTCCAAAACGAGAGGCTCCGGTGCTTTGAGAATTTCCGGAACCGTTACGATGTACGTTACGGTTCGACCATCCGGTTCGAGAACACCCAGGGTATGGTCCCGTACCTGGGCCGGCACGCTAACCGAGTACACCAGTTCGTATCCCTCGAAGAAGGTTTCGATCATTTCAAGAGATTCTTCGGTAATCTCTTCGCCCTGCCGTCCCCCGTAGATCAACTGCCGGAAAATGGTTGCATCGTCCCGGGTTTCCAAAGTGATGCCTATTTCTCCCTCCCGTCCAAGGGCGTTCACCGCTTCAACGTTGTCGAACTCGAGTTCCGCTCGAATGTAGATATTCTCCTCATCCTCGCTTTCCTCCAGGTCCGTGAGGCTCAAGCCTTCGATCCTCCCGGCGCTGCGGCGGAACTCCTCCTCATTCACCGGGAGGGGGAGCTGCTTTTCCGATCGCCCGGCATCGATGTTTTTAATGAACTGGGAGACAGTGTAGGACAGCGTCAGAACTCCAGAACCATCCTGGCGAATAAAGATATCGCTTTCAATTCCGATGCAGGAAGACAGCAGCACCAGCATTACTACAGGAAAACAAAAGAACCATCTTTTCATTGATCATGCAAACCTTTACGAGTTGGTGTAGTATAGACTATGTGTTTGAAAATATCTATTACCTTGCTCTTCTTGAACAAAAAATACGAAGTTGGTAGACTCAAGGCTCGCGAATAGCGAAGGTATGAGAGGAGTGCGATTTGCCTAAGAAGCTGATTATTGTACTACTTGCTGCTCTTCTGTTTTTCTATCTGTCCGCCGGCACGGCCTTTGCTCAGGAGGATCCGGAGGAGGAGCCTGCAGAGGAGCCCTTCACGGTGTATTCTCTCGGGCAGCAGACCCTGTCCATAAGCGCGGGATTGTTCGTTCCGCTGTTCTTTCAGTCCTTCGATTGGGATTATGCAAAGACGAATTTGAAGCTCGGAGCAGCCGGTTCCCTGCAATGGAGCATTCATCTGAGCAACAACTGGCTGACCGGGATCGAAATCGGCGGGGTTCTGAGCAAAGATATCAACGACGTACGTTTTTTCATGCTACCGATCACGGCCAAGGGGGGGTACATCATCCATTTCTTTCCCTTCGAGTTTCCCATTTTCGTCGGGACGGGAATGAATATCGTCAAGCTCGAGGACGACCTCAATCTGACCTGGATCATCAAGCCTGGTTTCTCGTCGATTTGGAAGTATAATATCAATTGGGGTTTCGGTTTGAACGTGGTGTACTGGTGGGTTCCGCAGTTTCGGCGGGACGATCCCACCAAAGGCCGAATGGGGAATTTCCTAGAGCTGACCCTCACCGCCCAGTACAACTTCTAAAGGAAATCATGGAATGAAGTCATTCAAATATCTATTACTGATACCTCTTATCTTCCTAGCCTGTACGGACACTCCTATTTTCTACACCCTGGAGAAAGCGTATCAAACTTCCGACGATCGGGGATTGGAGGATACCGCCGTCGTAGAAAAAATCGTGTATACGGGAGCGAAGTATTTTGTATTGGCGCAGTCTGTATATCAACGAAATCCGGGCACCTCGGCGAACTGGCAGC
>Ga0180437_10008957_pt1 | contig 12541 bp, 10 predicted proteins | sample SS_ome_4_FD_132410 | JGI IMG/M metagenome (GOLD analysis project Ga0180437, IMG submission 132410) | Hypersaline lake sediment archaeal communities from the Salton Sea, California, USA - SS_3_D_1 metaG | ecosystem: Environmental > Aquatic > Non-marine Saline and Alkaline > Hypersaline >...
CCGGACCGCATCCTCTGGATCAAGGCCGCGGCCGAGAAATATCCTTATATGGATATCTCTCGTGTAGGGATCTACGGGACATCGGCAGGAGGACAGAATTCAACCGCAGCGGTCCTTTTCCACCCCGAATTCTACAAGGTGGCTGTCTCCTCCTGCGGCTGCCATGACAACCGGATGGATAAAGCAGTCTGGAATGAGCAGTGGATGGGTTACCCTGTCGGTCCCCATTATGCGGAGCAATCCAATGTCACCAACGCCTCCAAGCTCGTGGGCAAGCTACTGCTGATCGTCGGTGAAGTGGATACCAACGTGCCTCCCGAATCAACACTCAAGGTCGTCGACGCACTTATCAAGGCAAAGAAAGACTTCGACCTCCTTGTGCTTCCCGGAGTGGGGCACTCATCGGGCGGGGAATACGGGGAAAGACGCCGGCGCGACTTTTTCGTCGAACATCTTTTGAGTGTCAGCCCCCCTGACTGGAACGGAATAGAGAAGAAAGAAGAAAAATAGGCGTCCGTTCAGCCGCCGGCAGGTGTTTTCCTTTGTGATTTCCGGACTAACTTTTTTTAATTTATTTTCGACGCAGTGATTTTCCGAACCGCTTTTCACGCAGAATAAAAATAAGAGTAAGGCCAGAGTCGAAAGCCAGTTTTTCTTATTCTCAGATCTTATGCTTCTTTCAAATCTCAATAAAAATCACATGCTCTGCCCATTGATGTAAGACCAGTGCGTATGAACAATTTTCCATTTGCCCTCGACTTTGAAAAATACCTCTGTGCAGTTCCAGGGAGTTCTTGAGGAAATGGAACCGTCGGGATTGAGATGCGTGGAGAAAAAACGGTAGAACAGCACAGCCGCGTCTCCATGAACCTGCACTTTGGGATCGATGAATTCCATCACATCATAGTGAATTTTCCCCAGTCGCTTTGCGTATTCTGCTTTTAAAGCCTCTAATCCGTCCAGACGTTTGGGCGTGCCCGTATCGAAATAAGTGACATCCGGGGCACTGATATCCGTAAATCCCCAAGGATCGCCCTTGCGCCAGCGTTCCATTGCAGCGGATTCGAGGGCCATCAATTCGCCGAGCACGCCTTCATATCCCTTTTTCGACATTTCCACCAAAACCGGCACCTCCGTACTGTCGGGCAGTTTCTGGTTAATGTAGGACCAATGAGTGTGAATGATCTTCCATTCGCCTTCCAGCAAACAGTACACTTCTGTAGTGTTCCAGAGCGATTGTTCGATGACAGATCCATCTGCCTCGGTCTTTGCGTCTCTGTAGTTATAGGTCAATACAGCCAGATCGCCGCATCGTTTTATTTTGGGGTCGATAAACTCTGAAATCTGGAAATTGATTTGTCCCTCAAATTGTTTCAAGTATTCTTTGTAAGCTTCAAGCCCCTCAATAGGTTTAGTTAAACCGGGATCAATGTAGGTGATTTCCTCAGCACTGATTTCAGTCCATCCCCAGGGATCTCCTTGGCGCCATCTTTCCATGGCTCCATTCTCTAATGACAAGATGATTTCTTCCATTGATTGCTCTCCTTCTTTAATCGAATTTTGTGTGGAATAATGAATGGAAGTTAAAAAAAACAATCCTAAAAACAGCGAAAGAATGATTCTGTAAGTCATAATTTCCCCCCTTTCACCTGACTAAACAAATATTCCCTTGCCGAAGGTTTTCCTTCTCCTTTGAAATTCAATTCGGCAGCGTGCTGAGCATTCCGCCGAGCAGCAACGATATTATGGAATCGACCTAACTTTTTACTCCTTAATCGGCTGAGGATCTGATCGAGCATCGTTTTATATGTTTTCTGCAGGGCGGGATGTCTTTTCACCTGTATCTCGTACTCCCTTATATAGGCTTTTTTGGCCGATTGAAGATGGCCAGCCGCTTCATAGGCTGCTCCAAGGATATAATAGGAACCATCAAAAATCGAGTTATTCTTGATGAGGAACTCAAAGACAGCAATCGCCTCATCGTAATTCTCCTTCCGCATCTGATAAGTCCCAAACTCATGCAAGGGGAGATGGGGGAATCCGATGTTTTTACCATATTTAGCTGATAGGATCTTCTAGTAATCAAAAAATCCTTGAAAACCTTTTTCCAGGTAGACCTCTGGAATGCTATTCCATTCCAAATCCGAAAACAGAGTTCTGGGATGAACAGTCCTATGTTCTTCCTCCAGCCATAAATGCTCCTCCCATTTCAAGCCTTCAGGACTCACTCGTTTGAGAATGTCAGTCAAAGCCTTGTGGGAAACAACACCTTCAGGATCGTTGCTGCTGGTCAGAAAAAGAAAATTATTGTTGTAAGTCCCGTTATTCAGCCAGGACTCGATGTTTTTCTGGATAAAATGTCCGCTCTGGTGATCCGCTTCATTGACGATACAGGCATTAATCAGGTCCGGTCGCTTCATAAAGGCATAGACAAAAGGCGCAGAGCAGGGGATTTCGCCCGCCCAAGCCACGCGATACGGCAGCGTCCGGTAATGGGAATCGACATAGGGAATAAGCTCCTCCAAAAAAAACCGGAGGAATTCTTGGGCATTGTCGGCTGAGAAGGCTCCTTCCTGATACAAAAGCATGTGAAAACGTCCGGCTTCATCGTCTTCGATATTAATGATTATCATCTTCGGCAGCGTCCAATACGTGGCAAGGCCGCAGACTCCCAGAAATCCGGACCCGAGACTGTAAAGGACAGGATAATATTCCATCGATTCGGCATATCCCTCCGGCACACGGACATTGATCTTGAAATTTACATTGGTTGCCTTCGAAGGGATCACCATCGATTGGCCGATAACGATGTCCTTGATCTTTTCCGCCTTGATTACATCATCTTGAGTTAGGGCGGTTCCGGCTAACACTCCAAGCAAAACAAAGACGTGCAATGATTTTTTCAGAATGAGGATCATGATCTTCCCCCTTTGCTTCAATTCTTTTAGTCTCAGTCTTAATTCATTGTGAGTAAAAGAAAAAATACAAATGACAAATAAGACTATATTTCTCAGGAATTTTTAATTAACACAAGAAGTATTTCATTTGACGGTTACGGTTTTCTTTCCACCTAATCCGCAAAATATCTGAATCCGTAATTTATTTAGTTCATCGCTCAGAAGTCCCGACTTCCCATTCACCGCCATTCTTCAATACGGGTGTTCTTCGGATAGATGACCCTATAGCGCACCTCGACCGTTTTTTTCTCTCCTGGCGCCAGCTCCAATTTCCATCTCATTATCCCTTTTTCCGCAGATGCTTTATCAGGGATAGGTTGCGGAGTGATCTGGTCCACTTCCACCTCGATCTCTTCGCTCTTGGAGACCGGGATCTGGTCGATAATCGTCAATTCCACTCTGTCCCTTTTAAAATTCTCCGCAGAAATCGCGTATCCCAGCATAACCTGCAGCTTGTTTTTGAATATTCCTCTGGACTTTGAAACCTGGCTCAATGACTTCCTGATAACCTTGACCGAATCGTCAATGCCCACCGGAAGCTCGTAACTTTCACCGGGATTAACCATGGGAAGGTGTGAGCTGTTGACAAAAGTCCCTTCTAAAAACACACTGATTTTTCCCGGTATATAAGGAATGTTGGACAGATTTTTAATCCGTGCGCGGAGAAACGTATTCTCACTGACCTTAGGCACAACCAGATGGTCGAGTGTCACTTCTACTGGCTGCTGGGCGATAAAAACCTTCTGCGGCTCTTTTCCACTCAATACAGACTCTTTATGCTTGAGATCGAACGATGTGGAAATGTCATGCTCCGTGATGATGGCTTCCTCCGGTTCGGCTTCCCGGACCATGTCGTCCTGAAAGAGCATACGTTCCAGCTCATCAGGATCCAAATCCTTCATATCCAGTAGGGACGCCTGGGCTGTGACTGTGATCTCTTCCTCGATGGTCGCTAGGGGCAAAGTGATATTGAGCACGGAAATCTTCCCTCCATACACACGGACTCCTTTGTGGACTGTCCTGTTGAATCCCTCAAGTTCGGCCGTAACGTCATATGACCCAGGCGGAAGATCAGCGAACTCGAAGTATCCCTCATCAGTGCTTATGAACTGCCTTTTCTGGACAGATTCTCCGGAGAGGGTGACCGTCACCCCTGGCAGGGGCGCGCCCTCTTCAAACAGCACCTGTCCCCTGATCACTCCTTTCTCTGACATTGAGACGATTAAATAAGCAGGCTCAATCTTGGGAAACTCCTTTATGAAAACAGGTTTGGCTGTGGACAGAGTTAAACTGACGTCGGGCCAGTCTTCGCCGGTGTCCTGGCTGATAAGGGCCCCATAGCCCAGACTGCTGTCTTTTTCTTCAGAAGATATCCTCAGATCATAAACTGGCACCCAGCTTGCGTGGGGGATGATGTATGAGGCCGAAATCCTTAAATCCCCGCGGCGGAGCACTTCCAGGTCGATGAGGATGGTCTTTTCCATTTTTACCAGGCCCTTCTGGTCAGATACCATCTCTTGCCGGAGGCGGTTTTCCTGATTTCTGAGGGTATCGATTTTAACCTGGGATTCCCTTTTGCGCGCATTGAGTGCATTGAGCTGTTTTTCGAGGAAATCCAGCATACTCTCCCATTCAGCCAATGAAGGCGGCTTGACTTCTTTGGCCTGGGTAATGGCTTCCGCTGTTTTTTCCGAAAGGCTTATGAGAAACCTTTCTCTATTTTGCAGAGTCTTTAGCCCATCCTCCCATTTGCCGATCTCCTGCCGGAGTTCATCAAACTCTTCCGCACTCTTCCGGGCTTCTTTCCGGAAAGCCTCAGCCAGGAACTCTTCCTGGGTTCTGACATTGAGAATCTTGACCTCTGCCGTTCCCTTTCCCGATACGCGGATGGAATCATCTTCCAGTGAAAAAGGCAGTTGAGAGAATCTGACCGTGTATAAACCAGGCTCAAAGGATTTACTAAACTCCCGGGCCACAAGGGCCTTGTTCAAAAATACCGTTACAGAGCTGACTGCAGATGGAGTGTCGACTTTCTGGAACTCCTCGCAGCCCCCGGCTGACACAAAAAAAATCAGGATAAAAAGTGTAGCATAATAAGCATATCTCATGGTTATTCCTCCCCCTAAAAAATGTTTTATTTATACAGATGGCGAAGCCATTCTTCCAAAGTGTCGAGGTAGAGCGGGGAATAATTGCGCCATCCGCTCCGGGATCTCCGGTTCCGTTCCTCTATACAGCCTGTTTCGGAGATGAGGAGATTGTGGTCTACCCCAGGGATAAGCTGAACATGGGATTTCGGATTACCCGCTCGCTTTAATGCTGCCTGATAGGCATGCATTCCCTGATTAGGATCAACCTGTGTGTCTTTTTCGCCGAAGAAAGCAAGTACTGGAATCTTGGTCTGTTCGATAATCCTTACGGGATCGAAAGCGTAGTACTCACGGTCGAGACTGGGGGGATGCCACTCCTTCTCAGGAGTGATCTCAATCCGTTGACCATACTTCGCTAGAGCTCTGAAAGCCGGTGTGGCAGCCAGCGGTTTTTTATATCTGACATACTCTTCGTAGGTTCGCGCCATGGTGAATTTGCGGATCTGCTGCTGGAGTTCCTTCACATCTTCTGTGGGGTAATCCGCGCAGACCATCTGGGAGGCCAGCAAGTAAATCCCCTGCTCAACTCCAGGTCCACCGGGACAGGAGATCGCGATCATGAAGGAAACATCTTTGCTCTTTTCCAGGACCAAGGGCATCACATAACCGGCCTGGCTTATTCCCCATAATCCGATCTTTTTCGGATCGATTGAAGTATTTTTCTTGATGACCTCGATAGCATCCAGGACGATCTGCGATCTCTGTTGCGTCAGATTCCTGCGGTCGATCTGCCCGGTGGACTCGCCCGTACCCGGCTTATCCCACGCGAATGTCGCGTATCCGGCACGAAGCATGCGGTCCATGATCGGAGGATAGGTCACGCCCGATGTGCGGTTGTTCGGTCCATCTCCATGAACAAAAAGGATCACAGAGTGCGGTCCCTCCCCCTTCGGCAGCTTCAAATCTCCGACCACTTTGAAGGAGCCGGACTGGAATGTGATCTCCTCGACGGCTTGATATTCAGATGCCGCTTGATTTGTCTTGCAAAAAATACAAAATGCCAAAACAACAGAGATAAGCGCTAAACAAAATTCTTTCTTTCTCATGGATCTCCTCCTATTGTTTCTTTTGCATTTCGAAGATGGAATCATCTAAATCACTGACGTTAATCTCATAACTATCCATGGTATAAACCAGGCTGGATGTAGTCGTTCTAAATTCGAAAGGAAATCTGATGCCATCCACATCGCGATAATCACCAAGCATGAAGATTTGCTCTCTTTCTTGTCCCTCATCAGTACGATGGATTTGCCGTCTTTTTGATATTAAAAATGATTCTGTATCAATAAAATAGTCCGCAGAAAAACCGTCTTTGTATTCAACTTTCAGGACAAAATACACCTTTTTCTCCTCCTCATGGCTTCCCTTGTATTCCACGACTCGGATATTATCTTTCTCGATGAAAGGAATAAGGGAATCTAGCTCGTGTTTTTTTTCGAGTGCCTCAAAAGAACTTAATTCTGCCGGTTCTTCTATTCCAAACATGGGATTGACATTCCAGTGAGTCATTCCATTCGAGGCAAACACTGCGTGAGTGCTTTGATTGTCATTCATTTGAATTTTGAAACTTTGGTGGTATTTTTCGGGATATTTGATCACAAACTGGAGTGTCACCTTTGGTCCGGTATTATCAGGTCTATGAGCTTTTCCCTTGATCACGAGATTCCCGACTGAACGGAGTTTTTTCTCGCCTCCATGGGCCTGAATGACTTTGGAGATAATTTCCTCTGCCGTTTGAGCTGAAATTATCTCCGGTGCAAATGAGATGAGCATGATTGAGATGATTGTAATCAGTTTTTTCACGGTTATATCCTCCTTTTATTGGTGTCTCTAATACAGTTTCGATTATCTTCTGTTTTACCGGGAAGCGGTCTGTGGGCGTTGAACGATTCCGTTTCTGAAAGAGAACCGGTCTCCCCTCTTTTCCGGACAGATGACAGGGATAGTCACACCAAGGTTCTTGAGCTCTGCGGCGAACCGTTTATAGTTTTCTTCCTTTTTGCGTTCATGCATCGGAAATATAACTTTGGGCTGGAGGCTTTTAATCGCCTGCAAATAGGGAGGGCCGGTCCATGCGCCTATAAAGAACAAATCCACGGCATCCGCCTTAGTCTCTAAATACCGCATATCTTCTTTCGTATTAGAGGGGGCGTTTCTTCCCATCTTTCCCTGGTAATCTCCGCCGTGGTAGATGACGAGACCGTCGACTTTCACCAGGTAGGCCACTTCCGGCACAAAGGAATGAAAGGAATTAACAGTGTAGATCTCCATGTCATCCAGCTTGAGTTCTTCACGGGGCCCCTCCAAATAATGATGAGGAATTTTCTGTTCTTCGTTGACCTTCCAGCCGAAAATATACCTGATTTTCTTTATATTATTCTGCCAGCTGTGGATGATTTCATCGTAGTGGTCCACATGGCTGTGTGTGACAAAGACGCTGACGTTCAAATCTCTGATCTCCACAGGGTCAACAAATCCTTTGTCCAGTCCACGTTCACTTGGATTCTCTTCCAGTTCGATGTAGTCAAAAATCAACAAATGATTTTGTGTTTTAACGGCATAGCCGCAGTGTCCGAGATACCAGACCTCAGCATCTTCTGGCTTGAGTTCCTGGATTTCCAGAGCCGATGGGGATGCGTATAGAATAACAAAAAAAGCGAAAAGAATAGTCAAGAGGAAAAAGTTTTTGTTCGATTTATTTCGCATTTTTGACTCCTTTTGCTTTTATATCCCAGGCTTCTCGAGCTTCTTTTTGCTGCTTTGGCTATCAGGATTGAGCCCAAAAAACTGAAGATTTTTTGAGCAAAAGACCATTTTTGGCTAATCTTCATGAATGTCTTACAAGAGCGTGCGAAGACTTCCGCCGACTATCATTTCCAATCCAATATATCGCATTTCAAAGGGGAGGAAAGAGAGAATTGACTAACTACTCGGAATAATTAGGGAATTACTGATGATATTCAAGTATTATTGTTCAATTAAGTCTCAGATGATCGACAATTCTTGCATCCACCCAGTAGATATCCGCTTCTCCATTTCCTGGGCTGTCAAGCATCTTAATAATTTCATTATAAGTGAGCGGAGATTCCTCATATGATTTATGGGTTCTCCTATTACTACGGAAAAAAATATATTTACCATCCGGCGAGATGACAGGGTCCACCTCTCGATAAAAGGTATTTATTTGACTTCCCATATTTTTTGATTTGGTCCAGGTACCGTCTTCTTTTCTGAAGCTGATGTATAAGTCACTCTCACCAAATCCATCGGAACGTCCATTCGAACCAAATAGAATATAGTTTTCATCCGGAGCCAGAAACGCATCCCAGTCACCAAATTCTGAATTGATCGCATCGCTTAGTTTTTCCGGTTTGGCATATCGTCCGTTGACATATTTTGAGACATATATATCCCATCCACCATCACGGTTAGAAGCAAAGTACAAATCACCGGATTTGGAAATCGTTGGGTACAAATCGTCTTTTTCTGAATTGATTATAGGACCGGGATTTCTAGGTTCACCCCAGCCATTTTCATCCCTCTCTACAATCCAAATATCCGTAGACGCCATCGGTTTACCTTTTCCTCCTAATGGCCTGGTTGAACGAAAGAGAAGTTTGTTTCCATCGTACGAGAAATGCGGCTCTCCATCTCTGTATTTTCCCGAAAAAGAAGCGACTTGTGGAGCTGTCCACCGGCTGTTCACTTGTTTCATGTGTAGAATGACCATTCGGCCAAGGCCTCCAAAATGATAAAATAGCTCCCTCCCGTCGGGAGAGAAAGTGATACAGCCATCGTGAAATCCAGTGGATATGATCCCCGGCGCAAAAATCTCCGGAGTCATACCCGGCGGTTTCTGGCCGAGATAGGGACCTTTTAAAATGGAGAAATCATCTTGTTTCGAGCAGGCAATGAGAATAACTAATATAAATGATATTGTTAGAAATGCTATCCATTTACACCTCATTATCCGATTCTCCTTATTTCAATACATCCAGTCTTAATCTTTCTTAGAAGACGTGCTTTGATTAAAAATCTAAATCCAATCCGTAAATATTATTGCTCTCTTCTTATCATCTTGATCTTTTTCAACTTCTCTTTTGCATTATTATTATTCGGATTCAACTCCAAAGACTTTTCATAATTCTCAACAGCAAGGTCGACTTGGCCGTTTTTCATGTAGGCTTCGGCCAGGCTGTCATATGCGTTCCAGGAATTGGAATACACGGAAACCGCATATTCAAAAAAGGCAAGTGCTTCCGTTAAGTTGTTATTTTCTAAAAATCGGTAGCCAAACATGAGCAAATCCCTCTCCACCAACAAATCGGCAACCTCGATCGGATAACCGAACCGCTCCATTAGCCTCTTTACATGATTCTCGATCCCATTAAATCCATTGGCATAAAGCGAATCTGCCGGATAATACCAATCATTAAAAATTGAAAGTAATCCATCCTTAAGACTCTCTGCCGAACGATAGCCACTCTCGCTAATTTCGCGAATCTCCCAACGAAAGTCCTGTGGAATTCCACTCTGAAAAATTGCTGATAGCCTATAAATCGGCGCAGGATCATGCAAAGCGTCCTCCTGTCCTCCATAATCGATGTAGACGATTTTCTTCAAGGATGACTTGCCTGCAAACAGGTATCTTACCTTCCGAAAAATCACTTCTGAATCCCATGTATAATCAACGGTACTGTTTAACGCTGGTCGACTGGCGATATATGCGTGGAACGACTCCGGTTTGTTAAAAAGAGTGTATAACGTAAACATACCGGCAGATGAACCACCGAAAAGAATCCGGTACTGCGCAGACCTGTATTTACTGTCAATATATGGGATGAGCTCGGTAACAATGAATTTCAGAAAAGCATCACCACCGCCTGAATTCTCATACTGCACAATCTTTCGGGGTGTAATATCGTGAGTACGATCGGTATTCAATATCCCAACCACAATCATCTTAGGTAACCGTCGGGCCCCGCTGTAAAATGTGAGAGCCGTAATGCCCTGTATATACCGCTGTGTACCTTCAGCATCCAAAACGAAAAGAACAGGATATTTTTTGCCTGATGTTTCATAGTCAACAGGCAAGTGTACGAGAATTGTTCGTTCCTCGTTCAATACTTTCGAATAAAAGGATTCATAATGCCCGATACGATATTTGATTACTCTGGGTACTTCTTTCTGTCCACGAATTGGCATGAACAGTCCAACCGCAAACAAGAAAAATAGACAAAGGATTCTCATTTTTATGAGTACCATCATTTTCAAATCCTTGATTTCAATCCTTCCGGCCTCAATTTTTCAATGATTTTCACATCCATCCAGTAGACATTCCCTCTATCTATCCCTGACGAAGCGATCATCCTCTTAATCCCCTCATAATCGAACTGTCTGCCTATTAGGAAAATTGCCTTCTTTTTGGCAACAGGTGAACAGCAGGATGAATAAAAAAATAAGCCCGTAAAACAAAGAGTTATATTTCACTATCTGTCCCTTTATTTCCATTCAATTGCAGTTCAACTTTTAAAATTTGTATTTCTTCCAGGTCGCTTAAGGGGGATAAATTGCCCTCATTATCATATTCTCGAAGCTGGCTGTTGGCGATGTAGTAAAAGTGATTTCCAACAATAACGCCTGTTGTCGGGAGGTTGAATAAAGGATGATAGGCTTCCAGTGCCTGGGCCCGTATAATTTCATCTTGATCTTCATTGAGGTAAAACCGTGTGATTTTTCTGAGCCCCCCGTTTTGTACGGCAATCAAGCTGTTCCGATAAAAATAGAGTCCGTCACCGGAAAGATACACGTTCACCGGATGTTTCAACTCTTTGAATGTTTCTGTAGAGAGTTCAAGCACTCCGATACCTTCACCTGAAACAAAGAGTTTCGTCCAATCACTCGAAAAATCGATTCCGTTTGGGCGCCGCGGAAGATCGATCACTTTCTCAATCGTATCCTCATCCAATGAAATCCTATAAATAGCGGGAATACTCCAGTCAGTCACATACACATCGCCATTTGAATCGATGGTTAGGTCATTCAGCATATGATTTTCTTCTTGAGGCAGCATATATTTCTTGAGCAGTTTTCTCGTTTGCAAATCATATTTGAACACACCTGTGGTCCCTAACAGTCTCTTAGGGAGATTCGCCTTATAAAATCCGTAGCTCGTAACCACCCAAAGAAATCGTCTTTTGCTGTCCACCTGCATTCCAAGTACAGAGACCATACCATCCTGTCTCTGCTCGATAAAATCAGATATCTCCCTGTTTTTATCTATCTTAATAATCTTACATTTGTGAGTGCTGCCTATATAAAAGGAGCCATCCACCGGATCATAAGCTATGCCTTCGGGTATCAAATCCTTCTCGGGGATCGAGAAAGCGATATGACTGTTGTTGAGAGGCTGCGTTTTCTCCTTGATGCGCTTGACTATTTCTTGGAATGTAACGGCATTTCGTATTAAATCAAAATCTGAATCTGTTTCTGCCAAAAGGGCAAGGTCGTAATCCTCATCCAATAGAAAGCGCAATATTTTTGCTGCGCCTTGCAGATCATTATTTAGCGCACAGGCACAGGCGAGATTATAGCGATATCTGTAATTTTGCGGTTCCAGGTCGACTATTCTCAACATCAGTCGATGATATTCTGGGTAGTCTTTGGATTGATATGCCTTGAGGCTGAGTTGAAGATATTTTTTTAAACTATCGCCTGGGCTTTTTGGGCGGCATACAGAATCAACTAAAAGGAGCAAAAGAATCAGGAGAACAGTTCTTGTGTAGACAGAGGATCGCTTCATTCTATGGTTTTTATTTTTTTCATTCTCGATATGGGTGTAATTTTCCTTCCCTTTTTTTATTGTACACTGTCTTCATATAAATCAAAATCCCACTATCGAATTATTTATTAGCGCGCTGCCATCTCTAATTGGAACTTTTTTGTAGATGTTTTCAGGGCGCTTCAAAGCCCAGGACATTTCTAGATAGATTTAAATCCCTTATATTGACAAATATAGATTCTTTGCATGGGTAAGAATTCCTTTATCCGGACTACCTCAAAATCTGCATCATAGATCTTGCGCAGGTTAGTTCGCAGGGTGTAACGTTCTCGGTCAACCGGATCCCACTGTTCCACATGAAACTCAGAATCCATTTTCTCGGCATCCCACTGAACGATAACAAGAGTTCCGCCAGGTTTGAGCGATTTCTCAACGTTTTTCAGGAACAAAGATGGATTTTTGACGAGATGGATGACGTTAACCATCAAGACTATATCCATACTTTTTTCCGGAAGCAGCGGATCGTCCTCTTTTCCCAAGATGACGGTAACATTCCGAATATCTTCTTCTCTGCACTTATCTCGAACAACCTGGAGGCCTCTGTTATCGATGTCGTTCGCATAGACTTTTCCATCCGGGCCGACACGCTCCGC
>Ga0180437_10008958_pt1 | contig 12540 bp, 9 predicted proteins | sample SS_ome_4_FD_132410 | JGI IMG/M metagenome (GOLD analysis project Ga0180437, IMG submission 132410) | Hypersaline lake sediment archaeal communities from the Salton Sea, California, USA - SS_3_D_1 metaG | ecosystem: Environmental > Aquatic > Non-marine Saline and Alkaline > Hypersaline > Sediment...
AGATAAGGAAATAGCTTATAAAACCCCTGATGGAAATGTGTTTTTTCGCATTGAAAAATTTCCTTCTTACGGAAAGCTTTCTCATTTTTGTTTAGAGGATTTGAAAGTAGGGGCATCAGAAAGAGTAACAGGTGATGAATATGATAAGGAAAATATCACGGATTTTGTCCTTTGGAAAGCATATGATCCAGATAAAGACGGAGAGGTCTCATGGGAAGCTCCATGGGGAAAAGGTAGGCCAGGATGGCATATAGAATGTTCTGCAATGGCAATGCATTGTCTGGGGGACACAATAGATTTACATGTTGGTGGTCAAGATAATATTTTTCCACACCATGAAAATGAGATTGCTCAATCTGAGGCATATACAGGGAAGGTATTTGCGCGCCATTGGATGCATTCAGCTCACCTGGTTGTTGATGGAAAAAAAATGTCAAAAAGTTTGGGTAATTTTTATCTGTTAAGTGATCTTTTAGAAAAAGGATATAGTGGTAGAGAGATTAGATATTTACTTATGGCCACACATTATCGCATTGGACTTAATTTTACTTTGGAAGGATTAGATAGTGCCCAAAAATCCTTACGTCGGATAGATGATTTTGTTGACCGATTAAAGATGATTGACTGTGACAATAGTAATAATTTTGAGAGAGAAATAAATGCATTTGAGAGAAAATTCACTGAATTTTTAGCAGATGATTTAAATGTTTCGGGGGCATTGGGTGTCTTATTTGATTTTATTAGGGCGACAAATGCCACTTGTGATCAGAATAAACTTGGGAAAATAGGGGCAGAAAAAATTATAGCCGTTTTCAAAAAACTTGATCAAGTTTTGGGTGTTCTAGAAAAAGGTGAGTTAAATATACCGTCAGAAATTAAATTAGCTTTTGAAAAGAGAAATGAAGCTAGAAGATTAAAAAATTGGGATATGGCAGATACATTTCGAAAAAAAATTGAAGATGCCGGCTTTATTATTGAGGATGCTCCTGCAGGTTCTTTTTTAAAGTTAAAATAAGGAAAATTATGGGTCAGCCAGATTATTTTACATTTGATGAATATAAAACACGATTTGCAAAATTAGAAGAAATTCGAGCATTAGGTCTTAACCCCTATCCGCATCATTATGCACCGACGCATGAAATTCATGAAATTTTAACGCAATATCAGGATGCGGATGTAGGTTCATTTGATGAGGCAAGTGAACAGCAAACAGATCATGCGTGTGTTGCTGGAAGAATTGTCTTACAACGGGCAATGGGAAAAAATATTTTTGTCCAAATTCAAGAAAAATCGGCACGTTTACAAATTCTATTCAATCGTGATTTAACAAAAGTTGAAGGTTTTCCTGAAAAAAGTGAAATAACATCGCATAAGTTTTTAGAAAAAAAACTTGATTTAGGGGATATCATAGGTGTTGAGGGCCATTTATTTAGAACACAAAAAGGGGAACTGACTATTTTTGCTACCAAAGTTAAACTCCTCTGTAAGTCATTGCTCCCTCTCCCGGATAAACATAGTGGTCTTGCTGATAAAGAAGTGAGGTATCGGAAACGGTGGCTTGATTTACTTTCTAACCCAGAAGTAATGAGCACTTTTCAATTGCGTAGCCGGATAATGACATTAATCCGCCGGTTTTTTGAAAAGGAAGATTTTTTAGAAGTTGAAACCCCTACTTTAGAAAAATTATATGGCGGTGCACAAGCCAAGCCATTTAAAACAGAATTAAATGCTCTTCATTTGCAAATGTATATGCGGATAGCTCTTGAGATATCGTTAAAAAAGCTGATAGTAGGTGGAATGAATCGTGTATATGAAATTGGAAAGCTTTTTCGCAATGAGGGGATAGACTCGACACACAATCCAGAATTTACAATGGTAGAATGTTATGCTGCATATTGGGATTATAACGATGTGATGCGATTTACTGAAAATCTTTACGCATTTATTGCCAAAGAATTATTTGGAACAACAAAAATTGGCCTCAGAAAAGATCGAAAAGGTAATGCATATGAAATTGATTTAAAAACTCCCTGGACGCGTATGTCTATGATAGATAGTATAAAAAAGTATGCAGATATTGATATCAGTAAAATGAAAGATGAACAAATAAAGAAACACTTACTTGATAATACCACTTTAGACCCTGATGCAATTAAAGATGCAAGTAGAGGGATTTTGACTACTCAACTTTTTGAGGAGTTTGTTGAAGATAAACTTATCGAACCACATTTTATTATTGATCATCCTATTGAAAGTACTCCTCTGTGTAAGCCCCATAGAAATCCAGAGCTTGCTAAACAAGGTTTAGTAGAAAGATTTGAGGGTTTTATCCTTGGCACAGAGATTTGTAATGCATATACAGAGTTGAATGATCCTATTTTACAAAGAGAGCTTCTAGAGAGACAAGAACGATTACTAGAATCAGGAGATGAGGAAGCAAACCCTCTCGATGAGGAGTTTTTAGAAGCAATTTGTCAGGGAATGCCTCCTTGTGGTGGTCTTGGTATAGGTATTGATCGTCTTATGATGCTTTTTGCAGATGAGCAATCCATTCGAGATGTTATATTTTTTCCCATAATGAAGCACACAGAACCACTTCCTGCTAAGGTTTAATAAGTTCTTTTAGAAAGTACTTAAAACTTGATTAGGAAGGTCTTCTTTATGCTCAGATAATCTAGTGATGAAACGCTTTGAAGGGGTATGAGTTAAGACTTTACGAATAGAAAATTGAGATACTGGTAGTTTTGAAGAATATTTTGTAATCAATTGATTCATAGTTTTGTATAATTTTTGAGAATTATAAGGTTTGTGGGATATGTGATCTACTCCAGAATTTATATATCGCTGTCTATCTGCAGTTGAATGATTTGCGGTTAACGCTATAATGGGGATTTGTAAATGTAATATATTTCGTATTTGTTCTGTAGCAGAGGTGCCATTTAATACAGGCATTTCCATGTCCATAAGTACAATATCAAAAGTAGATTTTGATTTTCCTGTCTGCTGAGTAGCTTTTAGATCTTTTTTGAGAATGTTAACCGCCTCAAGGCCATTTGTGGCAGATACGATGGTCATGTTTGCAATTTTTAGGATCTTAATTAATAGTTTTAAATTTAACTGATTATCATCTACCGCTAGTACTTTTTTTCCTTGTAATTGGATTAAAATTGGATTTATATTTTCTCTAGGTGAGTTAGAACTTGAGCTTCTATTTTTAATAGATAGTCGTTTATGTTTAATAGGGGGAGAAGAGTTAGCTTGTTGTAATTTGAGGGTAAATGAAAAACTACTACCACTATTTTTTTTTCCATAAGATGATTTTACGGAGAGTATTTCACCTCCCATTGCTTCAATAAGTGCTTTGGCAATGGGCAGTCCAAGACCTGTCCCTGTTTGTGCATCGAATCCTTGCTGGAAAGGTTGAAAAATTCGATCCAGAGCTTCTGGGGCAATGCCAGTTCCGGAGTCATTGACTGTAAATTTGAGAATTAATTCTGAAAAACCTTCTATCTCGGGTGTGTTTTTTTGAATATCTGGAGTTATATTTTCTATAGATATTAAAATTTTTCCTGAAAGGGTATATTTTATTGCGTTGGATAAAAAATTTTCAAGTATTCGTCTAATTTGTTTTTTGTCTCCGCAAACTTCGATGGGTATATTTTTTCCTATTGTAAATTCTAAAAATATGTCTTTATTTTTGATTTGCATAGAATGGAGTTTGATGATGTCTCTTATTAATTTCTTAAGTGAAAAAATTTGCCTCTTAAATTTGAATTGTTTTTGATTTAACTTAGAAAAGTCTAATTTATCGTTTACTAATTCTAGTAAATGATTAGCTGTATTTAATATATCAACATATGCTTCCTCTATATTTTCAACCTCTATCTCTTTTTGAATAAGAAGTTTAGCTGTCCAAATAACACCATTTAAACCTGTTCTTATGTCGTGTGCGGAAATATCAGATGAATCACTAATGTGTTGGAAGGCGTCCTGCAGTTCTTTGGTTTTTTTATGTACAGCTTTTTCTAAAAGTATTTGTTGATTTTTTAAATGCGAAATATCTTGTAATTGTGTTAGATAACATATCACGTTTTGATCATCATCGTGAATTGTTGAAACAGTTACTTGTGTCCAAATTTTCCGTCCATTTTTATGGATTGCTCGGGCTTCAAATTGTTCAATTGTAGTTCCATTATCTAGTTCATATTGGTGTTTTTTTGCTATGTTGTGATCTGCTGGATCCACTAATCTATCATAAGGTTTTCCGAGAAGTTCTTTTTTTGCATAGCCTAAAAGCTTTAAATAGGCTTCATTACAGTCAAAGAGATTTCCATTGGGGCCATTAATGGCTGTACCTAGGGGAGAGTTTTTAAAAGCATGAGATTGTATGCTGTTTTGAAAAATTTGTAGAATTTGATTGATTGCAATCGTTTTTCTATTAACAGAAATAATTTGTGAATTGTTTACTTTTGGACAAAAACAACAGAAACATTTCCAGTAACCTTCATTGATGAAATGGTCGGTTCTTAGAGTATTTGAGATTTGCTTTTTTAGATAATTCAAGTGTGCAATGGGTTCTTTAATACTATTGAGGCTCATAGAAATCTCTCTAGTGTTTGTTATAGAGAAGCTAATCGGAGAATTTTTAATAGGAGTTTGAATGTTTCACCTCATTTTAGTTAGGGTCATTTTAAAGTTAAATTACAATACAAACGGAGCTGTTAAAGATATATAGTAAAGATTTCTTTAAATATATGTTAGTTTTATTTTATTTTTTCACCAAGTGCTCGTTGGATTTACGTCTATCAGGACTCGGACACTATGAAGGGTTTTCATTGGGAGTGTTTTTATAGTTTTTGAAAGTGTAAGGATATTTTTAGTTTTGATGATGAATTGGAAGCGGTGGTTATCTTTTATTTTTGTATAAGCGCAAGGGGTGAGAGGGAAAAGTTCGGTAGAGGAGTCAATTTTTGACTTAAGTAGGGAGTGAAACTTTTCACCATAGCTTGAGACTTTTTGAGGATCTTTCCCAGAAAAGGTAATTTTAGCAAGTCGGGAAAATGGTGGGTAGCCAAATAATTTTCTGTCATTGAGTTCTTGGTCGAAAAATTCGAAGGTTTTTTCTTCTGATGCAAGCTTAATTACATGATGGTCTGGGAGTTGAGTTTGGATGATAACTTCCCCTTCGATTTCACCTCGCCCACTACGACCTGCAACTTGAGTAATTAAGGTGAAGACAGATTCATTCGAGCGAAAATCTGGGATATTAAGGGAACTATCAGCGCCTAAAATGCCAACTAAGGTGACATTTGGAAAATGAAGACCCTTTGCAATCATTTGTGTTCCAATTAAAACATCTGCTTTTCCTGCTCGAAATTGTCTGAAAATTTTATCATGGCTCCCTTTATGTCTAGTGGTGTCGCGGTCCATCCTAAGGGTGCGGATGTTTGGAAAAATTGCATGGAGAGTTCTTTCAACTTGCTCTGTACCCGGTCCCCTATATTTGAGGGTTTCTTCACTTTTACAATGGAGGCATTTTTCAATAGGTGGTTTTCTTGTAAATCCACACAGGTGACATGATAAAATATTGTCTCCACGGTGATAGGTTAGGGATACATCACAATGTTGACAGGACTGTGTTTTTAAACAATTACTACAAACTTGACAGGTATAATAGCCCCTCCGATTAAGAAATAAAATTATTTGTTCTCCATTGGCAATTTTTTTAGCAATGGCTTGTAAGAGCGGATCTGAAAAGAGGCTAAAATTTTTTGCACGCTCTTTTTCATAGGCCATATTGATAATTTTCACTTGAGGTTTTTCTATCCCAGTTGCCCTTTTTGATAGAGTATGTAGAGTATATTTATTCATTTTGGCATTGTAATAGCTTTCTAAACTTGGGGTTGCACTTCCTAAAATCACAGTAGCATTTGCCATTTTTGCACGCATTACTGCGACATCGCGAGCGTGATAACAAGGGGAATCTTCTAGTTGTTTATAGGAATTTTCTTGCTCTTCGTCTACAATTAAAAGGCCTAAATTATGAACGGGACTGAAAACAGCAGATCTGGCCCCTACGACAATGGAAATTTCCCCTTTTCGCACTTTATGCCAGGCATCAAAGCGTTGTCCGTCACTTAATCTGTGGTGAAAAACTGCAATGCGCTCTTGAAAGCGTCCTTTTAATCTTTCAATAGTTTGACTAGTAAGGGCAATTTCAGGGACCAGCATAATTACAGCTTTATTTAGTTTTAAAGCTTTTTCAATAGCTTGAAGATAAATTTCAGTTTTACCACTTCCTGTGACGCCCAGAATAAGATGAGGCTGAAAAGTATTTGATTCAAGACCGCTTTCAATAGCCTTTAAAGTGGCAGTTTGCTCTTCTGTGAGTTGTTTGTTTTTAGTGGGAAAAAAATCATCTTCTTCAAGTTCACTTCGATCGATTGAAATTTTTCTTGATCTGAGTATTTTATTTTTTATCAAGGTATCAATAGGAGATTTAGTGATGTGTTTGTGTCCTAACAGTTCTGTAAGAAAAATTCCCTCTGGATGCTTCAGGATTTCATCAAGGACTTGAGCTTGTTTGGGGAATTTTGCTCTAATTTCTGCGCAGTATGCAATAAGCTTTGGTTCTGAAATATTCCGTTCAATCAAAGATTGCGTTTTTTGCTGCATATCTTTTCTGACAATGGAGGGTAAAGTGCAGCTAAGCGCTTTTTGCATTGAAGAACAGTAGTAATGACTCATCCAAGTAGCTAGAGCAAAAAGATCATCAGTTAATAGGCTATCTTCAGTTAAGATTTCTAAAATTGGTGAAACATTTTTAATAAAAGTCTTTTTTTCAAAAGCTATGATTGTCCCTTTACACTCTTTTTTTCGAAGTAAAATAGATACCCTTTGTCCTAGTTTTACTTTGTTAACGAGTTCTGGTGGAATACCATAATCTAAGGGTTTATTAATTTTTTGATCGAGTATGACTTTTGCAAAAAGTGAAAATTTCATAGTACAGTTTTAAGATTTTGAGAGAGCAGTTTCCAAAGGGAGTATTTATTTGAGGGTGTTTTATAAAAAGTCTCGATATCGGGTAATACAATTGTCGGAAATTGACCGATTTTTTTAATCATTTGATTAGGAACTTCTTTGTAGTGTGTAATGAGATTAGGAGATTGCCAGAGGAGAGTATCAGGAATAATGATAAATTTCACCTCAGATTTTGTGAAAAGGTTGTCATAGCGATTGTCTTTTTCAAGATCTGTAATGTCATACAAGGTAGAGGGGACAAAATAGATACTAATGGCTTTACTTAGGTTGGTTAAAAATTTAAAGTGATTCTTTAAGCTTTTATCTATAAAAATGGGGACTGGAGGGAGATTTTTGTAGTCTTGCCAGGCTAATTTTACATGCTTTGCTAATTGATCATCTAATGGCTCTTTATGAATGGATAGGTGGGGAGCAATTTTAGAATAGATGGAAAAAAGTTCGCTGTTTTTAGAAGTCGTTTCTGTTTTTGGTTTCTCTAAAACTACTTTTGGTTTTAATGGAGCTTTCTTAGCTAGAGGTTTGGGGGGGGCTTTTTTTGAAAGAGGAGCTTTTTTTTGAATTTTTATTTGAGGTGTAGAGGGGGAGGGCTTTTTATAACTTGCTCTGGGCGTAATATTTTTGCAAAGTAGGGTGTCACCGGCTTCGTAATTTTCATTTAGATAACGTTCAAGTGTGTTAAGAAGAGAATCCATGTTTTTATTTAACCATAAAAGAGCGCTTCTGTATAGGTTTTTGCGTCAAAAGGGGTGAGGTCATCGATTTTTTCACCTGTTCCGATGAATTTAATGGGAATTCCAAGCTCATGATAGATAGCTAAGGCTACACCTCCTTTTGCAGATCCATCAATTTTAGTAAGAATTAGGCCTGTGAGAGGAACATATTGATTAAAAATTTTCGCTTGTTCTACAGCTGTTTGTCCAAGGCTTCCATCTATTACGAGATAGGTTTCATGAGGGGCAAGGGTGTCTTGTTTTTTCGCAACCCGAACCATTTTTTCTAACTCCTTCATTAAATCACTCTTAGATTCCAAGCGTCCGGCTGTATCACAGATGACTATATCATATTGTTTAGCAATCGCTTTACTCATGCTATCGAATAAAACACTAGAGGGATCACCACCTGAGGTTCCTGTTACGATTTCAGCGCCAATTTTTTGACTCCAAATTTCAAGTTGTTCTGTTGCAGCAGCGCGAAAGGTATCGGCGGCTCCGAGTAAGATTTTTTTTCCCTCATCTTGGAATTGTTTCGCCATTTTAGCAATTGAGGTTGTTTTTCCACTTCCATTAACTCCTACAACTAAAATTACTTGAGGCATATTTTCAATGGGTATATTCCCTGCAACTTTAGGGGGTGTCTTAAAAAGTTCCAATGAGAGCATTTGAAGTTCTTTAAGATAATCAGATCCCTTAGCTAAAGGAGTTTGTCGATGAATTTTTTTAATATGGTCTATGAAAAATTCGACAAGATTTGATCCTAAATCAGCTTCATATAATACCTGTTCAATTTCATTTAAACTATTTTCATCTAATGGTTTAGTGAAAAGCGATAGGAGTTTTGCTCCAAAAAAGGCGTTTGTTTTTTTTAGAGCACTTTTAATTTTTTGAAAACTTGTCTTAAGAAAGCCAAACATGAATAATTTCCTTGATTGTTATAGAAATCATAGCACATAACTTAAATTAGGTAGACATAATTTATAGTCAAATGACTATAAGGGCCTGTTTAAAAAGTCGCTACTTTGTAAAAAATTGCAAGATTTTTCAACAGGCCCTATAAGTGCAAAAGGAGATCTTTTTGAACGTTCATGAGTTTCAAGCTAAGGAAATTTTAAAGAAATATCAGATTCCCTGTCATGACTTTAGAATTATTTCTAAAATAGAAGATATTGATCAAGCTATTGATTCACTAGGGGTTACAGAAGCTGTAATTAAAGTGCAAGTACATGCAGGGGGCAGAGGAAAGGCAGGAGGGGTGAAAATTGGTAAAAGCGTCTCGGAGATAAAAAAAATTGCTTCAGAATTATTGGGTATGACTGTAGTTACCAAGCAAACAGGAGAGCAAGGAATTATTTGTCATAAAGTGATGATTGCAGAACTTGCAGAAATTTCTACTGAATATTACTTGGGAATTATAGTGGATCGATCTCAGGCTAAGCCACTTTTGATGATTTCACCTGAAGGGGGAATGGATATTGAAGAGGTTGCTGAAAAATTTCCAGACAAAATTTTGAAAAAGACATTCTCTTTGGATGGAAAAATAGCAAAAGATTCTCTTTTAGAAATATGTAACTTTATGAAGTGGGATGATAAGACAGCAGAGCAAGGTTGTGAATTTATTAGAAATCTTTGTAAAGCATTTGTCGAAACTGATGCTTCAACGATTGAAATTAACCCTTTGATAGAAGATAGTAAAGGAGATCTCTGGGCATTAGATGCAAAATTTATTGTAGATGACAATGCACTTTTTCGGCAGAAAGCGATTGCTGAAATGTATGATCCTTCTCAAATGTCTTCTCAAGAGGCAGTTGCACATGATATGGATTTAGCATATATTGCTTTAGAAGGGAATATTGGATGTATGGTTAACGGTGCAGGACTTGCAATGGCAACAATGGATCTAATTAAGCATCATGGAGCAGCCCCTGCAAATTTCTTGGATGTAGGGGGAGGTGCAACGAAAGAAAAAGTTGCTAAAAGTTTTGGATTAATTTTATCAGATCCTAATGTTAAGGCCATCTTAGTCAATATTTTTGGTGGGATCATGAGATGTGATGTGATTGCAGAGGGAATTGTAGCGGCTTGTAAAGAAATGGATATTAAAGTACCTCTAATTGTCAGGCTTGAAGGGACAAATGTGGAAAAAGGTAAAAAACTTTTAGAAAGTTCAGGTTTAAAAATAATTACTGCTGATCATTTAACAGATGCAGCACAAAAAGTTGTTAAAGAGGTTAAATAATGCCGGTATTGGTAAATAAGGACACTCGAGTTATATGTCAGGGGATCACGGGACAAGCAGGGAGTTTTCATACAGAAGGTTGTTATAAGTATGGAACGAAAATGGTAGGTGGAGTTACCCCTGGAAAAGGGGGGCAAATCACAGAATTGGGACTTCCGGTTTTCAATAGTGTAGAAGATGCTGTAAAAGAAGTTCAGCCAGATGCGACTATGATTTTTGTTCCGCCAAAATTTGCAGCAGCTTCTATATTAGAAGCAGAAAAAGCAGGCATCGAATTAATCGTATGTATTACAGAAGGAATTCCTGTTTTAGATATGTTAAAAGTTAAGCAAGTTATGAATCAGAGTAAATCAAGGTTGATTGGTCCAAATTGTCCTGGTATTATCACCCCAGATGAGTGTAAAATAGGAATTATGCCTGGCTATATACATAAACGTGGTAAAATAGGAGTTGTTTCGCGGAGTGGTACTCTTACCTATGAGGCTGTTTGGCAGACAACGAATCTCGGATTAGGCCAAAGTACATGTATTGGGATTGGGGGAGATCCGGCAAATGGAACTAATTTTATCGATGTTTTAAAATTATTTGAGGAAGACCCTGAAACAGAGGGAATACTGTTAATTGGAGAAATTGGTGGATCGGCAGAAGAAGAGGCGGCAGAGTGGATTAAAGAACACTCTAAAAAACCAGTAGCTGCATTTATTGCAGGGCAAACTGCACCTCCTGGAAAAAGAATGGGACATGCAGGTGCGATTATTTCTGGAGGAAAAGGGACGGCAAACGATAAGATAGAGGCTTTAAAAGCTGCAAAAGTTACTATTGCCTCATCTCCTGCCGATATGGGAAAAGCAATGTTAGAAGCGATGTGAGTGTAATGAAGAATTTTATACCTGTTAAAATACAACCTGGTTTTTTTATAACAGCGGCCATTATAGGATTTATTAATTCTTTTTCATTAATTGGTACACTAATCTGGGTAGGTATTATATTTATATCTGTTTTAGTACATGAATATGGTCATGCTTTAACTGCGAAGTTATTTGGTCAAAAACCGAGAATAGAATTGATTGCCTTTGGTGGTTTGACAATTCCAGAAGGGCCTAAGATAAAACTATGGAAAGAGTTTCTTGTAGTTTTGATGGGGCCAATGTTTGGTTTTTTACTTTTTGCAATTGCTAGTATAATTTTACAATTTCCAATTACAAATACTTTTATACGTGCGGTACTAGGAACTTTTCGGTTTGTAAACTTATTTTGGACATTCATTAATTTATTACCAATCCTCCCTCTAGATGGAGGACAGCTAGTCCGAGTAATTTTTGAAAGTTTTTTAGGCTCTAAAGCTTGGAAAGCTACGCTATATCTTTCTCTAGTATTTTCAATACTTTTTGCGATTCCATTTTTTCTCCTAGGTCTTTTTCTCATTGGCGCAATCTTTTTAATCTTTGCGTTTCAAAGTGTGGAGACTTTAAGGAGGATGCAAAATTATTCAGAATCTGATCAATCAGATGATAATAGAGAGAAGTTAAAAGAAATTGAACAATTATTAGTGATGAATCGCTATCAAGAGGCAATTCCAAAATTAGATCTTTTAATTCAAAAAACCCAATCAGGTTTGATTCACACTTTAGCTTCAGAATATTTAGCTAAAATATATTTCGACCGAGGAGAAAATCAGCACGCCTATGATATATTAGCTCCTATTGAAAAGAATCTTTCCAAAGAAGCAAAATGTATACTCTATTTAGTCGCTTATGAAGTTAGAGATTATGATAAAGTAATTTCCTTATCAGGTGTTTGTTTTCAAGAAAAAAGGACGGTAGATGTAGCAATTCGTGCGGCGGCTTCACACGCAGTTGTTCATAATATTCACAAATCAATTGAATGGTTAAAAACGGCAAAATCATTTGGTAATGTTGATCTTCAAACAATTACTAAAGATACAGCTTTTGATTCAATACGCAATGAAGAAGCTTTTCAATCCCTTTTCAAGTAAAAATAACCCATGAAAAATCAAACAATTTTTTCTAGAGAGATTTTCTGGTGATATTAAATTAACTCTCTAAAAAACAGTAGGTTGTGTTTGTATAACTTTTTACCCTTAAAGCATAGCTTAATTAAAAAAATAAAAAAAAATTAGAGAATGCTTGTCTAGTATTGGGAAATTATCATAAGCTGTAGAATATAACTAACCCAAACTGGAGGTAAATCATGAACAAAAACGAATTGATTGAACAACTCTCTGATAAGACAGGCTTCACAAAGTCTGATACACAAAAATTTATCAATGCTTATGTTGAAGTTGTATCTAAGACTTTAAAGAAAGGTCAAGACGTGCAGCTTGTAGGTTTTGGTACTTTTAAAGTAACAAAAAGAAAAGCTAGAACAGGAAGAAATCCCCAAACAGGTAGTGTTTTAAAAATACCTGCGAAAAAGGTGCCAACTTTTAGAGCGGGTAAAGCTTTGAAAGATAATGTTGCCTAGGGTAACATTTTTTTTATGTCCGAAGTGATTCAAATTTGAAGCACGTGCGGAGTAAAGCTGGAT
>Ga0180437_10008959_pt1 | contig 12539 bp, 8 predicted proteins | sample SS_ome_4_FD_132410 | JGI IMG/M metagenome (GOLD analysis project Ga0180437, IMG submission 132410) | Hypersaline lake sediment archaeal communities from the Salton Sea, California, USA - SS_3_D_1 metaG | ecosystem: Environmental > Aquatic > Non-marine Saline and Alkaline > Hypersaline > Sediment...
CCAGCCGCATGGCCAGTGGCAGTAGCGAGAGCAAGATCCGGTCAGGATCATAGTAGCGTCGCGCCAGCGCCTTGTAGGTCCGCACCCGCGTGTAGTGGTCCACGTCGCCAGGCTTGGTCATGCCCACCACCGGGTGCAGTAACAACACTCCATCCACTTCCTGAGCCGCCCGCTTGGTCAGCTCCTCGTGCACACGATGCAGTGGGTTACGGGTCTGAAAGGCGACCACATTGCGTCGCCCGAACTGCGCAAGCCGGGCACGCGTCTGGGCGGGCGTCAAGCGTAGCTCCCGGAAGTCGTAATGGCGGGGCAACTGCAACACCTGGAGTTGCCCAGAGATGTTCAGCTTGCCCCAGCGATGCATCTCAGCAACCAGAGGATGACGCAGGTCCAGCGTGCCAAACACTTGCTGAGACACCTCGTCCCGATCCCACTCGTAGATCTCCTCGACTGTCATAATAGCCAGCGGCTCGTTTCTGGCGCTACGCAGCGTGATCTGCTCATCCAGACGGATGTCGACGTCAGGATCCACTGGCAACGTGATGGGGATCGGGAACAAGTATCCGTTGACCAGTCGCATCTCTTCAATCACGCGTTGGTGGTCTTCTCGACCCATAAAGCGATCCAGCGGGGAGAACGCGCCTGTCCCCAACAGTTCCAGATCGCACACCGACCGTTCCGACAGTTGTAGCGAGGGCAGGCAGCTAGCGTGGGCCTTGAGGTCATCCAATGCTTCGGGCGGGACCATCAGGTCCACCAGCCTGCCGCCATAGGGGGGAATCAGTGTAGAGTTCTCTGTAGTGGTCAATTCTTGAAATCCTCCGTTCTTCTAAAGGTTTGTAGTGTAGCGCCACCGCTAAAGACGCAAGAATAGCCGTTATGAGCAGTGTTCTCCGCGGCACAAGTTGGAGGCCGAGGCCCACCGCCTACTGCAGCAATCGCCCAGCCAAAGCCACCAGCGATCCGGCTAGGCCAACATAGGCCAACAACTTGCGCCTCAGCGTGGTCAAGGCCAACTTTATATGAAGCCAACGGAGCCGGTGGAGCCTGGTGAGCAAATGCAACGGCCTACCTCGGAACCGTTTACGCAACTGTGCCTCCAGTTCAGCGTTCTCCAGTTCCCGGACACCGGTGAAAGTTTTATCCTGTAATAGAGCCGATAGCGAATCAACTCGTCTCAAAATGCGCCCTCTTTCTGCTCCCTCGACGAGCACCGGTTGACAGGCCAGGCTAATCCGAACCGGTAGAAGATTGACTTGTTCCACCCCCTGCGCTGTTAGAACACAGCGGAATATGATGCTTTCGTCCAGTCGCAAGTGTTCCGGCGCGAAGACTCTGCAAGTGATCTGACCAAAGCGTGACCCGCCAATCTTTTTGTGCATCACATCCTCGTCGCTAGTATCGAACACGAAATCGCCCAGACTATATGCAATCAAGCTGTTTCGATAACGCTCAATCCCCTGCAAGAGGTGAGGATGATGCCCCAGGATCAAGGCGGCACCAGCATTCACCAGACGATGCACGATGGCCCGATGCCGGGGCAAAGGGCAAGGGCTGTACTCAATGCCGAAATGCAACGAAACAACCACCACGTCTGCTGCCTGCCGGGCAGCGCGTATGTCTTCCACCATCAACTCCGGTTCAAAGGGAGCCGTGCCCGCCTGATGTGCAGAAGCCTCATAGAAGCTACAGTAGGCTAGAAAAGCCACTTTCACGCCTCTTATCTGTAGAAAAGCTGGGGTTCTAGCTTCCCTTATGTTCCGCCCCGCCCCCACAGGGTGTATCCCATTTGCCCGCAATACTCCTATCGTGTCAAGCAAAGCTTCCTCACCGTAATCCAGAATATGGTTGTTCGCCAGGCTCAACACGTTAAATCCGGCCGCCAGGAGTCCTTCGACTGCCCTCGGGTCTGCCCGGAAGGCAGGAAAGCCCAATCGTTTGGTGGGATGCGGCGTGCCTCGGGGCGATAGCGGCAACTCCAGATTGCCGAATATCAGGTCGCTACCCTGCAAGGCATCTTTAACGTGCTGGAAGGGATAAGCGTACCCCTTCGTTCTCAGATACCTTTCGACACCCCGGTTGAGCATAATATCCCCCACGGCTGTCAGCGTGACCCCCTGGTGAGGGGCTTGGGTTAAGGAACTCTTTTCAGCTCTATTCACTATGTTCTTTCTCATCTAACCAACTGTGCCCTGAAGCAAAGTCAACCGGCACATCAGAGACCAGATAACCCAACTTCCCAGAGGGTAAGGGTGGTATCGTATCTACAAACTTGAACGTCAACACAACTTTACCGCCCAAGTGGTCTTGCATCTCGCGCCGTATGGCCTCGAGCTTCTCTGGTGGCAGGCCATCGTCGCTCTTGATCAGTACGTCAACCTCGGTCAGGCTTTTCTGGTGTACGCGGAATTTTTGCACTTCCTCCAGGCCATAGAACAGATGCGAGAAGAAAGAGCCGTGGACGTAACGCCCGCTGGGAGTTGTCACAATTGCATTGGAACGGCCTACGATCTCGGCTATGAGGGGGAATCCCCGCCCACAGGGACAAGTGCCCGGCTGTGGGCGGCCCAGGTCACCAATCTGATAGCGAATAAGGGGCATAGCATAGTTGTGCAGATCCGTGACGATGATGTCACCAAAATCACCCCCGGCCACAGGTTGACCATTCTTGATCAACTCCACATAGTGAACATCAGCCAAGATATGCAAGCCCCGATGCTGTTTACATTCGGCTGCCAAACCGCCAAATTCACGCGAGCCGTAAGCATCCAGCACCTGGCAACCAAATACCTCCTCGATGAGTTCGCGTTGAAAGTCGTACAGCTTTTCGGCTGAAGACTCAATGGCCCGGGGGTGAATTCCATCGAGGCCATGCCTCCGCAGAAAACGCGCGAAAAGATACAGAGAGGAAGAATAGCCTACCAGGAAGGACGGATTCCAGGCCCGCATTTCCTGAGCAAAATTTTTCATACTCTCAACCGAAACACCGTAAGAGTTGAGCCATCGTTCCCGCTTCAATTTGAGACCCAAACGTGCTCGTAATGACATACTAGGCACATCGCGCGCCGCTCCCCATAGAAAGGCCCTCTTGTCACCCAGCTCAAACCCGTACCACTTCTGGTAGCGCAGCTTCGAAGCTATGTGGTAAGCCTGGCTCTCTGCATCCTGATAGAAGACAGTGGTCACGCCCGTTGAGCCACCGGTCGCATTCCGGCGGAGCTGTGTGCGGTTACAATTAGTTGCCACCAAGTCGTTCAGATGCGTTTGTACATCTCTCTTGGTCAGAATGGGGATGCGCCGCAGGTCAGTCAGCGTTTCGATGTCACGTGGGTGCAAGCCTGCCACGGCAAAGCGTTGGCGATAAAATGGCACGTGCTCATAGGCATGCGCCAGCAAGCGTTGGAGCTTGACCAACTGAAGCTCTTGCAACGCCTCTGGGCTCAGCCACTGACTTTGCTCTAGCTCCCGTTTGTAGCCTATGATCCTGGCGGCTTCTTCCCCGCCCCGGATCCGCCAGTATACTTGGTACAACCTGGAGTACATATCGTCTCCCCTACTCAATGTGCTCAAGTTGTGCTGCCGGACGCGTGGCTACCGCTTCTTTGGCTTCCAAAAGAGAATCAAAAACCACCTGCATTTCGGCTGCGAACCGCTGGACGGTAAATAGTTTCAGCGCTTTCCTGCGCGCCCTTGCCCCCATAGTTGATGCTCTCTCTCGATCTTTGTAGAGGGAAAGGATAGCCTGGGCCATTGCTTTTGAGTCCCCGACAGGCACGAGTAAGCCATCAACTCCATCCTCAATGCTATCCAGTGGGCCTCCAGCCTGGGTAGCTATCATCGGCTTACTGGCAGCCATCCCCTCGATGACAACGATGCCAAAGGGCTCAGGACGAGATGAGCTGTGCACGACGATATCCATAGCCGCCAGCAGGCGCGGGACATCCAAGCGGAAGCCGGTAAAAATCACTCGCTCCCCCACACCACATGCTACTGCCAGGTTCTTCAATTCGTCCAGATAAGACTCTCGTCCCCGGTCCGGCTTGCCCACGATCAAAGCTTTCAAATCGGGTGCCTCGCGAGCGATTTCTGCCAGAGCGCGGATAAAGACATCCTGCCCTTTCCAGCCAACCAGCCGGCCTACATTACCGACGACAAAATCATCAGGTGTCAGGCCAAACTCGGCCCGCGCTTTAGCCACGTCGTAGGAATGTAAGTAATCGGCTAGCTCCACTCCATCGTAAACCACAGAGCCCGTGGCGGTGGGCCAACGTGCTTGTACGTGAGCCTCCAGGGCCCGCGACATGTACACGAAATAGTTAACGAACCTGAGCAGGGGCTCGTCCACCATCTCAAACCTGTCAAAGATTCGAACGTGGCATACGCAAGGCACACCAGCCAGGCGGGCAGCCATAATGCCTCCCCGATGGCTACGCGCGGCATTGTTGAGATGCACCAGATTAATCCGCCGCTCCTTGATGATACGAGCAATCGCCAGGCAGCGCGGCAGGTCAACGGTCAGGAAGTGACGAGCAGTACGCCATAAACCATAGGCTTCCTCCACGGGGCGGTGTCGTCGCTTCCAGGCGGCCAGTTGCTCAACCCAAGGGCTGCGCGCACGCCGGTTCAGCGCGAGCTTTTGCCGCAAAGTCGTGCCAGCCTCGTCAGAATTTTTCAAGCCTAGCACTTCAATACCCAACTCCTCCAGTTTGATCACGTAAGGATTGGACGGGCCGCACTCGTGGCAAAGGACAATGGGCTCGTACCGTTGCCGGTCCAGATGTTTGATAAGGCGATACAGGCTGACGGTCGCTCCACCGCCGAGCAACGGACCAGGGGTGATGAAAAGAACACGAACTCTGCTCATTGTCACTCTCTCTCTTGGGAGTTGTTCAGATCACCTGTACCGTATTTAGCCCACAGGGCTTCTTGAATGAGAGTCGAAAGTTGCTCCACGCGCGCTTCCCAGGTGTTTTGCTTTGCAATGCTAAGACGCCGAGACGTGAGACGGCCATCTTCTCGCAATGCGTCTTCGATACGCCTCACGAATGTCGTTTTGTCTTTGGCAATGTGTACCACTTCAGCAAAGGGTCGCACCGAGGGAATGTCCACGCTCACTATCGGCTTGCCGCAGGCCAGATAATCGTACAGCTTCAAAGGATTGATGTGTACTGCTTCCTCCCCGGCACGGTAGGGTATCAGACAGACATCAAAAGCTTTAACGTAATAAGGCACCAGGTCCACTGCCTTGTAACCTAGCAGATAGACATTGGCCAAACTGCGTAATCGGTCCATAGTCTCCCGACATTTCTGGTCTCGTACAACCCCGACCAGGGCCAGACTCCATTGAGGATATTCCTGTGCGATGTCCACGAGTAATTCCAAGTCCAAGCGGCTGCAAACCAGACCGCTATAGCCGATAATTGGTCTGGGCAGGCGGCCAACATCGGACGGCAGCGGTCCGGCATCAGACATGGCGTGACTAAACGCCTCATAGTTGACAGCATTTGGCACCAGATACGTATTGGGGTTGTACTGTTGTTTTGCTGTCAGCAGTGGCGGCGAAACGACGATCACCACATCAGCCAGGGCCAGCATACGGCGCTCGATTGCGTGAATGCGCTGCTTCTCTGCATCCGTCTTGTTGCCGTAGGCCGTATACTCGTCAACGACGTGATAGATGGAGAGCCGCTCCTGGCAAACTCCAACGAGATCGGCCATGTTGGGCCGAGAGAACCAGACGATGGGCTTGTCCATGCCGAGTTGTCGCAGGGTTCCGCGCAGCAAGCGATGCCGGACAGAGCGCGTCAGGGCAGCCACCAACCGATTACCGCTGACAGGTGCCAGGCGCGGCGTATGGAACACGAACAGGTTGTTTTGCACTGCCTCACAGAGTGGCCACTTTAGGCCCAGGCTGCGCTCACGCCATACAGCCTGTATGGCCGGGCGGAGGGACGCTCGCGGCTCCACGTATAGCACTTTATTCGCCCGTGCAAAGACACTCAAAAGTTGGTGACGGTTGCGCCACAAGCCATCCCACGGCTCTGGACCGAAGTAGACCAGACCATGTCTCTCAAGCATTAACTCGCTTTCCTCCAACCATAGCTACTTGCTTTGTCAAGTTTTCGTCTTTATCTGTAGCAGACGCTTGATATGTTTCCACATACTCCAGAACGAACGCCAGCATAACGCCGACGGTCAGACTAACCACGCCGCCCAGGGCGATGATGGCGAGATTCAGGGGTGAAACCGGTCGCTGTGGTACGGGAGCCTCACCCAGGGCCTGGATAAACCCTACGTGGAGAATCTCGTTCTCCTTCAACGTGGCCTCTGTCCTCTTTGCCAGTAAGAGATTGTAAGTTTCTTGGGCCTGGTCAACCGCCGTCTGCAACGCTTCGTACTCGGCGCTAAGGTGTATGGTATTCTGCAACTCTATTTCTCGCTCAGCAATCAACTTGTCGTACTGGGCAGCCATTTCCATATCGCCCTTTGCCCAGGCGTCGTCACGCCGAAGTCGCAAGGAACTGAGCAAGTCCTGCTGCATGTTGATAGCACCATTCAACGTGCCCACCTTGTTCTCGATGCGAAAGATGGTGAGAGCCTCTTTGGCCTGCTTCAGCTCAAGTCCCGTGGTTTCCAACTGGCTGGAAATAAACTTCCGGCTCGTCGTTGCGGAGCGAGCTAACATCTGACCATATGCGCGCAAGCCCACTTCAAAGAGCTTGTTGAGCAAGTCGGCTGCCAGTTGCGGATCCTTAGCAGTGACCGTGACCTGGGTGAGATCGGAATCCTTGACATCCTCAATCAGAGTGTTGTCCCTTAACTCATCGCCCGTTATCCGGTCTCGCACACCCAGTTCTCTAACGACGTCCCAGGCTACTGCAGAACTGGTCAACACGTTGCTAAAGTTGCCCCGTGTATAAGCAATTTCTTCCCGTGACTTCCCGCTACCAAAGCCCTCGTAGAGAGTAATCTCTGCCGATGGCGGCGTGGTGACCTGGAATTTGATCGAAGACTGATAGACCGGGGCAGCCGTCAGCAAGATGACCAGTATGGTGCCCAGTGTAGTCCCGCACAACAGCCCGATCACCCACAGTCGTTTTTTGATGATACGCCCATAGATTAAGAGCTCTTCAATTGACATGATATATCCCCTCCCCTTTCCAAACAAATGTGATCTGCCTTCTCTATTCGTTAGCAATGTCCGGCAAGAATCTGGCCAAGTCCAAGAACCGTTGGCTAGCGATAGATGATCTATTAAATTGCTCTGCCGTTTTCAACCACCAACGCTAACCCTCAGTATATCAAACAAAAGTTAGAAGTTTCTAGAAAATATGTTAGAAAATGGTTAGAAAATAGTGCCCCTTTCACGTACTGTTTAGCGCACGCCATCGTAACATGGTGAGAGATGTGTCCAGATCGAGCAGAATCAGTGTTGGTTGTATCACGTCTGTGGCTTCCTGTGCTTTGATGCTTGATTGTCCAAGTATGATACACCATGATGGTGTCAACCAACTAATCGAACCACACCTCTTGTAGGGAAGTATGTCAGTAGTCTTTGATTACGATAGGCAAGTAGATACTTGCTGCATAAATCATATCAATCACCGTAGAGCCGGTGACACTCCTGACACTGGCAACGACTTCAGCCAGGCTGGCCATGGAGTCCAAAGTCAAGGTAGCAGTGGCCTGGCTCCCCATAGTAGTCGTTGGGTAGGATGAACTTCCATTAGGAAAGGTTCCCTCCGTGGTGAAGAATTCAATCGTCGTGTCGTCAGGGATGGGGTTGCCCAGTTGATCTCTCACCACGGCTGTAATGGTTGAAGTTGCAATCTGACCTGCCCGTACTGTAACCGTGGAAGGGTCGGCTGAAACCTCTATTTCAACAGCGGAAATGGTCAAGCTGAACTGACCCGGGACCAAGGTCGTGGTAAGATAACCGGACGTATAATCGTACAGGTCATTGTTGCCTCCTCCATTGACCAGATAAGTCGTCGCCGGCAGCCCCATGCCCGGTTGTTTCAACTTGTCCGTGATGCTAGTCGAGCCCAAATCAGTTGAGCCAAGATTAAAGGCCACAGTGAGTGGTTGGGTGTCCGAAATAGTAGCGGCGACGGTAGAGCTGACCGGGTAATAAGTGACCTCTATCTGTGACCAATGATCACCGCCCGTTTGGGTGACGTTTAGCCAATGATAGGATTTGGACTCATCGGTGGTGATGTTGATGTTGGCCGGGTTGCTGTTTAGAGCAAAAGGCTCCAGGAAGTTCAGCACAGACATGGGATCAGGCTCGTAGCAGTGATAAGGCTCACCGCATGTAGGGCCAACGACGGTATCTTCAAAAAGCACGGCCAATTGGTCAGGTCCGTAGCTGTTGATGGCATCGCGCAAATCTCGTGAGTGGTGAATAGGCACAAGTGTGTCACTGACGCTGTGAGTCATTGAGATCGGTATATGAATGTAGTTGCTGGCGAAACTCACACTCGAGCGACGCTGATAGCAAAAGGGATTCTGCGTTGGGTCTTGTTCCACTTCGTTAATGTGACATTCTCGGCGCATCCATGACCGATGATAGCTTGTGCTCTCGTAATACCACTGGCCCATATCGGTAGGGCCTTTGTTATCAAAAACGGCGGCAAAGATGTGGGGAAATTTGGCGGCCGTGACCGTGTCAATCTGGCCACCCATCGAGTAGCCCACCAGGTAGATTTGGTCCGTAATCACACTGTAATGGTTGAGTATATAGTTCATGGTGCCAATGACATCGTACTGGCTCTCCAGGGAGGCATAGGCGTATTTCCCAGGCGGGTCTGGTTGAGGCTCACCAGTCCAGCTACCGTGCAACTCCGGCGAGATCATCAGCCAGCCCTTGGCCTCAATCGCTTCACCGAGTGTGTTTTCTCCCTCGTACATGTCCGAGCTTCGGCCGTGGACATAGATCACCAAAGGCACTGAGGTATTGCTATCGTAGCTATCAGGAATCACGACCCTGGCTTCCTGATTCGATCCATCGTAAGGGTTAATAAACTCGATAGTGAATGAGGTCACAGAGGTAGCTGCGATGTCGGCTGCGCCGATGGGGCCGGTGCTCTCAAGATCTCCCGTCGGCAAAACTGCGAAATGGCCGAGAACTTCAAGCCGGACCTGAGCTGCGGTCCAATTGTCATCGGGCTGGGCGTCGTTGGTGATCTCAATCAGGTTTTCCCCTTGCACCAGGATCTCGGGTGGAACATCGAGGTAAAAGGATTCACCGTCGCGACAATCTTGTCCGTAGGGGTGAATGGGAACTGAGGCCACCGGCTGTCCGTTCACTTTGATCGTATGCGTTGCCTCTGTCCCAGAGACACTTAATATCAGTCGGGCCCGCTTAGCCTGGCCTGGCCAGGTCAGTTTAACCACACCCGAGGCTCTGCCCACCACATCGTTGCCTACGGCCAGACATTCCAATGCATTTGAGGCCAGGCCTATAACCGCTCCGTTTTCCTGTCCTGGACCATCTTCTGGTCCGGAAGCCCTGACAACACCTGGCAGGCGCAGACTCGAAATCAACAGGCCCAGGCCCAGAGTCAGGCTGAAGCAAAGAGCCGCTATCCGGCAACTTTCCCGCACCTTATTTTTCAATGACACGAGATTCCCCTGCCTCTCGGAAACGAATCACGCGGGCCGGAACGCCACCAGCTATAGCGTAGGGCGGAATATCTTTCGTTACCACCGCGCCAGCGCCTACAATAGCACCCTTGCCAATAGTAACGCTGTCCATCACACACACGTTCAACCCGAGCCATACATCGTCCTCAATGATAATATCTCCCCGGCTAGTCAGCGGTTGCTCTCTCATGGGACGGCCGGTATCGGTAAAGTCGTGCTGGTAAGGCGTCAAGGCACAGCGGGGGGCAATCATACAATTGGCGCCAATGACGATGCTGCCCACAAAGGCATTCAAAATACAGCCAGACTGGATATAAGTGTTGGGGCCAATTTTAAGGCACCCTTCTCCTTTGCCTAGCTCTACAATTGACCAGCGATAGATGTGAACGTTCCTATCGAGATAAACCCCCCCTAGTGCCCCTTGATGAGCATAAATAGTCACGTAATCATCAATAAAACATCTGGGTCCCATCTGCAAGTTTGGGCAATCGATCTGAGCTTTGGATGAGATATAAGGCCGATTACCAAGATAGCGGAGCAACTTTCGCTTACCTTTGTAGGAGCCCAGAGGTAATCCGGCCAGTTGGATAAAGATAGGTGAAATAGCTGAAAGCTTTATCATCACTTGTATCCATTTTCGCACAAATATTTCCCGAGTTGTTTTTGAGATCGGCTGACGCAGAGAAAACATGTTACGCTTCGCTCTCTCCCAGACTGAACTCGTGCTTGGATTCATACTATTGTGATCCCTTCCACGGTTTCTCTAGTTTAGTTCTTGTCTGGAAACCAGCGGGCCGGGCTCCCACGCCCGGCGTCCGGCGGCGTGGGAGCCGCCTCTGCTGGGGTTTCCAGACAGAAACTAGTTTAGCTAGCCTCATACCGGTTGGTCGCCAGTTATGGGGGGCGTTCCGCTGGTTTCCCGATAGATCCTTAGTCTTCTCGACTATATATTGAGCTGAGAACGGTGTCCAACTTCTGGGTATCCTGAGATGTTTTCTGTTTTTTTTCCCTTAGGGCACGTCTCACAGTTCTGGTAGCCTCTCTAAAGTCCAACAGTTCTAAGAACAAAGCTTTGATCAGCCTAATCGTACTCAGGGAATACCCCAGCTTTTTAAGCTCATTTCTATGAAAGTTCCGAAACTCTCTTCCCTTCAGTTCGAAAACACTCCTCGCCAAAAACCTATGGTAACTCTCTATCATCCGTTCCAGGCGCTTCGTATACTCTTCTTCACTAAGATATACGGGGCCATATCTCAGGACCCTGACAAGACGAGCCAGGCGGAGAGTATCGAACCTGTGAGTGAGTGATGTCAGTGACTCGTTGTGTCGGCGGGTAAACGTAAGAACCTGGTGGACAAACCCAAAATCATAGTCCTGCAGGATGTCAAAACACACTGCCGTATCAGCGTGAATGATAGACTCATCGTAAAATGCTTCACGGCTGCGGATGACGTCAGAACGTATGAGCAGTGAAGTTGGTGATCCAAATACATGTAGACCCACACCACCAACACCAAGGAGGCTCAATCGGCAGATTTCCCGCCCTGATACGAAAGTACTCGGATATGGCAATCTATCGGAGCGTACTTGAGTTTCATCAAGCCGGTAAGCGCTAACGATGCCGACCGATGGATGCTCTTCAGCGACTTTTACCATTTGAGCTATACATTCGGGGAACAGCCAGTCGTCGGCATGCACCACTTTGCAATACTTGCTCTCAGGAGAGATCTGGCGCATGGTGTGGTTCCAATTCTGGAACTGGTTTAAAAACCTATCGTTATTATGGATGCGAATTCGAGCATCCCGTTGGGCGTAATGTTGCGCAATCTCTGGGGAGCGATCGGTGCTGCAATTGTTGACGATCACGTATTCCCAGTTTTGATACGTTTGAGCCAGGACGCTTTCAATGCACTCGGACAAGTACTTTTCGGTATTATAGACAGGTGTCACTACACTGACAAGAGGGGAAGATTTAGGATTCATATTTTTCTCCCATATATTGGTCGCTCAAATTCACGTAGCTTATTTCTTTTCCCTTTGAAGCAGGGAATGATCACACTCAACTTTATAATTTTACTCAACAGCTTTGAACTTGTCCCTTTCAAATTAAAAGCGGCGCTCGGCGGTCAACTGAGATCATTGCTTTCACGACGTCGCAGCCTCGGTGAAAGCTGTATTCGCTTCGTCTCCGTCCGGACTGTATTGCGTCTCCCACTTTAAGAGGGGTCTCACCACGCCTCCTATCCTTCCGCCATGATCAACGCGCGCCGAATCACCCTCTATACTGTCAATGACCTGGAAAGCAACCGCATCATGCTCGTGAAAGCGACGGACCTCGGGGTCCAAGGTTCTCATAGCTGCTCCGACAAACATCGTCCCTTCGCTCAGAAAATTGCCGGGAATCCAGACTGTGCTTACGTAGCGCCCCATCGGACGAGGACGTCGTCGCCAGGTAGGATCGTTATCAACAGTTGTGAAAGCTATTATATCTTCTTCGTTTGTAATCTGACAATAGACCATCAGTATATAGCCGGGCTGGAGCACTTGATATTCCATATCAAGTGCGACTGGTCGTCGGATGTCCACGGCGTCTGCAATCCTGACGTCCTCTGTACGCACTCGTACACTACACAGGCGGACTACATCGTCACCGGGCGCTTCCGTCAGGTCAGGCCATTCGCGGGCGGCTGTCGTGCCCAGCCCGGAGTTCAAATAGTCACCGACAACCTGATGCGACGGGCCATCCCGTAGCACACGGCCTCCCTCCAGCAGGATGGTTCGCTCGCACAGGCGGGTAATGGCTGGCATATTGTGCGACACAAAGAGGACCGTCCGTCCTTCTTGTCCCACATTCTGCATCTTGTTTAAGCACTTTTTTTGAAAACGCGCATCGC
>Ga0180437_10008960_pt1 | contig 12538 bp, 11 predicted proteins | sample SS_ome_4_FD_132410 | JGI IMG/M metagenome (GOLD analysis project Ga0180437, IMG submission 132410) | Hypersaline lake sediment archaeal communities from the Salton Sea, California, USA - SS_3_D_1 metaG | ecosystem: Environmental > Aquatic > Non-marine Saline and Alkaline > Hypersaline >...
AACAGGTTCTTGATCCCAACCGTGACACCCGTCAAAAAGTGTGTCTTGAGCTTTGGGAGATTGACCACGAGATCGGCCTCGACCAGGGGACGCGGAAGCCGCATCGCCTGAAAAACGTGACCGTCAATCGGCACCCAGACTTCGGGTTCTCTGTCGAGGTCACAGAGTTCTCCGCCGTTTTCGCGGACCATCTCCCCGATCCCGGAGGCACGAAAGGCGTCTTGGCAGGAACCTCCCCAGGCGGGCCGCTCGCCCACAATGACCTTTTTTGCTCCCCGCTCCCGAAAGTAACGCACCATCGACGCCACCAGACGAGGATCCGTGAACTCGGCGGGTGAAAGGTCGAACGGCGCAGCCACTACGATATTGGGTTTCAGGAATACCACACCGTCTTGCGGAGGGCGGAAATTCCCGGCCGACTCCAGCAACGAGAGCGCCTCTACCCCTCCCTCACCCGGATCTTGACATTTCACAAGGGATATCATCCTTTTGTTCACACTCATCATGCCCTTCCTCACCGACTATGGGTTACATGTCATGGTTCAAGCCGGAAGCCCTGCCTGACGAGCGATCTCCACCACCAGATCCTCACGACCGACCGTCATGATGTGGACGCCCTCACAGATGCTCCTGGCTTCTCTGATTGTCCTCGCCGCTATCTCTATCCCGGTTTGAACCGGGTCCTTTGATTCCTCCAGCTCGGTCACCAAGGAATCAGGAACCGTGATCCCCGAGACGTTCTTGTTTACAAATTGGGCCATCTTGGCTGACTTCAGAAGGAGAATGCCTATCAAAAAAGGCAGTTTCGCCTCCCGCGCCGCCGCGACAAAGGGCTCAATGTTGGACATATCGAATACCGCCTGTGTTTGAAAAAAACGGGCTCCCGCTTTTATCTTCCGCTTCATCTTTAGCATCTGAGGCTCGATATCCGTGCTGCTCGGGTTGACGACGGCCCCGACACAGAGGTCGGTGGCTCCATCCAAGGAGTTCTCATGCATATCATGTCCCTGATTGAGCTTCTGGGCCGCCCATAAAAGGGAGACCGAATCGAGGTCATAGACTTGTTTCGCATCAGGATGGTCTCCCAGGGCAATATGGTCTCCCGTCAGGCACAGCACATTTCTAATGCCGAGGGTGTAGGCATTGAGCAGTTCAGCCTGCAAGGCGATGCGGTTCCGGTCTCTGCAGGTCAGCTGAAGCACCGGTTCGACACCGTGGTCCATCAGGAGGTGACAGAGCGGCAGCGATCCCAGCCGCATGACGGCACTCTGTCCGTCGGTCACGTTGATGGCATCAACAGAGCACGACATGTCCTCGGCCAGCTTCAGAACCTTCTGGCAGTCCACGCCTTTGGGTGGCGACAGCTCCGACGTCACTGCAAAACCTTTTTTCTTCACGATTTCCGGGATCGTCATAGCGTGTCTATCTCCTCCTCCAGGATTTTCGTCCTCAGCGACACCAACTCTTCGGGGGGTTCGCTCTTCGAGTAGTCCTTCACCAATGGGTTTCCTGTCAGGAGATGCATGCGCCCGGTCGCCTTGAGTCGCTCATAGATCAGATGCCATCCACACTCCCTCGTCTCGGGAAATACCTCACACCGTCCATCCTGGCTCCCCCCACAAGGCCCGTTCAAGAGGCCTTTACTGCAGGCCGTCAGAGGGCAAATCCCCCCCGTGTAAGGAAGGATGCATTGACCGCACTCTCGGCAGCTCTCCTTAGCCCAGGCCTGTCCGAACCGCCCCCCCATCGTCACAGTGTCACAGGCCGGAAAAACCGGATACTGGCTCTCCTTCGATACCACCTGGACGCCGATGCCACAGGAGACGACAAGTATCGCATCAAAGTCTCCCCGGCAGTCCGCATCTTGCAGCCAGTGTTTGACCAAGAGGCGCTCGCAAAGAAAATCCACGCTGATCACATCGCTCACGGACTTTCCCTGCTTTTCAACCTCCGCTCTGAGGTACCTCAGACGGTCCGGGCTTGCGTTTCCGAAGCTCTCCTCACACCCATTGCACGCGAGAATCAATACAGATTCAAAGCCTTGAAGTTGGTCAACCAACTCATCGAGTGGCTTTAATCGGCTCAGGAGCATCATTTTTTCGGTCTCCCTATCAGTTCTTTCGGGCTGGGGGATCTATGTCTCGTCCTTCCACCCCATCCAGCGTCTGTTCTCCCACGCGGTGTCTTATCGTGTGCTCTTGACCTCGTCGACGATTTCCCTGAATTCCCCCTCGCTTAGGACTCGCTTCAGATCGTGAGATCGCATCTTAACCTTTGGCAGAACAGCCTGGGCTTCCTCGTTGGTGAGCTCAATGTTCAGTTTTTTTGACCAGATCTCGATCGAATCCAGTCCACTCTTCTTGCCCATCACGATCTGCGGCGCCTCATGGCCGACGAATTCGGGACGCACCGGGAAAACCGCCGTGGGCTCCTTCTCATAGACATTCTTGTACCAGCCTGTCACGATGCCGGATTCGATCGTATACGCCTGGTCCCCGATAAAGGGACGGTTCGATGGAATTTCGATGCCCCCAAGCCCCGTCACGAGGCGTGCAAGCTCATTGAGTTTTGAAAAATCGATACCCACATCAATCCCGTACATCGTCAGAAGCGCCAGAGCCGTCTCTTCCATAGGGGCATTGCCGGCGCGCTCTCCCAGACCCATCACGGTCGTATGGATAACCTCCGCCCCCGCCAGCACCGCGGCTATCGTGTTCGCCACACCCAGACCGAAATCGGAATGAAAGTGGATCTCCAGCGGTTGTTTCACCCTTTCCTTGACCTTCTCCGTAAAATAGCGGGCGCCATGGGGTGAAAGCACACCAAAGGTGTCCACCAGGGTGAACGCATCCATGTGACCCTCAGCGGCCACACGATCCACCAAATCCAGTAACCAGTTGATATCCGACCTGGTCGCATCGATTGTGAAGAACACGGTGTAGAGTCCCTGCTCTTTGGCGAAGGAGGTTGCCTTGATCGAAAGATCGATGGCCTTCTCCAGCGGCCATCTGTAAGCCTCTTTGATCAGATGCTCACTCGCAGGAATCTCGATAACGATCCCCTTGACACCACAGTCCACCACGCGTTTCACATCTTCCACCATACAGCGGCTGAAGCAGAAGATTTCGGACGGCAGGTTCCGTTTCACGATCTCCTTGATCGCAGCCTCGTCCGGAGGCGAAACGGCCGGCATACCCGTCTCGATCCGGTGCACACCCGCTTCCGCAAGCTTCTCCGCAATCCGGACCTTGTCGTCCTTCGTGAAAATGATCCCAGCCTGCTGCTCGCCGTCCCGGAGGGTCACATCATGGATCTTCACCTTCTGCGGCGTTCGGAACCCCCCTGTGATCTCATCCCGATAATTCCACGGGCTCACAAACCAGTCACGCGTTCTCCACGGCTGAACAGTCTCTCTGCTTTGATCTTCTTTCATCTTTCCTCCCTTTCGCCTTTCGCACAGTCGACGGCAGTGACAACGTTCCCGATCCCCACCCGCCTCACAGGGCCGCGCTGGAAACCTCCTGGAACCAGAAGGGATCCGTGCTTTTCAGGCGCCCCTGAATATATGTATTTCTTCCGATGGGGTGTGCGTGCATTATATATTATATATGATGCTCTTGTCAACAGACCGATCCCCAAAATCCTCTGCAGCGGTTGAACGAGACGCACAGACCCGCAAAAACAAGCCTCACCGATAACAAAAACAGGATGCTGATTCTCAGGGGCAATCCTTCCGCATCCCTGAACATCACCCGCTCGCGATGCCATTGATACCCTCCTCGACATGATCGTCCGAGGACCCATGCGTCACCAGAAGACCGGTGGGAGAGACAGCCCAGGGAATCCGGTGTGAGTCTCTACCTTTCCAAAAGGGCCGGACCGAAAAACGTTGACAGGCAAGAGGGGCGGTGTTATTATTATTGATTATGGATTAAAGATTATTACACACACCCTCGTGGCTTGATGAATCCCCAAAAAACCCGAACCCAGCCACGGGCTTTGAGATTCAGGAGCGAGGGCGCCCAACCGACCGGCGAGGAAAAACGAGACCGCGGCGATCCCGGGTCAATGTGAGACATGGCAGACCAACCGGAATTTGAAACCATCTTGAAGAGTGCCTCGCAGAGTATCCTCAGAGCAGACACACTGACTGCATCCGCCTTGAGGGAAGCCATCATCAAAGGAATTCTGGCTCCAGGGCAGGAAATTGATGAGGAATTGGTTGCGAGAAACCTGAACATAAGCCGCATGCCTGTGAGACAGGCGATCGGCATATTGGAGGCAGAAGGCCTTGTCAAACGTCGGCACAGAAAAGGGGCCATCGTCACCGAGTTGACAATCGCCGAGATAGAAGAGCTCTATAACATCCGCTCGTGTTTGGAAGGCCTGGCCGTGAAAAAAGCTGTTCCGAACTACACGGAGGAACACATTGAGAGTCTGAGAGACTGTCTGGAGACGATGAATGTTCGGTCAGATGCGGCCGTCTCTTATCTGGAGCTCAACAACAAGTTTCATATGATGCTGTATGAACCATGCGAGTGGGACTATCTGCTCAATCTCATCATCCAACATCGCAACAATGCCGCGCGATATATGCTTCTCGCCCATGAGGCGCTCATGAGGAGAGCCCGGAGAAGCGTGAAACACCAGAGCATTCTTAAAGCCTGTGAAAGACGAGACGCGGAAAAGGCATCTGAGATGGTCCATCAGCACATAATCGATGCGATGGAGACGCTTCTCACATCATTGACCAGTCAGCAAACAAAGCAAACGACGGTGGCGGAAGAAGAGAAATAGGTTAGCCACCATGAGACCGCGTAGCGGAATACAACACCATTTCTAAAGGAGGATTCGATGATGAGCGAACCGTGGAAAACCGATAGCTGGTGGGTGAGTCCCTTTAATTACCTGCAAGAAGTTCGAGCGCAAATGCCAGATCTGCCTGACAGAGTCCTGTTCCATGACGCAACACTGCGGGACGGGGAGCAGACACCTGGTGTGGTTTTTCGCAGGGAAGAGAAAGTTCGGATCGCCACGATGCTCGATGAAGCCGGTGTTGACAGAATCGAAGTCGCACTTCCAGCCGTCTCGGCAGAGGATCTGGAGGCCCTGAGGGATGTCGTCGCGCTCCGACCCAAAGCCGAGGTTTTCGCATTCTGCCGAGCCATGAAGAGCGATATTGACATAGCTTCGGAGTGTGGTGTTGACGGCATCATTCTTGAGTTTCCTCTGGGCAAACCTCGTCTGGATTATCAGTTCAAGAAATGGTCAAAAGACGATGTGATGAAGAGGATGTTAGACGCTTTGAACTATGCAAGCACCAAGAAATTCAAGGTCGCTCTTTTCCCTATGGAGGCAACCCGAGCGGAACCGGATTTCTTTGATCGTTTCTTGGAATCACTCACCAAGAACGCCCTGCCCTATTCGGTTGTCCTCGCTGATACCACGGGTTGTCTCATTCCCCAAGCCGCCATGTACATGGTCAAACGAATCAAAGAAGTCGCGAATACGGTCGTTGAAGTTCACACCCATTCGGATTTCGGTCTTGGTGTCTCAACCGCCCTCGCTGCTGTCGTTGCAGGCGCCGAAGTGGTGCACACGAGTGTCGGAGGATTAGGAGAAAGGACCGGCAACACACCGTTGGAGGAGATCGCTGTTTCGCTCAAAGCGTTGTTGAACATCGATGTGGGAATCGATTTCTCAAAGCTGACCCGACTGGGAAGGGAAGTGGCTGACATGGCGGGTATTCGTTTTTCTCTCAGCAAGCCCGTCATTGGTGAAAGAACCTTCACGCGAGAATCGGGCATGGGCATTGATTTTATCAAAGAATATCCCCTCGTGTTGTTTGCACTGAATCCCGCGTTTGTTGGCCAGGAGCCGCAATACGTTATTGGTAAAAAAAGCGGTTTGGCCTCCATACACATGAAACTGAAGGATCTCGGGTTACCGGCTTTTTCGGACGAACAGACGATGGACATACTGAATAGGGTCAAAGCCAAAGGCATTCAAAAGAAAGCCTTACTGTCAGACGCGGAGTTCAGGGACATCGTGTCGGGCATAGAAAAAAAGGCCTAGAAGCCTGTCGAAAAACGCTCTGGAAAGACATGGGGATGAGATAGCGAGTCGATGAGATGAATCAGTGTGAATTCCTGGAGCCTGCGACGCTGGAAGAAGCACTCACGCTGCTCCATAAACTGGGCGGCAGTGCCAGGGTCCTCGCCGGTGGTACCGATTTGGTGGTCATGGTCAGGGAGAAAAGGACAGCTCCGCGCTATGTGATGAATCTTGGGAACATTCAAACCCTCAGGGGGATATGTTTCGACGAAGCCCGGGGGCTTGTCATCAAACCGCTGACCACAATCCGTCATATCGAGTTGTCGCCTGATGTGCCCGGCGAATACGACATCATTCGCCAAGCCGCTCGGGAGCTGGCAGACCCCGCCATAAGGAATATGGCAACCATAGGCGGCAACATTTGCAACGCGGCGCCCTCGGCAGACATGGTTCCTCCCTTGATCGCCCTGGCAGCTTCTGCAAAACTCGTCAGCATATCCGGAGAGAGGACCGTCCCCGTCGAAGAGCTTTTCACCGGCCCATACACGACAACCATTTCTGATGGAGAGCTCCTCGTCGAAGTTATGGTTCCACCCCCATCCGTTCACACCGCTGGCATCTACCTCAAACACCACACGAGGGGGCCAAAAGGTCTGGGATCGGTCGGCGTGGCACTGGCATTAACCAAAATCCCAAACAAAAGGTCCGTTTCGGCGGCTCGGATCGTCCTTTCCGCCGTGTCCCCGACGCCCATGCGTGCCAAAGGGGCTGAGAGCACGCTCATCAACGGTCCCATCACCCGACACGTCATCAAGCGTGCCGCCTCCATGGCTTCGGATGAGACACACCCAAGGGACAGTTTCCGCGGCTCCTCCGCCTACAAGAAAATCCTGGTGAAAAATCTTGTGGAAGACGGCCTCTCGCGTGTTTTTCATATCATAAAGGCGATGAATTGAGCTTATGGATAAGACGGTCCGGTTTCAGATCTCGACGCACGTATATTCATGACAGGGGTTTTCTCAATGAAACATTGCATGGAGCTTACAGTCAACGGCCATACCCACGAGCTGTTTGTCGACCCTTTAAAATCACTCGCCAGTGTGTTGAGAGAAGATCTCGGCTTGACGAGTGTAAAAGTGGGATGCAATTCCGGTAACTGTGGTTCCTGTACCGTGCTTATGGATGGCAAAGCGGTGAAGAGTTGTATCACACTGGCTTTGCAGGCAAAAGGCAAAGAAATCACGACAATCGAAGGGCTGGCCGCTGACGGTCGTCTCCATCCCATACAGCAGGCTTTTATCGACCATTTTGCCGTTCAGTGCGGCTTTTGCATTCCAGGTATGATCCTGGCTGCGAAGGCATTACTTGACGAAGACCCGGATGCAGACGAAGACCGCGTTCGAAAAGGCTTGAGCGGCAACCTGTGCAGGTGCACCGGTTATGTCAAGATTGTCGAGGCAATCTTGGCCGCAAAAGACGGAATAAAGTCCCAGAAAGAATGAACCTTCTTACCGGACGTCGCATCTCATGGATGGTCTCCTGTATGAGGACACTTCAGAAATGTGTGTCTGAATGAGCTTTGCCGTCTCGATCTCATTCAAAGGACTCACAAATGGCGAGGGAAACGGCGACGATGCCATATCATACTGTTGGAAAGAGTGAACCTCGATTCGATGCCTTGGACAAAGTGACAGGCAAGGCCGTATTTTGCACCGATCTATCCTTCCCGGGTATGCTGCACGCCAAAATCCTGCGGAGCCCATATCCCCATGCCGTGATCAAATCCATTGACACGAGGAAGGCTCAAGAGCTTCGGGGAGTCAGGGTGATCCTGACCGGAAACGACCTGCCACAGGAGAAGTGGGGGGGCTCGGTCTTTGACCAGAGCATCCTGGCACGGAGGATCGTCCGATATATCGGCGATCCAGTCGCCGCTGTCGCAGCCGACACCGTGGAAGCCGCAGAGAGGGCGATCCAGTTGATTGATGTGGCCTACGAACCGTTACCTGCCGTGTTCAGCATCGAGGAGGCTTTTCAAAAATCACCACCGGCATTGGTCCATCCGGATTTGCCCAATTATCTGACAGGTAGATTCCCGAAACCGCACCGGGTCCCCGACAGACCCAATGTCTGTCATCATAGGAAGATCCGTCACGGAGATACTGAGGCGGGGTTTCGAGAGGCAGAGATTGTTGTCGAAAACCGGTTCGAAATACCCAGGGTGCAGCACTGTCCACTTGAGCCTCACATCGGCATCGCCAAGGTAGGAATCGATGGGAGTGTCACCATTTGGGGAAGTCGACAGGCCATCTTTGTTGCCAAACAGGCCATCTCCAACATGTTTGGCTTACCGCCATCAAAAGTCAGAGTGATTACGTCCCACTATCTGGGCGGCGCCTTTGGTAACAAGAGCACGCTTCATACAGAGCCCATCGTCGTCCTCCTTGCCATGAGAAGCCAAAGACCTGTCAGACTGGCGTACACAAGAGAGGAGATGTTTACCTGCGGAGGTGCCAGGGTTCCAGCCGTCATTGACATCAAAGACGGTTTGAAAAAGGATGGGACCCTTGTCGCCAGAAAGATGACAATGCTTTACGGTGTCGGCGCCTATGCGGGCCAGGGACCTCTCGTCACCCAGGTCTCTGTCCACGCCATCGCAGCGGGATATCGAATACCAAACCTCACGGTTGACGTCTATTCGGTGTATACGAACGAACCATTTGTCACAGCCTTCCGCGGCTTTGGTAACACCCAGGCCATCTGGGCCATTGAATCCCAAATGGATATGATCGCTGAGAAACTGAGCATCGATCCTGTTGAGCTGCGGCGAAAGAATCTTCTCAGAGAAGGCGACATCAACGGGAATGGGGAAATCGTTCACAGTACAGGAATCGAAAAATGTATGGATCTTGTCGCGGCATCCATCGAAAAGGGAAAAAGGCCAGAACAAGACATGGGTCCCTGGAAAAGAGGTGTCGGGCTGGCGTTGGGAAACAAGTACAGCATGGCGCCGACGGCCGCCCTCGCGCTTGTGAGGGTGCTTGAAGATGGGACCATCGAGGTTTTTGAAAGCGCCGATGAGGATGGCCAGGGCAGCGTGACAGTGCTCGGACAGATCGCCGCCGAGGAATTCCGAGTGCCCATGAACAAGGTCAAGGTGGTGTGGGGCGATACGGATGTCACACCCTATCTTTCCCGAGGGTCAACATCACAGCGGACAACGTTCAACCTCGGCAATGCCGTGCGTCTGGCCTGTCAGGACGCAAAGAGACAATTGTGTGCCATCGCTGCGGAGCGGCTTGAGGCTGTGCCGGATGATCTGAATACGAAGGGGGGCAAGATCTACGTCGTCTCGGACCCATCACGAACCCTGGATATCAGCGATCTCTTCACCACGGAAAGAGGCCTGATGCCTGGTGAACACGGGAGCTATGTGGAAAAAGAGGCTCAGATCATCGGTAAAGGCATCTGGATCACCCGGGCGGCTCCTTCCGATCCGGAAACCGGCCAGATCCCGAGCGAAATCGCGCGCAAAGGAGGGCGAGCAGCCGGATTCTACTCGTATTCGGCTCAGGCCGTTGAGGTACTGGTCAACACTGGAACAGGTGAGATCAAGATCGAGCGAATTGAGGCGGCCGTGGATGTGGGATATCCTTTGAACCCGAAGATGTGCGAGCAGCAGATCGAAGGGGCCATCAGTATGGGGCTGGGCGCTGCGCTTTGGGAAGAGATTCTTCTACGGAAGGGGCGAGTTCTGAATCCATATTTCAGAGACTATCAGATAGCGCTTCCACAGACGATGCCGAAGCTTGAGAATTTTCGTGTGCACCTGGTTTCCAGCCCGCACAGAGAAGGCCCCTACGGTGCAAAGGGGATGGCCGAGGTGCCCATCACCCCGGTTGCACCGGCCATTGCCAATGCCATCTACAACGCCGTTGGAGTCAGGATCAAGGAGCTGCCGGTTACCCCCGAAAAAATGCTCTTTGCACTGGAGGAAAAAAACCAGGGCCGTTGAATGTCCTTGTTTTTGTTGTTTCGGTATAGAGTAAGGTTTCCGGATTCGGATGGGATCGGGTCTCCCCTCAACCCCGGCCCCCAAAGCGAATCGATGGCACACGGCAGTTTCTGCCTGAGGAAAATCCGAGAAGATCGTTTGCTCGAGAAAGGAGCAGAGGAACATTGAACAGCGTCGTAAACTTTCTGGAGAATGCTATCGACATTCACGTCCATGTCGGACCCGACTATATCCCCCGTTATGGCGACAGTGTGAAACTGGCCGCTGAAGCGAGCAGTCATGGGATGAGGGCGATTGTCATCAAACAACATCTCGCGTCAACGGTCGCTTCCGCCCACCTGGCCAACGAGGCGGTCGAGGGCGTCACTGTTTTCGGTGGGATATCACTGAATGAGCCGACCGGGGCATTCAACCCCAGAACCGTCCTGGCTACGGTGAAATCCGGTGGCAAGATGATTTGGCTGCCGACTGTCGATGCCGAGTTTGCGATAAAGAAAGCACAAAGCGGGCATTGGATACGGCACTATGTGGACGGTTCTGCCTTTGGCCACGAAAGGCACGGTTTGAACATACTGACCTCAACCGGAAAACTCAAGGACGAGGTGAGAGAAATCCTGTCAATCTGCAAAGCCTATGATGTTGTCCTGGGTTCGGGGCACATCGGTCCGGATGAATGCCTTGCCTTAGCCGAGGAGAGCAAGAGCGTGGGCTATGACAAATTCGAAATAACGCACCCCAATGCCTGGCTCGAGGATTTCTCTATCGATCGACTCGAAAAACTGGCTAAGATCGGGGCAACCCTTTCACTCTCCTTTGGGGTGTGCTCGACTCACACAGGCAGACAGGACATTGATGAAATCATCACAATCATCAAAACCGTCGGAGCAAGGCACTGCTGCCTGATCACGGACTATGGTCAGGTCATAAACCCATCCCCGGTGGAGGGTTACAGAGTGTTCTGCCAACTTCTGTCGAATGCCGGCATATCCGAGCAAGAAATCAGCGTGATGACAAAGGAAAACCCCTCCCGGCTCCTCTCACTATGAGCCGAGCCTGACCCTCCCACCCTGAGCCGGTTCTGACAACGAATTGATAAAGCCGCTTCCGTTTAAGCGGATTCAAGTCGATTGTCACGATCAGCGTCAACACCGCCAATGGTTTCACGGATAAAAAACGCAGCCACCAGAGAGACAGCAGCTCCCATCATATAGAGAAGAAACATATTCCGATAACACGCTGGCGAGTACGCCAATTGAACCGGGTTTGTGCCTTCCATGCTCCAGGTCAGCAGGGCTCCAACCACGACCTGGATGACTGCCGCACCCAGGAATGGAAAAACGTTCACCGCACCGACTGAGCTTCCGGCAATCGTAACGGGAAAGAGCTCCTTGGTCACCGCTGTCACCACAGGGCTTGCGGGGGCACCAACCAGAAAAAAGCCGAGAAAAAGACCATAGAGCATCGGGAGGGTCAGTCGATCCGTGAAGGCATAGAAGATCGTACAGATGACCAGGAGTACGGCGCTGCAACCGACAAGGACGGTTTTTCTGCCAATCCGGTTGGCAAGCCAGCTCACGAGGGGAGCCCCTCCGATCAAAGCAAAGGCAAACGTAGACAGCACCCCACCAGCCGCCAGCTTGCTCAACCGGTATACGTCCATCAGATACGGTCCCCCCCACAGGCCTCCAAACGCAAAAACAGTCCCGACCACGAAAAAAGACCAAACTGCAGGGGGCCAGAAGCGGGCCGAACCGATAACCATCTTGAGTCCTTCAAACAGCCCTCTCTTCACGTCTGGTTGCCCTGCACGACCATCGGCAATGCAGGGAAGGCCCATCTCCGATGGTCGATCACGGACAAACACGAGTACCAAGAAAGCCATGATCAGGGTCACCAGGCCGATGATGACGAGCGTCATCCGCCAGCCGAGGATGCTATTTGCCCAAACCAAGGGCACGCTCGAAGAAAGCGCGCCGATACCCCCCAATGTCATGAAGATGCCCCCCATAACGACGAAATCGTGAGGCAAAAACCACTCGGCAAGGAGCTTGAAGTTCGATACAAACAGCGCGGATACACCGAAGCCAACCAGAATCCGCCCAAGTATGGCCATCACCAGATTGGGGGACATGCCCATCAGGATCGACCCGGCGGCGGCCACCATGAAAAAGGTGGAGATCATCTTACGGGGTCCCCAGGAGTCCGCAAGAACTCCCACGGGCACCTGCATCATGGCATAGGGATAGAAATAGGCTGAGCCAAGCGCACCAAGCAAGGTTCCACTGACGCCAAAGGTTGCTTGCAAGTCTGTCGCAAGGACTGCCGGACACAAACGGTGAAAGAAGACAAGGACGTAGCTGAGGGACACGAGCGCGAAGATGAAATATCGGTAGTTTGTCACTCTCTATTCACCGGGAATTTATCTCAAGGGACTGCGCCTCGAACACGACATCGGGTCGAGCAGAGGGC
>Ga0180437_10008962_pt1 | contig 12535 bp, 8 predicted proteins | sample SS_ome_4_FD_132410 | JGI IMG/M metagenome (GOLD analysis project Ga0180437, IMG submission 132410) | Hypersaline lake sediment archaeal communities from the Salton Sea, California, USA - SS_3_D_1 metaG | ecosystem: Environmental > Aquatic > Non-marine Saline and Alkaline > Hypersaline > Sediment...
ATGGGTTTTTGTCGTATCCTTTTTCATGTGGCGTGTCCTTTCTTTTGAACAATATTTCATTTTACAACCATAAGGATACGCCGCTTCCATTTTCTGTCCATCCACAACTTTCGGTTATACCTCAAAAAACACTGCTATCAGCCGATAAGCATCCCTCCTTAAGCGAAAAACCTGCTCAAAACCGGCAACTGTGAGAAATGCAGGTTAGCAGCAGTCATGGGGACGATTTTTTTCTCCCAGCCGCATAAGCTCTGGTCGGACCGCCCATGTGGCTTGCTTTTTTTATTTCGCAGAGATGATGTTTTGTGTGGGCAAGTTCAAGAGTGGTTTCGGTCCGGCTGGGAAACCTGAATATTGGGTGCAGTCCCGAACCCGACAACCGCCAATGTCAGAGGCTCTTTTTCACGAATTCCACTGCATTGTTGAAGATTGTCATTCCGTCGCTGTTGACTGACACCGACTGGCTCTTAAGACGAGACCAGTGGGGGTGCTGGGTGGGTCTGACGAATCTCTCCGGATGCGGCATGAGTCCGAGCACGCGTCCGGTGGTGTCGGTCAAACCGGCAATCGACTCGACGGAGTTGTTGGGATTAACAGGATACCCGCCCTCGGCGCCGTTTTTGTCCACGTATTTGAATGCTACGTGGCCGCCGGATCTTAACTTCTCCAGAACAGTTTCATTCTTCGTCACGACTTTACCCTCGCCATGTGCGACGGGCAGATAAATCCGCCTCTCCGGCTGGATGAAAACGCACGTGCGAGTTTGCGGAGCAAGATACACCCATCTGTCCTCGAACTTGCCGCTGTCGTTATAGGTTATGGTGACGTCACGTTGGCCGTTTATACCGTCAAAGCCCGGCAGTATTCCCGTTTTTACGAGCACCTGGAAACCGTTGCAGATTCCCAGAACAAGTTTTCCGTCTTCGATGAACCTTCGAATTGCATCGGAAAGATGGTGTATGATCTGGTTGCTGAGGATTTTTCCGGCTGACACGTCGTCACCGTAGCTAAAGCCGCCGGGCAAAACGATTATCTGAAACTGCTCGAGCAGGGTGCTGTCGGCGATGAGCCTGTTTATGTGGATACGTTCTGCCTGCGCCCCCGCCATCTCGAGTGCATGTTCGGTTTCCATATCACAGTTAATACCCGCCGCCCGCAGCACTATCGCTTTTACCTGTGCCATTGACGATTCCTTCTCATCGAATTACCAGTCGAAAGTCTTTTGCCACGCCTTTTTCAAAGAGTCCAGATCAGCGTCGATGACTGCCTTGCCGTCCTTTGCTCTTATGACGAGCGTTCTTTTCTCTTTGACCTTTCCTATTTGTCCGAACGGCAAATTGAGCATCAGCTTTGCAAAGGCGTCGTAGTTTTGCGGCTCAATCTCGACGACGTAACGAGAATTAGATTCACTGAACAATTGAGCGTCCGTTCGGGAGCAGTCGCCGCTCATTGGCAGGCCCCTGAGGTCGGCTTCTATGCCAAGTCCGCCGGCAAAGGCCATTTCCGCCAGTGCCACAGCCAGCCCGCCTTCGGAGCAGTCGTGACAAGCGACCACAAGCCCCCGCGCGATGGCGGTGGAAACCTTCTCGGCAATTCTGGGAGCGGTTTCGAGGTCAAGCCTGGGGACATCGGACCCCAGCCCGCCGTGAATCTTATAGTAGTGCGAACCGCCTAATTCGTTTTTCGTCTCGCCCACTATGAAGAGCAGATTTGAGGGCCTCTTGGCGTCCATAGTTACGCACATACCGACATCATCGACAATGGATATGGCGCTTATCAACAGTGTGGATGGAATCGCGATTCGCGTTCCATCGTCGCACTCGAACTCGTTGTTGAGGGAATCTTTTCCGGAAACAAACGGCGCAGCGAACGCAATCGCCCCGTCATAGCAGGCCTGGGCCGCCCGAACAAGCGCGCCGAATGTTCTCGGCGCCGTGCAGTCGCCCCAGCAGAAGTTGTCCAGCATCGCGATGCGGTCGGTCCGCCCCCCCACGCAGACCACGTTTCTTATCGCCTCGTCAATTCCGGCCAGCGCCATCCAGTACGGGTCTATATCGCCGTAAAGAGGATTCATACCGCAGGCAATCGCCAGGCCCTTGTCCGAATCGAACCGCGGCCTGATCACAGCCGAATCGCTCGGGCCGTCATTGTCCACGCCCGTCAGCGGTTTTACGACCGAGCCGCCCTGAACTTCGTGGTCGTACTGGCGGATCACCCATTCCTTGCTCGCGACGTTGTACGACGAGAGAATCTTCAGAAGGTCTTGATTGTAATTTTCTTTCTGTGCTATACCCGGCTCGGTCAATTCCGGTTTCTCCCAAACCGCTCGCCGGGAGTATTTCGGGACGCCTTCGTGCAGAAATTCCATGTCAAGCTCACCGACCTGAACGCCGTTATACCGCAGCAGAAGTTTCCTGTCGTTTCTGAACCTGCCTATTACCGTCGCCTCCACGTTTTCGTCGGCGAAGACCTTCATTATTGCATCGAGGTTCTCGCCTTTAACGGCGACGACCATTCTTTCCTGTGCTTCGCTTATCCAGATTTCGGTATAGTTAAGCCCGGCATACTTAAGCGGCACTTTTTCCAGGTCCACCTCTGCACCGAGCCTCTCGCCCATCTCGCCAACGGCGCTGCTGAGCCCGCCGGCGCCGCAATCGGTGATCGCCTCGTAAAGACCGGCATCATTGGCCTGCAGCAGCACGTCGAGCATCTTCTTTTCGGTTATCGCGTTTCCGATCTGAACGGCGTGAGAGAAAATCGTTTCATGCTCGTGTGTCATCTGGCCGCTGGAGAACGTCGCCCCGTGAATACCGTCCCTGCCGGTCCGCCCACCGACAACGACAATAATGTTGCCGCTCTGTGGATTCTTGAAGCACTTGTTCTTGTCCATCAGCCCGATATTGCCGCAGAAGACCAGCGGGTTGGCCATGTATCTGTCGTCGAAGTAAATCGCGCCGTTGACCGTTGGTATTCCCATCCTGTTGCCGTAGTCCCGAACGCCGGCTACAACCCCTTTCATTATTCTCCTCGGATGCAGCACTCCTTTGGGGATATCATCGAGGCTCTTGTCGGGCTCGCCGAAGCAGAAAATATCCGTATTTGCGATGGGTTTGGCTCCGAGTCCCGTCCCCATCGGGTCGCGTATCACCCCGCCGATGCCCGTCGCCGCTCCACCGTAAGGATCCAGCGCGGAAGGATGATTGTGCGTTTCGACCTTAAAGCAGATCGCCGTCTCCTCGTCAAACTCAATCACCCCGGCGTTGTCGGCAAAAACGGAAATGCACCATTCTTTGTTGAGTTCCTTGGTGGCCTTGAAAACTGTTTCCTTAAGCAGGTTTTCGAAACGCACCTGTTCGCCGTTAAGTGTCATCTCGACCGAGCTCTTGAGTGTCTTGTGTACGCAGTGCTCGCTCCAGGTCTGGGCGAGGCTCTCAAGCTCGACGTCGGTCGGCTCTCTGCCGAGCTGTTGATAATACTTTTGTATCGTCCGCATCTCGACCACGTTCAGAAACAGATCCTTTTCCTTGCTCAACGCCGTCAGGCCGTCATCGTCGAGACTGCGCACGGGCCATTTCACAATCTGCAGTTGGTACGGCTTGAGGTGGGGGCTGGGCGGCTCAGCCTCACTGCCGATAATCACATCTTCGATGCAGTCGTTTGCCAGAATCTTCCTGGCGATGGTCTCAACCTGAGCCTTGCTCAACTGGCCTAAGAGGATGTATTTTTTCGCCGTTCGGACGTTGGCAACTGTTACGGACATATCGGCGATGGCCGCGGTAACGGATTCGGCCACAGGGTCGGTCACGCCGCTTTTCAAGTGCACTTCGATAAGCGTCGCTCGCGCCAGGCCCGGCGGCGCTCCGCTTCTTCCTATATAGCATTCCTCGGTCACCGGGTCTGTGAGCAGTTCATCGGCGAGACGCCTGGCGAAAACCTGGTCAAAGTCCGCTTCGATCAAAAAGACCCTGGCCGATTGAACGGCCTCGACTGAATCAACCCCCAATTCCTTAATCTCTTCCAGAACGCCGCCGCCGTGAACGTCCGCACACCCGGCGCGACTGAATATCTCGAAACGCCACTGCTTCACGATAAAAGTTCCTTCTCCTTTATTTTGTATTTAATCAGTTCGGCCCGCCTGGCCCTGGCTGTTTCAAGCAGTTTTTCGGTTTGTTTCTCGTTTCCGGTTACGATTGCTTCTTTAAGTTTAAGCAACTCCCTGATAATCCTGTCAATGCCCCTGCCGGTATTTTGCGCGTTGGTAAGGAGGATGTCGGCCCAGATGTTGGCCGGGCCCGACGCAATCCGCGAGGTATCTATAAAACCCTTGCCTGCGAACTTCAGGGTCTGGCTGTCGTTCGCGCTTATAAGGGCCGATGCCACTACGTGCGGAACGTGACTTATGTTTGCAAAGGTTCTGTCGTGCTCGGCAGGCGTCATTGACTTGACGAAGCAGCCGAGTTGCAGCCAGAATCGCCTGAGCGTCTCAAACGCGTCGGCATTTGTTTTCTTCGTCGTCGTAAGAATACACATGGCCCGGTCAAACAAATCATCCCTTGCAAACTCCAGGCCTCTTCGTTCCGAGCCGGCAATCGGGTGAGAACCAACGTAGTGAACGTCTTTGCCCAGAAGTTCGGCGGCCCACCTGTGAGGCAAAACTTTGGTCGACCCGACGTCCGTGACTATGCAGCCCTTAGGCAGCACGCCGCGTATTTGCCGGAAGGTTTGTTCAAATGTCCGAATAGGCGTGGCCAGTATGACTAGGTCAGCTCCGACCACACTCTTAGTAATGTCATCGACGATTTCCGTCGCGAGCGACAGGCGCCTGGCCTTTTCGCGTGTGGAAGGCCGGTGCGTGTATCCGGTCACTTTCGTCTCCGGAAAGGAACGCAGAACAGATAATGTTATCGAACCGCCTAAAAGGCCCAGCCCTATTACCGTTGTTTGCTTTAAATCCTTCAAAATCAAGACCTTACAAAAATCATCCTCAGACCCGTCGCCCCTATTAACTATATAAAACCAAGGACGATGTCAATTTTTTTCTTTGGATTACAAGGCCAAAATGTTATTATGCGGACTTGTGTAGAAATGACCGAAGGATATGGTCGAAGAATATAATGCCAGCCTGCGATCCATGGGCAGGTTTTTTTTGTGAGTATTTTGTGTTGTGCCGCTGGCAAAGGTTCGGTGAATTTATTGGGTGACGTTGATAATATGGCACAGAACAAAAAAAACAACAGCACCGATTATCTTGATTTTGAGGAAAAAGTCGCCGAGCTTGACCAGCAGATCAAGGAGCTGCGCAAGCTCAGTTCCGTCAAAGGCATCGATTATTCAGCCGAGATTAGAAATCTACAGTACCGCCAGGTCGAAGAACTCAGGCGAATCTACTCTAATTTGACCGCCTGGCAGACCGTCCAGGTCGCCCGACATCCTGCCAGACCCCTGCTGACAGACTACCTCAATCTCATGGCCAAGGACTTTCGCGAGCTCCATGGCGACAGGGCGTTCGGAGACGACAGGGCGATCGTCACCGGATTTGGGCACATCGGCACAGAGAAGGTATTCATCATCGGACAGAACAAGGGCAAAAACACGAAGGAAAAGATCGCATGCAATTTCGGATGCCCGAATCCCGAAGGATACCGCAAGGCCGCCTGTAAAATGAAGTTCGCTGAAAAATATGCCCTTCCCATTGTCACCCTCATTGACACGCCCGGTGCTTATCCGGGCGTCGGCGCCGAAGAGAGAGGCCAGGCGCACGCCATCGCCGTAAACCTGATGGAGATGTCACGACTGAAGACGCCGATTATCTGCATCGTTATCGGCGAAGGAGGCTCCGGCGGCGCGCTGGGAATAGGCGTGGGCGACCGCCTGGCAATGCTCGAATATTCCTATTATTCGGTGATATCACCCGAGGGCTGCGCCGCCATTCTCTGGCGCGACGGCGCCCGCGCGCCCGAGGCCGCAGAGGCGCTCAAGCTCACAAGCAAAGATTTGCAAAACCTCGAACTGGTCGACGCCGTCATTCCCGAACCACTCGGCGGCGCACATCGAAACGTGCACGATTGTGTTTACAACGTCGAGCAATATATAGTCAAAACGCTGCGCGAGCTCAAGCGAACAAGCATGGAAAGTCTGCTTGAGAGAAGGTACGAAAGACTGCGTGCTATAGGCAGCGGACCCGTGGAACAGCTCCGCCGCAGGACCCTGCCCGCAAGAGACAGGATCAAGGCTGCTCTGGAAGCCATCCCGAAAAGGCCCAAACCGGTCCCCTCCGAAGTCTGATCAGAAAGCTCCTGCCGTTGACGCAATCCCGTCAACGTCCCAAAGCCGGCTGTTTATCCTGATGCTCGGTCACGACACCGTTAAGACTCAAGTCCGCGCGTCCCCATTGCCGATAAACAAGTATGCAAGTCCCCACAAGGGTCATGGACGAAAACTATTGGAACTGCGTCGCCACCGATTATGACAACGAAATTTTCTCCGTCATAGCAAACGACCGCCGCGGCATAATTTCCTCCACAATATCCCGCCTGGCCTCGAAAAAACTGCTCGCTTGCGATTTTGGCTGCGGCGTAGGCAAGTTCCTCCCCACGCTCTCACGAAATTTCCGCCGCGTCTACGCCGTCGATATTTCCGACGTCTGCCTGGACAAGGCACGGGAAAATTGTCGTCACCTCCCGAACGTCACCTTCTCGAGAGCCGACCTCTCTTGTGACACGCTCAAGCTGAGAAAAGCCCATTTCGCCTTGAGCGTCAACGCGGTAATGATGACCTCGCACGATAAACGGGCCGCCGTCTTCGATACGATAGCAAGGCATTTGTACAAAGGCGCTCACCTGCTGCTTGTCGTCCCGTCGCTGGAGTCGGCCCTGTTCGCCGATTTCAGATTGCTGCAGTGGAACGTCAAGACCGGGCTTACACATCGACGCGCGGTCAAAGAGCTTGACGGCACCGACACGGAATTGGCACTGCGCCAAGGCATACTCGAAATCGATGGTGTACCCACAAAACATTATCTCGAAGAAGAGCTCTGCGCCACCTTCAAGGAAAGTCCGTTGGACGTGCTTTCCATTGAAAAGGTCGAGTACCCCTGGAGCACCGAGTTTCAAAACCCGCCGAACTGGATGAAAGCCCCTTACCCCTGGGACTGGATGGCCGTCATGAAAAAAACATGACTGGCTCTCGTTTATGAAAACAGGTCAGCACAAATGCTGATTTTTAGAGAATAAAACGGTATTGCGTCCGTGAAATTCACCGTGTGTATATTTTTTTGCAGGTCCGGGATTTTTTTGTTGCATCGCATCGGCTGTTCCTGTAAAATCCTTTGTTCGAGGGGAAGTGTTCTTTCGTCTCTCAAGAGTATTACCCCTGCAAATTAAGAAAGAGAGACACTATTTTGAATGGCCTATAGACAGGCCAGGGAGAAGTTGACGTGAGTACAGGTATGGTAAAATGGTTCAATGCAAGCAAGGGATTTGGTTTTATCAGCCCGGATGATGGCGGCGAAGACTTGTTCGTCCATCACTCGGAGATTAAAACCAACGGTTACGCATCGCTGGATGAAGGTCAGAAAGTCCGGTTCGAGGTTGGGCAAGGCAAGAAAGGCCCATGTGCGACGAACGTAATCCCGTCCTAAACCAGGGATACGGCTTGAGAGCCAAAAGGCCCCGCCAAACGGCGGGGCCTTTTTTATTTGTTTTTTTCTTTCGTCCCGATCAGAGCGGTTCGGAATTATAAATGTAAGGTTGGCTGTTCAAAAAGTGCGTTTTTCTTTTGTGTCTTCGCGGCTTTGTGGCTATCATCTGTGGTCTGTGAAATCCGTCCCGGCTGGAACGTCAAGACCGAACGTTCGGAGTTTAATATGATAACCGTTGCCGACTTTCAAAAAGCCGCTGAGCTGATCGAAGCATCAGGCAACATTCTCGTTACGACCCATACGCGGCCGGATGGTGACGCCTGCGGCTCGGTTGTCGCGCTCTCGCAGGTCCTGGCGGCGCTGGGCAGGAACGTGACGCCGGTATTGCTCTGCGAAATCCCCGAATGGTACGAGTTTTTGTTCGACGAGAAACCCGCAATCCTCGGGCGCGACATCTCAATCGAGCGGCTCAAAGACCCGGCCGCCCCCTTCGACCTGGCCGTCATACTCGATACGAACAGCCTCGCGCAACTTCCCGGTATGGGCGATTATCTAAGACAGTTCGACAGGCCCATCCTCGTAGCCGACCACCATGTGACATCCGACGGACTCGGGACGCTCGAGCTGCTCGACACATCGGCCGCTGCGACCGGCCTTATAATCCTCGATTTGATAAGGCAGGCCGGTTGGCCGCTCACAAAAAAAATTGCACAGGCCCTGTTCGTCGCCGTCGCAACCGACACCGGCTGGTTCCGCTTCAAAAACACCGACAGCCGGACCCTGAAAAGCTGCGCCCAACTGATAGACGCCGGCGCAGACCCCACGCAGACTTACCGGCGAATCTACGAGAACTTCTCGGACAGCCGATTCAGGCTCATGACCGCAATGCTAAGCTCGCTCGAATTGCACTTCGACGGGCGGCTCGCCGTACAGACGCTGCGGCGCAGCGATTTCGAAAGCTCGGCCGCATCCTACGGCGACACCGAAAACCTCATCGACGAGTGCCGCCGTATCGCCACCGTCCAGGCCGCCGCGCTTTTCGTCGAGACCGAAGACGGCAGGGTCAGATGCTCCCTTAGAAGCACCGGGCCGATAGACGTCCGCAAAATCGCACAGAAATTCGGTGGAGGCGGCCACACCGCAGCCGCCGGGGCGCACCTGTCCGGACCAATCGAAAACGCAAAGAAACTAATCCTCAAAGAATTCGCCCGCCAGTTCGCCCGACACTTGAGTAAACCCCCAATCGACCCATAAGGCAGATTATCGAGCGCCCCGGTGGGCTCAGCCGCCCCGCCGCCCTCAAGGCTTCTTACAACTGTCTCGAACCGCCCAATCAAATCCTCAAGCAGCGCCTTGACTCGCCTGCTCTGCCCCGCTGCTACCGCTGAATTTATGGTGGCAAGTTCGGACTGGGTGAGAAGTCCGTTAAACTGCTGCTGAGAGATACCCGCCAAACGCTCCTGCTTGTCATCCGGCAGGGCCGCCGGTTCCGACATAATGGCCGCAGGTAACTTCACGAACGCAAAGGTCTCGGCGCCTGCAATCAACGCCTTCAGGCCCGCATTCAGCACTCGTTTTCGTCTCGCCTTACACATAAGGACAAATCGAACTCAAAAGGCCGATCACCTCGCCCCACCGGCGGCGGCATCGCCGCACTCTCCGGCGGGGCCAAGCCACCGGCTGCAAAATACCGCCAGGTCCCGCCCATTGACCAAGTCATCGTCAACGAGGTCCGCTTGCAGAGAATCGCCATTTTCGCCCCATTCAGCCGCGAAAACACTGTAATCACGGAAATTGACAGAGCCGTCGTGCGTGAAATCGCCGCAGGCGTCCTTCGGCCAGACATCACCGAATATCCCGTAAAGCGACCCATCCTGCTCAAAGCTCTGCCACACAACGGCAAAGCCCCCGTCCTCTCGCAGCCGGCCCGCCGCGTACCTCTGGTCGCCCGTCAGATACGTATTGACCCGAAACTCACCGCCCAGCGCAGCGCCCAGGCTGTCGAACCGCTGAGCGAATATGTCCCTGTCATCAGGGTCAGCGGCGATTTCGCTGTTCCACACAATAAGGAACTCTCGCCGATTGTTCATTGCAACCGTGGGATACTGCTGCGCCCCGTCCGACGTCGTATTTACAACAAACGGCTCGGTCTTGGCACTGCCGTCGAACTTGTAACACCTCGCGTAAATATCGTCCGTCGCCGCGCTTTCCGAGCTGGCGTCCCAGGCAACCACGAAATGCCCGCTCATGTCCGCCGCAACGGATGGCCGCGTCACCGACGCGAAGGCCTCGGTGCTTACCTCGAACGGATCGGTCCTGGCGCTGCCGTTCGAATTATAGATCCGCGCTAGTATCTTGTTGCTGCTTCGCTCTTGCATCCAGACTACAATGAAATTGCCCGTCCCGTCACAGGTAACGTCCGGATACCGCCCGTCGACAAGCAGGCTCACGACAAACTCGGCGCCGGCCGCAGCCCCCGACGAATCGTACATCCGCGCCGCGATCACCTTGGCGTAAGGCTTGGCGCCCAGTCTCTCACTCTCCCAGACGACAACGAAACGGCCGTCATCGCTCATCGCAACGCTCGGACAAAGCTGCCGGCTTTCCGTGAATCCGCTGACGCAGAGCTCCTGGCCCAAAGGTTCGCCCGCCGCGCTGAATAGCTGCGCGAATATGTCCTCCTCACTCACACCCGGCCCCTGCCACACAACAACAAAATCTCCACCGTCGTTCATCGCAACAGCCGGGGTCTTTTGATTGCCCTCGGTGGTGGTATTAACCTGAAATTCCTCGCCGGTCTTGTCGCCGGCTGTGCTAAAACGCTGGCCATATATCCCCCCGGAACTGCTGTCCTGCCTGTAGCTGCCCCAGACCACGACGAAATTGCCCGCCCCGTCCATTGCAATGCCAGCGTCCTTCTGATCTTCCGACCTGTAGGTATTGACCTGAAACTCACCAAAGCAAACCGACAAAACGCCACAAACAACGACCACCCAGCAAAAATTTCCCCATTTCATCCGATACACTCCGCTTATCGACCGTAAATCACATTGCTTGCGGGCCCCCGCGCCCAGGCAGCCCTTCTCCTTAAATTTCCGGCTACCGAATATACACATAACGGTTTCCACAATCCATAAAAAATCCATCACATGGAAAAAAACATCCAAAACCGGCTACCCGCAAGGTGCACCTCACCTCAATCTCGCTGAAAAACAAGTAAAAACTACACAAACAGCTTGACGGACGCCTTTTATAATGGACACGGCAAGTCAACAGATTTTTGCCTTAACTCCTCATAATCAGCTCTTTTACCAGCCATAACTCACCGGTTACTTTCAGATTGTGCTTGCAGGCATTTCGCAACTGCGGTAGTATTAGAGAAACTAAAGTTTGTGTTTGCCAGATGAGCACGCTATAATAAGCCGAAATAATAATGATATGTATAAGATAGCTGAGAATGGTGGAAAGCCTGGTCGCGCATCAGGGCGTAGGTTGGATTGAAACGATTAATGTTGCTGTTGTTTATTAGGACCGCTTATAATGCACATAGAAACACTAAGAATATTCTGCGATTTGGCCGAATTGTCCAGCTTTTCCAAGACTGCGGAAAAACACCTATTGAGTCAGTCTGCAATCTCACAGCAACTGGCACAGCTTGAACTGACTCACAAATGCCAGCTTATCAACCGAAAGAAAAGACCTATTGAGCTTACAAAGGAGGGTCAATTGCTTTACAAGGCCGCGCATGAAATACTTGACACCTATGAGCAGCTCAAAAGCGAGCTTAACGCGCTGAAAACCGTAAGAGGAGCACGAATTAACGTAGCGGCAATTTTCAGCATCGGCATGCACGCTCTGCCGGACTACGTCAAGAAGTTCATGGTCAGCTACCCAAACGTAAACGTTAGTATCGACTACTTCAGCGCAGACAAGATTTACCAGATGGTGCTGGCCGGCGACGCCGATATAGGTCTTGTTGCTATTCCCAAGAGGGATAAGAAGCTCGATGTATACGATTTTGAGGACGAACCGCTGGTGCTTGTCTGCAGTCCGAAACATCCTTTTGCACGGGAGTCCGACATCGATATTCACAAACTCCAGTTCGAAAGGTTCATTGCCTTCGATAAAGGTGTTCCCACGAGGGTATGGATTGACAACATCCTGCTTCGTTACAACATAACTGTTCATCCGGTGATGGAATTCGATAATATTGAAACCATCAAGCGGGCGGTTGAGATAAACTCGGGTATAAGTATACTGCCCCAGCCGACAATACTACAGGAAGTTGCCAACAAGACATTAAACTCCGTGTCCTTCTCGAACGAAAAGTTTTTCAGGCCGACGGGCATAATCGTTCGAAGGGACAAGATTCTTGCCCAGGCCGGCAGATACTTTATCGAGCTTCTCCGTAAGAAGGGCACATAAGATAAAAAAATCCGCGGGCCGGACTAATGAACGATTGTGAGTATGAACCATAATTCGAAATTCGGCATATAGTGTTGCAATGGCCGTCAAAGCTGTGACATTTGACCTGGATGGTACGATAACGCAACCGTACTTTGACTTTGATGCGATTCGCGAGGAAATGGGCCTTTCCCGGGATGCCGGTCCGGTCTGGGAGGCAATGGAGAAGATGACGCCTCAGCAGCGTCGCCGCTGCGAAGTTATACTGCACTTTCACGAGCAAAAGGCCATGGCCCAGTCGAAACTCAACGTCGGCGCGAAAAAAACGCTGATTGCTCTTCGCCGCAAGGGCATTAAAGTCGGGGTCTTGACACGAAATAGGCGAAGCAACGCCAACGGCGTTGCTAAGAAGCACGGACTGCAATTTGACGCAGTCATCGGTCGGGAGGAGGGGCCGGTAAAGCCCGATGCCTTTGGCGTATTGAGCCTTTG
>Ga0180437_10008963_pt1 | contig 12534 bp, 15 predicted proteins | sample SS_ome_4_FD_132410 | JGI IMG/M metagenome (GOLD analysis project Ga0180437, IMG submission 132410) | Hypersaline lake sediment archaeal communities from the Salton Sea, California, USA - SS_3_D_1 metaG | ecosystem: Environmental > Aquatic > Non-marine Saline and Alkaline > Hypersaline >...
CGCAGACGAACTTATCGGCTCGGCCACGATTACCCAGGACATGCTCCAGTCCATCGACGAGATGTGGGAGAACACATCGCAAAACACGTATGTGGTGACGACTGGCTCCGGCTCCTTTTGGGCCGTAGTCGAGGAACGTGATGCGTTTAAGGGCGTCAAGCCTGATTTGCAGGAGTACATCGACATCGAACTTGAGTTCATGGACGTTCCCGAGGACATGCTCGAAGCCTGCGGTAAGCCTCACAGCAAAAAGAAAAAAATCTCTCCGATGGCAGAGACCGGAAGCGGACGCCGCCCCGGTGACCCTGCACCCTCCGTCGCCCCGTTTCGCCGGAGCGGACAGGTTCGCAGCGTCGAGGGCTTGAAGGTCGGTGACCTGTTGATCCAACCTAACGATTTCGGTCCGGGTGAAAATCTTGTCAAGATCACGCAAAAGCCTGAAGCGGACAGGGCCTACGGGATGTTCATGGACCCTAGCAATCCGAGTACCCCCAGGAACTACAGCGACCGCGAGTTCGTTATCTACAATTCCGGGGCCAAGAAAATGTTTTACGCCGAATCCATCAAGGAAATCTACGCTGGACATCTGAGCGTGAGCCATTCCTCTCCCCGTAAGCCCAAAAAGAAAAAATTGGGAAGAACGTCCACCGGCATGTTCAAACGTGAAGCGGTCAAGCTCCAACGGGTCACCGGCTCCCATGAACTCAAAGAGGGCGACATGATTACCGACGGCCACGGGCAGGGCATCACCATCACCGAATCCAAACACGGTTTCGTCAAAGGCGTCTCCGAGGACCAGCGTGGGGTCGTGGTCACTGACGATCAGTTCATAACCGGAATGTTTGGCAAGGTCGTAGGCTAAATGTAAACCAATTTAAGGAGGCCGATCATGGCAAACGATTTTTTGAAAGAACTGGAAAAACTTACCGAGTCCGTCAACACGCCGGGCCGCGTAGCGTCGCTCGACGAAAAAAAGGAATTGCCCCCGGCCTTCTTGAAAAACATCAAGGGCAAGGACGGCAAGGCCAAGGGCGATGAGGAGGACGACGACAACGGCAAGGACACCGGCGACGACAAAGAAAAGAACGGCAACGGCGACGACAAAGAAAAGAACGGCAACGGCAAGAACGGCAACGGGAAGGGCAAGGGAAAGCTCCCTCCGTGGCTCCAAAAGGGTGACAAGAAAAAGAATGGCAACGGCGACAAGAAAAAAGAATCCATCGGTGAGCATTATTCCAACCTACCTGCCGAGGAACGTCGCGTAGCCCTCAAGATGATCCAAAAGGGTTACGCCTACGCCGTCCAGTTCACCAACCCGGATGGCACGCCTTTTGGCGAGCCTCTGTATTTCAGGGCGTCCGCCGATGTAGGCCGCTTCATGCGCGACTACCCCGAACTCACGATGGCGTGGTCCAACAGTCTTTTGCAAGAATCCGTCGGCAAATCCGTCCAGAAGCGCACTCTAACTATTACCGAAGCCGCCAAAGCAATCAAGCTCAAACTCTCCTGCATCATCGCGGGCGGTGACATGGACGAAGACAAGAACACGGCCATCAAGCGCGGTGAGATCGACGGCATGGACCCCGAGGCCGTGAGCCAGTGGGAGTCCGACTATTGGGACGCCGTGGCCTCCGTTCTGTGGGCGGGCTGGAAGGTATCAGGAACTGAGGTCGTGGACAATTTGGTTGGACAGGATTACCAGGAGGGCGACTACAGTAACGTCTTTATCGGGGAAATCAACCGTGGCTCCGACAAGTACAACCTCATCATGGACCGCCTTGAAATGGATGGCTACGACACCGAAATTGAGCAGCTTGGCATGGACGACGTGGTGAAGGCGGCTGGCAACGATCTCAAGCCTGAGTTCAAGCACCTCGCCGCCAGCGTCTACGTTTACCTCTACCCGGAACCGGAGATCAAAGCTGAGTTCGAGTATTGGGAAACCATGCGTGACCTCCAGGATCAGTTCGACAACGTGGACCTGGACATAAGCGCCTTCCAGATGGGCGTCGAAGGCAAGCCAGTACACACCGGTCAACTCGTCTACGCGGTCGAACGTGGGATCATGGAAGAGTTGGACAACGTGCTCGGAGGCATCGACGTCAAATTGGTCAGTGGCATCAAAGCCACGGTTAAGCTCCCGTCTGCGGGCAAGCCTGGGAGCCGGGCCGATTTTGACGTGACGGTCGAGGTCTACGTCAACGGTGACAAGGTGGTCGCTGACGGTGAGGGCAAGGTCTACGCGGATTGGGGCCTGGAGAAAAGTTACGTGCTTATCGACTCGGCCCGCATCCGCTTCAAGTCGTTCCTCGATTTCCAGTTGGAGTCCAAGGTCCGAGGAAACCCGGCCTACATGACCCTCGACGAAAAGCGCCGCGTCGCGAGAAGGAAATAAGCATGAGCAACGTTGCCACCAGACTTATGGACGTGCCTGCCATCGACAACGCGGTCGGGCAGGTGGCAGTCCGTGGTGGTGACGCCTTTCAATTAGGGGAGTGGATTAGGGCGTACCTACGTAGACTCCCAATCACCGAAGCAAACAAAGACCTTCGGGAATTGGCGACTAGGCCCGGAGTGAACTGGACCAAGATCGCGCAGAGCGCCATCGAAAATAGGAGGCAACGAAATGTCTGACATTAGCTTAAACTTTGATGGAATGGATTATGTCATCGACCAAGATTTGTTCCTGGGGTTGAAAGAGGAAGCCTACGACCGGCTCAAGAAAACCCCGAATGGACTGGACTCGGTGATCGAAGACATGGATTTCGAGACTTTCCGGCGGATGCTCCCCGTGATTCCACGCGACACCGACAACGCGGCGGAGTTGCTGTTTGAGACCGCCACCGGAGACGACATCAACGGTGGTCTCCGTGGGTGGATTTACCAACGTTTCCACAATGCCTTGGGTGGCGCTCCTCCGGGAAATCCTTGTATCGAAACGCTTACCGCCATCATCTTGTCCTTCGGGTCCAAAGACATTGATGGTGAGGTTACTCCTGTGAGCGAGGGCCTATGGGACCACAACGACGTTGAAGACCTCTGCCTCAAAACCATCAAGGCCCTCCAGCGGTGCCTCAGTGGTCAAGAGGTCGGGTACTAAGGAGGGCGTCATGCCTGGATTAGCTTTACTGGAACGTCAAGTAGACTGGAACGAGGACTCCGTGGCCCGTGAGTTCGCAGACTCGCTGGGACTCGATTTCGAGGACGTCTACGTTACCGATGACTCCGAGTTCGGGGTTAACCTCTGGCGCGTTGAGATCGGCAGCCGCGAGTACCTAGTCTTCGAGGATGAAGACGACGCCAAAGACTACGCTATTGGCTACTTAACGGCTCAGTACGAGAACGACCCAGCGTCCCTCGCCGGAGTCGCCGAGTGGGTTATCAAGGATAACGTGTTCGTGTCACCCACCGACATCAGGTTGATCTCCCGCGAGTCCGGTGACAGCTACGCTTACGAGATCGACGATAAAGATGCCGTGCGTGAAGCGGGCATGGAAGACGAATACTACGACGCCCTGGATGACGACGGAGACGTTGAACAGGTTGTTACTGACGCCCGCGATAAAGTCTCTGACAACACCACGCAGAACTGGGAAGATGGCTTGAAGCAAGACCCTATTGGCTTTTTGTCAGATGAAGAAGATATCTACTCCGTGGAGCAGCTTTTGTCCAAGGTGTCTTTTATCCAGATCAATTTTGAAGGCGTCGCCAAGGACATCGTGGTCAATGACGGTACTGCCAGCGTTCTCGCGACCTACGATGACGCGGAGCAGGAAACCGATCAGGGACTCATCTACTACAGGACAGATTAAGCATGACCCAATTTTCACATGATCCGGGGGGAATCAGGATCGTCTTCAACGAGGTCCAGCGCACGGGTAATTCCGTAGTTGGCACCGACGGCGCGACTGTAAATCCCAACGTGTTCAATTCAGCGGGGTCGCAGTTCCAGACGGACGGCATCAAGTCCGGTGACGTGTTGGTCATTACTGGAGGAGCGGACGCAGGCACCTACGTTGTGGCAACAGTGCCGTTGGAGACTCAGCTTACCATCGTTGGGGCGTGGCCCGTGGGGGGAACTGTGGGGAACACTTTCGCTGCTTCCTCTACCGATTTCACCGGGCAAGCCCCGGACGTAGTTCATGAAGACCCCAAGTATGGCTCCATCGTATACGACGGATGTGCTGAAGCGGGCCTTTTCAAATTTCAGGCTGGCGTGTCCCCGTGGGGGGCGGATTCGTTGGATTGGATCAACGTCTGGCGCATTATGCCGTTCATCGACCTCGACAACATCACGGACTTTACCATAAGCATCGTGCCCCCCGAGGTCGCGCAATCGGGATTGTCGTATCCCGAGGCCGAGTGGATTTCCAATCTGGCCGACTACACGGGGACGCTCTGCGAGAAACTTTTGCATCTGTCCAACCCCCTGTTGACGCTTCGACCCGGCAGCCAGTTGAGAATTACAACTACCGGTGCAGAGGTTCCACAGATCGTGGAGGTATGGTGGGGACGCGCCCGCCAAATCAGACCAAACGAGCGAGGCAGTGAATACTTTGCCTACGGCGTATAGGAGATAACAAATGGCTTTACCAGTGCAACCAACGTTCAAACACGCGGAGGGCGGAATCAGAATCGTGTTTAACGAGGTCCAGCGGACCGTCGCCGGAAACGAAGACTTCACCGGCGAGATTCCCGACGTGACGCCCGAAGACCCCAAGTACGGGTCCATTGTCTACCACGATTGCACCAAGTCGGGGATTTTCACATTCCAGGCCGGGGTTTTACCGTGGGGAGCGAACAGGCTGGACTGGATTAAAGTCTGGAGGGTCATTCCTTACATTGACCTCGTTAACGTCACTGATTTTAGGGTCACGATTATTCCACCGGAAACCGCGCAATCGGGGTTACCGTTCCCGGAGGCCGTGTGGGTCACGTCCCTAACGGACTACACGGACGCGCTCATGGAAAAGCTCTTGCACCTTTCCAACCCCCTATTGACCCTACGTCCTGGATGTCAGCTTAAGATCACGACCACAGGGGCCACGGTCCCGCAAATGGTCGAGGTATGGTGGGAACGGGCGCGGCAGATCAGGCCCAACGAGCGAGGCAGTGAATACTTTGCCTACGGCGTGTAAGGAGGCCCGAGTATGTGGGACATGATCCGCGATATAGTAATAGCTGCCATGAACAGTGGTTTGATCGGGGTGGTCGTTATCATTCTGATTGCTTGGATGGTTGATCGTTACTTGCTCATTCGCGATCTCAAAGAACAGAACAAAATGATGATCGACGCCTTTACCGCCAACACGAGCGCAATCACCGAACTTTCGACGTTAATAAACCAACTGTGTCAAAGGATTTGATTATGAAACCTCCGTGGAATCATCTGCGCAAGCCCAACGACGATGAATTGACTGACTCCATCGACGCTAATAAGCTGGCGCTTTTGAAGGCGCGTAACATCATCAAGCAACACCTAGAGCAAGACGGAGAGTTGTTGCCTGTTAACGGTGATAACGTGACGTGCTCCACACATGACGATACGCCTATTGCGGCAGCAGAGGAAGAGGTAGTTGCTCAGGCTAAAAAAGAGCCTGATTTTTATCCTCCGCACTTGCCTAAACAATACCATCAGACTGGTTGGTTTGGACGTCTTATTGCGCTGTTTGGGATTGGAGGTTCCAATGGACATGGGTGAAAGCAAAAGTAAAGTAAAGATAACATATGGCATGGCGAACATTCAGAAGAATGCTGCTCGTAAATGCCCCAATTGTAGTTTGGGTATTGGAGTTTACCCTGGACGTTACCCTGAAAAATGCCCGGAGTGCGGAGCTTCCCTGAAACCCACGGTCGAGGAGCAGATAGCGCTTACCAGACGCGGTGTTCCTCCCAAAGACGTGGTACGCGCTGTGCAAGAAGGGCTTAACCTCGGGTACGTCCATGAGTGTCTTGACAGCGGGATGCTCGCCGAAGACGCTGTTAGTTCTATTCTCGATGCCCCTGGAAAATTGTGGCGGGGGGCAAAAGCTGCCAAGCAACGTGTGAGCGCACATGCTAAAGGACAAGGCTCAAAGGTAAGAAAAAACATCGCTGACATTGGGGCAGAAAGCAAGAAGAAAAAAGAGCGCAAGCAACAAGCGTTGGCGAACAAGGCTAAACGCGAACGTGAAGCCAAAGCGCGGGAGGCGCAAGAAAACCGAGAGAAGGCTAAAAACAAATCTAACCGTGAACGCGCCAAAGCCAAAAAAGAACGCGAGAATGCCGCCAGTAAAAAGAAACCAAAAAAGGAATCAAGCATGAATGAATCAGTGAATTGGCAACGGACACCAATGGGTCCGCAGGTGGACGCTATCCGTTACGCCATCGGCAAGCAGATTTCCGAACAAGGCTTCGCCACGCTCAATAAGCTCCAGGCAAAGTTCAGAGCCAACCCGGTTGCGCTCAAGAACATGATCCGGGAACACCAGGAGGCGTGGAACGTCATCTTGACAGAGACGGGTGGTAAGGTCTACCCTCGTAAGCAAGGTGACCAGATCACCGAGTAGGAGAAAAACAATGATCCAGCTACGCGAGCAAGACGACAAAGCCCTCGACGACGCGATTCGGAATTGGGCTGAGACCTCGGCTAAACTCTCTGAGGCCAAAAAGCATCTGGAGGAACTATCGCAAGAAGCCTCCGAAATCCAGTCCTACGTCGTCCAGGTCATGGAGCAGCTAGGCCAGGAGCAACGCCGGGTTGACAACATTGTCGTCAAGATCAAGTCGAAGACGGAAGGTGGTAGGGTTGGTTACAGCAAACCGTTCAAGTTCTTGCTGTCGAAGGTCAACAAACAACTCCAGGACGCGGCCAACGAAATCTTGGAATCAACCCGTGGCGACAAATGGCTCAAAAAGTGGTTGGTCAAGGAACAGCGGGAGCAACTGAGTGAAGGCATCATCAAACGTATCGTGGACGCCATCACTGCCGCCGTTGATTCTTTGAAAGCTCGTCTCGACCGCGCCAGTGAGGACATCGACCTGTTGGACCGGATGGAAAAGGACACCAACGAATCCACCAACTACAAAGGTCTGGCCGACGTTATGTTAGAATCAGCGATCAAGTAGGAGTGCGCTATGCCTGATAATAAAAACGATCAACGAGTCCGTGCTGGCGTGGGCCACTTTGACAAAATTATTGTTGAAGAGGGCGGCATCCAGTTCGCCAAAGATGGAGTAATTAAAACCTCTGGCGGCGGCAGCGTTCATTTTCAGCCGGAAGGCGATGGCAAGGTTTTCGTCCGTGATGACGAGGTAGGTTCTGGCTTGTTATCTTTTGAGGATGAAGGCACGCCCCAAGGAACAGCCCCCACACTTAACGTTGTGGGAGCAGGGGCCGCTGTCACAGTGGCTGGCGGTAAGGCTACTTTGAACGTGGGGGGAGCAAGTGGCGTCCTCGAAATTCAAAAGGACGGGTCCAAGATCGACGATGCGTCTATTCTTAATTTTCTCCGTAACGGCATGACAGTAGACGTAGCTGCTGGAATAGCCGACATTACTGTTCCTGGACTTTCGACCGTTGTGGTACAAGCATCCCCGAACTTCACCGCCGACGACGACCTCTTGCAATACCCGACAGTCGCGCAAGCTCTGGCGAAAGCCGATGCGTTGAAGACAGCAGGGGCACCTTTCGTAGCGGTGAAAATTGATGGGGAGTTCCCCGAAGAAAATTTGCAAGTGAACAATGGAGTCCGTTTGATCGCAACTCCCGGTGCAGCGCGCATTACTGGAGTAGCGGCTCCTACGAGTGTTCCTTTGGTGGCGCTTGATGGTTTGTCGTCCATTTACGGAATTGATTTGTTCCCGCAAGCGGCTAATCCCGGAGAGGCCATCATCACCACAAAAGGTAGTGCCTTGGATGCTAGGATTGCTCGTTGCAGGATCGGAGATTACTCCAATAATTGGGGCGCGGGTATTCGTATTGAGGAGCGGGCGGTGGCAAACACGTTTGCCTTCCTGAAAAATAATTTCGTTTTCGGTGTCCTCGATTACGGCGTCGAGGTCATGGGCGTAAAATCTGGTTGCTACAATGGCGCGATAGGCATGATGTTTGGCACAGCGGGTAACGCGGTGATTAGAGTGTTGAACGGGACGTACACGGGTCCGGTTCCAGTAAACGGCTTTTACATTTGGAATAGTGCCGTTAAAGGACTTTCGGTTTTTACGCCTTATACGTTCAGTATGGGGTCATTTGCGAGAGCAGTATGTCACAACTGCGATGTGGACCTTAATAGCATTCAGGCTCCGAATGTCGCGCAAGTCAGCATCACGAGTCCCGAGTTCATGTACCAGTCATATTTCCCCGATCCGGGATTGCCCGGCGTCCCCGTAGGTTTTGGCAGTGTGCAGCACGGATTTTCCGAGGTACGGAACGAACTGACTGACCACGACAATCGCATCTACGATAATCAGGCCAATGTGGGGTTCCTTGCAGCGGGTTTGGCCCGAGTAGACGACATATCCGCAGAAGACTTTGACGGGATGGTCGTGGAAGATTTTGTAGACGACGCTGGCATGGATTTGCCCAACTCGTTTGGGTACACCTTGGAGGGCCAAAAGGCAAAGTTCTACTCCGAACTCGTAGACGATGATTTTGAGGGTTATGCCAATACAGCCGCGTTGGTGGCTGCATGGGTGCCTCAAGACGTTTCCGTAACGGTGACGTTAGAGACTGGCGGCGCGTACCAGGGGACCAAGTTCATGCGGTTTACGGGATCAAGCTCTGCTTCGGGCAAGACCGTGACGCGAGACTTTGGGGCTGGTGGAGTTGACTACACAGTCCACAGGGCGAGGACGTTCGCCGCCCGTGGGTCTGGTTCGCCGCAGACGTTCTCCTTCCAGTGGCAGATTCAGGACGTGGATGGAAGGTTGGCTACGTCGCTGCCGATTTCCGTTCCGAACAGTGGCCCGTGGGTTAAGTACACGATTCCGAAAAACTCGATGACCATCCAGTCCGGTTTCAAGTGGTTTGCCGTTCGGTACGTGCGTATTGTCGTAGGGACTATCGCCCCCGCTGCTTCGATGACCTGGGATTTCGACGTACCGGGACGCCAGCGGACGGGCAGACTCGTGAACCCTGTGTTGATTGACAACTGCGAAACGCTGACTCCGGCGAATGGCGCGTGGTCCACGGTTTCTGGACCGACGTTGACGCTGACGCCATCAGCCAATTCGCGCCAAGGATCGAATCACTTTAGTGCGGTGTTCACTGGAGTAGCCACGTCGTTCGAGTATAAGCGAACTTGGACCACGGGGTATATGCCTGACGTTCAGTACGCTTCTGTTGTAGAATTTTGGTGGAGGACAAGTAGTGTCACCGTTGGTGGAAACATACCAACACCTTTTCTCTACTTGAAAGATGCCGCTGGAAACGAGGTTTCTATCGTTACCGGGGGTGGGGTCGGAGTTTTAACGGTAAAACCTTTCCTGACTGACAGCGTAGAAGAATGGAGAGCGTTTACGTTCAATTTGTCTGAGGCACAGTATGTCACTCAAGTGACGACGTTCAATCCGCAACAGATAGTGGAAATGCGGCTAGTCAGTAACGGTGGCGTTACCGGACAGTTTACGTGGGGAATCGACTATATTCGCATTGGTGATCCTGGGATTATTACGGCTGAGGATTCCACTATCGACGATACTGATGAGCTACGATCATTTTTCCCGTTGGCGGCGTCCAAAGATCAAGACGTTTTACTTGAGATGGCGAAGGTAAGTAGTCCTAACGGTTTCGGGATAATCGGAGCACTAAACGGGTCTGTTCAAGTTGGCAGACGCGGCGATACCGACTGGGCGGTGTTTCCAGGATCAAATACCTACGCCATCTGGCGCTTGGTAGCCAGTAAAGACGCAGAGGTGGCAGGCGTATCCACCATTTGGAGGTAAGCGATGGGAAAGACCCAAACACAGAAAGACAAAACTGTCGGGCCGTTCTTTACTATACAGCAGGCTGACGGACTTGACGTTGTTATCGGAGGGGGCAGCTACAGTTTTGGTTCGATTAACGAGACGCGGCTCGTGGCTAAAACAGCGCTCACTTTAGACGACGACAGCGACAACTACGTTTACATTGACCTGCTCGACGACACCGTGAAATTCAACAGCACGGGGTTTCCGAAAGCATCCGTCGAACTTTACAAGATCACGACGGTGGCTGGGTCCATTACTGCTACCGTTGACTACCGCTCATTGATGCGCGGAGCGCAGCATTCAGAATTTTTCACCCTCTCGGATTACGTCAAGTCAGACGACTACAACGTCAATCAAGGGTGGACAGTACTTGATCTTTCAGCAGTTGTTCCTGTAGGTGCTACCACGGTGATGCTGCGTGTGGGCGTCCGCGATTCAGGAGTAGTGCCTGATAATGAGGTCTACTTTGCAATGAAGCATCCTGACGATGCAGAGGATGCGTGGTCTCGGATGATGAAATCAGCGCCGATCCAGTATGGAGTATTCATGTGGTATTTGTGGCCTGTTGGCCTCAACGCTGCCCGCCAGTTGACGTGGATGTGCAAGGTCAGTGGAATGATGACGATTAAGCTTGCGGTCCACGCGGTTGCCTACGGGTAAGGAGGACGATGATGGCTACTGTGACTGTTTATCGAGTAACCCAAGGATGGCCCCAGGGAGACAGCGAAGAGGGCGAACCGGGTATAACAACCATCGACTTGGAGGTCAGTGGAAAATATCTCCGGTGGGGAAAACACGAGGATGCAATCACGTCGGCGTCCAGCGTGCAAGCCGCCATCGAAGCCGACGTCGCCGAGGTCTTGGACCTCGGCAATAACGGGAGCAAGGATACGGAGTTTCCACTACCCTCTGGTGGAACTCTCCGGGCTGACTGGATACCGGCCCCGTTTGACATTACGTAAGGGAGGATTTTGGGATGTCCAACAAATCGGTCATGGAAAGTCTCGAAATCGACGCGGCGGGCGTGGATACATTTGGTAGTTGGTAACGGAGTGGGGACCGTGGGTATGCCGATCACGCGACCAACCACCCCCCAGTGGACCCTTGCCAAAAGATGCTCCGGTCTTCACTCCGTTTACCATATAACTAGGAGATGACGATGGATTTTGTCAAAGCATTCGATTGGGGCGCATACGCGGCGGTGCTGTCGTATTTTCCGCTTTGTATGCTAGGACTGCTGCTTCATTTCCTCAAGAAAAAAGTCAAGACTGAAAATTTCCATGACGTGCGAGCGTACTTTACCTCGCATCGGGTCTCGACTCTAACCTCGATCTTATCGGCTTTGGTCTTGCTCTACATCTTCGATGCGATGGACCAGCTTAACGTGGTCTCGGCCATCTTGTCCGGGTACGCCACGGATTCGTTGTTCCAGAAGCAGGTGGACGCAATGGTTATGCGTGACCCCGGAGGAGCGGGTAAATCGGGAGGACCGCCTCCAATTACTCCCATGCCTCCAACCGGTATTGAGTTGCCAGTGGATGACCCGGAAGAGGGGTCCTGATGCGAATTTTTAGCGATATCGACCAAGAGACCATAATCGAAGAGCGTGGGTGTCTTTACCTTTTGGGTGAAGACAACAAACGTAAATTTCTTTGTTCCGTGTCGCCTGATCTAGCGGTGGCTCTGCGTGAAGCCGACGTGACGGTGTTATCACTTGGTAAATTGTCTGAAACTATACCCTACCTCGTTCGAGGGGAATGCCCTGCCTGCCAGACTACCTTGGAGGTCATCGACCAGGGACGCTACCGCTGCGAGTCCTGCGACGTAACCGTGGTCAATGACGCAGGATACCGCTTCCCAGGATTGCTGGCTGAAGAGATTCTACGCGGAGTCGTTGCCGGTAGAACCGTCACCGAGTTTACCACCGTCGGCGTTGGTACCATGATGCCAAGTGGGATGAGCCGCACGGTTAAGCCTGAAAAGCGGTACGCCGACATCTGCCCCAAGTGCTTCGCGGACCTTAACCAGCGCGGAGAGTGTGGCAAATGTGGGTGGTCCCCCGATGACGTTGACAAACTGTGGGAGCATGTCGTTAGGCTCGTGAGTCGCGCCGTCCAGGTTAATTACATCGGAGAACACGTCATGGAATTTGAAAATCGTGACGAGGTATGTAAAATATATATTAAAGAAACAGAGCTAGGACACAAGTTCTCAGCCCGACTAGAAAACGTAAGCCAAGGGAAGGCCGTTGCAATCGTAGGCCGCCCAAAAGCTATTATAAATTGGGTGGTAGAACGTGTCAGTTCACAACCTGTTCGTCCAGTCAACAAGTCTACAGTCAACTCCCCCATACAGGAGTCAGGCCACAGGTTACATACCCGCAAGCGCGGTAACCATACTGTAATGTCTCGTAGGAATCAACCATCATTTAACAATGGAAGGAGATAGTCATGCCTGAATACAGAGAAGTAAACCTGGGTGTCAACGGAAAATTGAGTCCGTTGCAGAACTCCATCGAACACGACGGCCCCGTGTCCATCGTGCTCCGAAACGAAGGCGACGGTGAATACGCCCTGGCGATGAAAC
>Ga0180437_10008966_pt1 | contig 12530 bp, 8 predicted proteins | sample SS_ome_4_FD_132410 | JGI IMG/M metagenome (GOLD analysis project Ga0180437, IMG submission 132410) | Hypersaline lake sediment archaeal communities from the Salton Sea, California, USA - SS_3_D_1 metaG | ecosystem: Environmental > Aquatic > Non-marine Saline and Alkaline > Hypersaline > Sediment...
GGAGGAGTGCCTTCGGGGAACCAAGATGGAAGAGCCCATCGCCATCTGCCAGCTCAAGCGGTTTGTGGCGGACCAGGAGATCGAGCAGGGCAAGCCCATACCGATCGAGAAGCCGGAGAAGACCTTCGAAGAACGGGTGGCGATCGTCGGCGGCGGGCCGGCAGGACTGACCGCGGCCCATCATCTGGCGAGGAACGGTTATCCGGTCACCATCTTTGACGCACAGCCCAAGCTGGGAGGCATGCTCAGGTACGGGATCCCGGAATACCGTTTGCCCCGGGACGTTCTGGACCGCGAAATCCAGGCCGTCTTGGACCACGGCGTGGAGGTGGAGACTGGCAAGAGGATCGGATCCGATGTTCCCTTCGAGTCCCTCATGGGCGACATGGGCTACAAGGCCGTCTTCATCGGCGTTGGAGCCTGGGAAGGGATGAAGCTGAAGATCGAGGGCGAAGAGGCGGAAGGGGTTGTCCCCGGCGTGGAGATCCTGCGGGACATCAATGAAGGCAAGGAAGTTCCCATGAAGGGCAAGGTGGCCGTGATCGGCGGTGGGAACGTTGCGATTGATGCGGCCCGAAGCGCCCTCCGGCTCGGGGCAAAGGAAGTGAGCCTGTATTACAGGCGGACCCGCAACGAGATGCCGGCCCACCACGAGGAGGTTCAGGCGGCCCTCGACGAAGGCGTGCAGATGCACTTCCTGGTTGCGCCCCAGCGGGCCGTGACCGCCGACGGCAAGGTGACAGGCCTCGAGTTGCTCCGCATGAAGCTTGGAGAGCCGGACGTATCGGGCCGCCAGAGGCCGATCCCGATCGACGGCTCGGAGTTTACGGTACCGACGGACCTGATCATCCCGGCCATCGGCCAGGGCGTGAGCCTGCCTTTCGACCCGGAGCAGACCGGGGTCAAGATGACCCGCTGGCGGACGGTCAAGGTGGACGAGGTCACCGGCGCAACGAACGTGCCCGGCGTTTTCGCTGGAGGGGACGCGGAGAAGGGACCCTTTATCGCCATCGACGCGGTTGCCGGCGGTGCACGGGCCGCGGAGAGCATTCACCGCTACCTGCGCGGTATGGACATGCTGGAAGGGCGCGGTCTGGAAGAGCGCATCCCGGTGGAGGACGCCCGGACCGGATTTCTCTTTAAGCTGCGGCAGAGGATGCCCCACAAGCCGGTAGACGAGCGGACGAAGAGCTTTGACGAGGTGGAGACCGGGTTCACAGCAGAGAAGGCGGTCGAAGAAGCGAAGCGCTGCTTGAATTGCCGGAAGTGCCTGGGCTGCGGCATCTGCGAGGATGTCTGCGAGGCCAAGGCCCTGAATTATGCCGAGCAGGAACGAATCGAGGAGATCGATGTCGGCAGTGTTCTGCTGGCACCGGGCTTCGAGGAGTACGACCCCTCCGAAAGGGGTGAGTACGGTTACGGCCGCTACGACAACGTTGTGACCAGCATCGAGTTCGAGCGGATGCTTTCCGCAACCGGGCCGTTTTCGAGCATGCCGATGCGTCCCTCGGATGGCGACATCCCGAAGAAGATCGGCTGGATCCAGTGCGTCGGTTCCCGGGACTGCGATCACGACTACTGCTCCTCGGTGTGCTGCATGTACGCCACCAAGGAGGCGATCATCACCAAGGAGCACCTGCCCTTCGTAGAGGCGACGATCTTCTACATGGATGTGCGGGCTCACGGAAAGGGGTTTGACGGCTATTACGAGCGCGCCAAGGAGGAGCACGGCGTCCGGTACATTCGTTCCCAGATCTCCCGGGTTCTGGAGGACCCGAAGACCCACAACCTCACGCTTCGGTACGTGGCCGAGGACGGTACCCTGCAGGACGAGGAGTTCGACATGGTCGTGCTCTCTGTGGGGCTCGGGCCGAGGCCGGAGACCCGTGCGCTCGCCGAGCGGCTGAACGTGAAGCTGGATGAGCACGGTTTCTGCGAGACCGACCCGTTCCGGCCCCTTGCCACCTCCCGCCAGGGCGTCTATGTTTGCGGTGCCTTCGAGGCTCCCAAGGACATCCCGGAGACCGTGGCCCAGGCAAGCGGGGCCGCCGCCTACGCCGCTTCGGAAATCGCGGAGGCCAGGGGAACCCTGCTTTACAAGGAAGAGCTTCCCCCGGAGAAAGACGTGGAGGGCCTCGAGCCGCGCGTGGGGGTATTTGTCTGTCACTGCGGCGTGAACATCGGCGCCGTTGTCGACGTTCCGGCTGTCAAGGAATACGCAGCTACCCTGCCGGGGGTGGTCCATGCCCATGAGTTCCTGTTCAGCTGTTCATCGGACAGCCTGGTGACCGTCAAGGAGACCGTGGAAGAGCACGACCTGAACCGCGTGGTCGTTGCGAGCTGCTCCCCGAGAACCCACGAGCCCCTGTTCCGGCAGAGCATCCGGGAAGCAGGGCTGAATCCGTTTCTCTTCGAGATGGCCAATATCCGGGACCAGTGTTCCTGGGTCCACATGCACGACCATGAAGGGGCGACCGAGAAGGCCAAGGAACTGATCCGGATGGCCGTTGCCAAGGCCCGCGAACTTCAGCCGCTGCCAACGGAATACAAGGAGATCAACAAGAAGGGCCTGGTGGTCGGTGGGGGCCTGAGCGGGATGAGCGCGGCCATACAGCTCGCGGACCAGGGCTTTGGGGTCTACCTGGTGGAGAAGGAGACGGAGTTGGGAGGCAACCTTCGTCACCTGCACTACACGATCGACGGGAAGGACGTGCAGGCCTTTTACCGCGACATGGTTGAGCGGGTCCGGAACCATCCTTCCATCGAATTGTTCACCGAGGCGGAGTTGGTGGATCATTCCGGGTCCAAGGGTACCTACACGACTGGAATCGAGGTGGGCCCCCAGAAGGAGTATCGAAGCCTGGAGCACGGCATCATCATCCTGGCCACCGGTGGCGAAGAGTGGCAGCCGGACGAGTATCTTCACGGCGAGAGTCCCCGGGTGGTCACGCAGCAGGCCTTCGAGGAGAAGCTGGTTGCCGGAGAGATCGATCCCAAGCAACTGAACGACGTGGTCATGATTCAGTGCGTGGGCTCCCGGACACCGGAGCGCCCCTACTGCAGCCGGATCTGCTGCTCGATCGCAGTGAAGAACGCGCTCAAGATCAAGGAGATCAACCCGGATGCGAGCGTGAACATACTGTACAGGGATATGCGGACCTACGGTATGCTCGAGGAATACTATACAAAGGCGAGGCAGCAGGGTGTGCTGTTCACACGGTATGATCCGGACAACAAGCCCGAAGTGGTGGAAGAGAGCGGAAGGCTCAGCGTTACCACCCTGGACCCCACGATTCAGAGGAAGGTGAAGCTGAAGGCCGACCTGCTCGTGCTGAGTGCCGCTGTCATACCAAGGGACAACGATCATGTCGCCAATCTGTTCAAGGTGTCCCGCACACTGGACAACTTCTATCTCGAGGCCCACATGAAGCTCCGGCCCGTGGATTTCGCGAGCGACGGCATGTTCATGGCGGGCCTGGGGCATGGGCCGAAGCCGATCAACGAATCCATCTCCCAAGCCGCGGCAGCGGTTTCCCGCGCCTGCACGATCATCAGCAAGGACAAGATGCAGGTTGGTGGCGTGGTGGCCAAGGTGGACCCGGAGAAGTGTGCGGTGTGTCTGATCTGCGTTCGGGCCTGTCCGTACCATGTGCCAACCATTCACGAGGACGGGTACTCAGTGATCGACCCGTCTCGATGTCAGGGTTGTGGAAACTGCGTGGCCGAATGCCCGCAGAAGGCGATCGAGCTGCAACACTACACGGATCACCAGATCCTCGAAAAGAGCCGGGCCCTCGTACTGCAGGCTGCAGGCCTCGGGACCGAACCGAAGGCGGAACACAGTTCAGACAAAGGAGAGCAGAAGGATGGCTGAATCATTTGAGCCGGAAATCCTGGCCTACTGCTGCAATTACTGAGCATACACGGCTGCGGACCTGGCAGGTTCGATGAGAATGGATTACCCGACAAATGTGAAGATCATACGCATCCCGTGCACGGGCAAGGTGGATGCCCTCTACTTGCTCAAGGCCCTCGAAGACGGGGTGGATGGAGTATATGTGGCAGGTTGCGAGGAGGGGGACTGCCATTTCCTCGTAGGCAACATAAGGGCCAAGAAGCGCGTGGGGTACGTGAAGTCGATCTTGAAGGACCTGGGCATCAACCCGGGGCGGGTCGAGATGTACAACATGTCGGCCGCCGATGGGCCGAGGTTCGTTGACGTAGCGCGCGAGTTCACCGAGCGGATCAAGGCCCTGGGACCGAGCCCGATCAAGACGGGCACGGGAAGCGAGCCTACCGAAGAGGTTACGAAGCAGGAAGAGGAGCAAGAGGGCGGGGAGCAGGAGAGCAAGCCCGCCGGCGAGCAATCAGCCCAATCGGCTGCGTGAGTAGTCTAGGTATCAGGTATTAGGTGTCAGGCCCCACCCAGCGCCTCTTTTTTTTCGGGCGCGGGCGCGGGCACGGAAGAAACAAATAGAATCGGAACAGGGATTTAACAGGGGAGGCTTCAAATGATCATCGGACATCGAAAGCCGCTGGAAGAGATCCTCCAAATGATCGAGCCCTTCGACAAGATTGCCCTGATCGGCTGCAAGGGTTGTGTAGCCGTTTGTGCGGCGGGCGGCGAGAAGGAGGTCGGTATCCTTGCTTCAGCCATCCGGCTGGCGCGCAAGAAGGACGGAAGGGATATCGAGGTGAAGGAGGTCACCCTGGAGAGGCAGTGCGATCCGGAATACATCGAGGAGATCGAGGGGTTTGTGCACGACTATCAGGCCGTTCTCTCGATTGCCTGTGGCGTGGGCGTGCAGTATATGGCGGAACGCTACAAGGATATCCCAGCCCTTCCCGGGTTGAATACGGATTTCATGGGTGGCTCTCAGGAGCAGGGGATCTGGGTCGAGAGGTGCCAAGGGTGTGGCAACTGCGTCCTGCACCTGACCGGAGGGATCTGCCCGATCACGCGTTGCTCGAAAAGCCTGCTCAACGGTCCCTGCGGCGGGTCTTCGGGAGGCATGTGCGAGATCGATCCGGAGGTGGCCTGCGGATGGCAGTTGATCGTTGATCGCCTGGAGGCTCTCGGGCTTCTCGAAACGCTGTACGAACAGGTGGCGCCCTACAAAGACTGGACCACGAGTCGAGACGGCGGGCCGAGAAAGATCGTCAGGGAGGATATGAGAGAATGAAAACAGCCAGTCGCTTGGAAAAGATACTGGAGAGTGGGACCTTTGCTGTCACCTCCGAGTGCGGGCCTCCCCGGGGATCAGACCCTCAGGTGGTCCGAGAGAAGGGTGAACTACTCAGAGGGCACGTGGATGCGATCAACGTGACAGACAATCAGACCTCGGTCGTGAGGATGTCCTCCATCGCCGCGTGTGTCATCTTGAAGGAGATGGGACTGGAGCCGATCTGCCAGATGACGACCCGGGACCGGAATCGTATCGCCCTTCAGAGTGATCTCCTGGGTGCTGCGGCCCTTGGGATGAACAACCTTCTCTGCCTCTCTGGCGACCATCAGCGATTCGGCGACCATCCGACCTCCAAGAATGTCTACGACATAGACTCCATTCAGTTGATCCACGCGGTCTACCAGATGCGGGAAGAGGGGAAATTCATCAACGGGGAAGAGATCAAGGTCCCCCCCAGGTTTTTCATCGGTGCGGCTGCCAACCCTTTTGCAGATCCCTTTGCCATCCGCGTCCCGAGGCTTGCCAAGAAGGCGGCTGCAGGGGTGGACTTCATCCAGACCCAGTGCATCTACAACATGGACAAGTTCCGGGAATGGATGAAGGGCGTCGTGGACCGCGGCCTTCACGAGAAGATCAAGATCCTCGCCGGGGTCACCCCGATGAAGAGCGTCGGTATGGCGCGGTACATGAAGAAATCGGTGCCCGGCATGGACGTGCCCGATGAGGTCATCAAGCGCCTGCAAGGTGCGGGCAAGGGAAACGCCGCCACAGAGGGGATCAAGTTCTGCGTGGAGCAGATCCAGGAACTCAAGGAGATGGAAGGCATAGCCGGCGTGCACATCATGGCCATCGAGTGGGAGGAAAAGGTCCCCGAGATGGTCAAGCAGGCCGGTCTGTTCCCCAGACCAGAAGTGTAAAGTGCGATTCCCTATTCCGCCTCCGTTTTCTTGGGCTCCGGCGCTCCGGCGTTGCCATCTTCCTCCCGCTCAGCAGGTGCGGAACAGGGAGGTTCCGCACCTGCTGAGCCGTTCAGCTTCGGCCTCCGCGAGTCGCCCTGCGAAACCCTCGGCCGGAACAGGGAAGTCGCACCAGAAGCCCCGCCCCTCACCGCCCATGAGCGGTCCCTCTGTAATCTTCGGTCCATTCCTGTCGCCCAAGCACCACCCAATGGCGCTTAGGGGCATTTAACTACATAGATGTAAGGCTTGTGGTGAGTCGACAGGGAACTGCTGCTATCTTCCCACGGGAGAACTCAAGCAGCTCGGTGCTGTTCGGGGCGCCGTCGGAGATTTGTGCCGGGCGACTTTGTAGGGATAGGGGGGACGGAGCCCAATCAAATCGGAGAGGGGATCCCGAACAGTACCGAACGTTGCGACCCCTGTGGAAGTTGACGATATTTCGAAGTCACCGCAGCCGTGACTCATGATGCAAAGGACGGTGCTTGATGCGAAGCATGGCCCCATAGTATGTTGTGATCCCTTTCCGTGGTGAGACAGAGGGGAGATTCCCTTGATCCTGGGATACAGCAGCAATGCCTTCAAGAAACACTCGATCTTCGAGGCGGTGGAGAAGATCGGCCGGTTGGGCTTTCGCGGGATCGAGATCATGTGCAAGAGGCCCCATGTCCACTCGCCGGACTTTGGCGAGGAGGAGTGGCCTCGCCTCAAGGAAAGCATCGAAGAGAAGAATTTGAAGGTGATCAACCTCAATTGCCTCACCCTTTTTGGCGTGGGCGACGGGGATCGGTCCTCTCCGACCGGATACCAGGAGGAGGATCTCCAGGACCGGATCGACCACACTTTGCAGTGCCTGAGGTTGGCCTCTTACATGGGATGCCGGAACATCTCGATTCCTACGGGGACCCCTCCCCAGAACCTGACACGAGAGGGGTTCAAGGAACTTTTTCGCCGGAGGCTTGAAAAGGTGATTCCCCTGGCGGAAGAACTGGAGGTGGAAGTTCTCGTGGAGCCGGAACCCGGCCTGTCGGGGGACAACTACGGCCATTTCAAGGGCTTCATGGAGGAGGTGGGATCTTCTGTCGTTGGGGTGAATTTCGACATCGGGCACTTCTACTGTCTGGGAGAAGATCCGAGCGCTTCGTTCGAACAGATGTTTCAATGGATCGGTCACGTTCATCTCGACGACATTGCGCAGAGCAGGATGCACAACCACCTTATTCCTGGCCGCGGAGTCATTGATTTCCTGGAGGTCTTCAAGACGATGGAGAGGCTGGGTTACGACCGGGACATCTGCCTGGAACTGTACACCTACCTTGACACCCCTGTTGAGGCTGGCCTGGAGGCCTTGAACTACATCCTCCCCGTCTTCGAAGAAGCGGGCCTGGAGCTTGAGGAGTAAGGTATCAGGTATCAGGCCACGGTAGGCCAAAGGGAAAGGCGAAAGAAGCTATCAGCTATCAAACCTCAGCAAAAGCTCCCAACCCTTCCGCCCCGAGCGGGGCGTTGGGAGCTGTAGGCTGAAAGCTGACGGCTGACAGCTATTCGGCGCCCGCGCCCGCAACGGAGCACAACCTTGGAAGAGACGAATTTCGGGTACACGACCGTAGCCGCCGAAGAGAAACCCAAACTGGTACAGGATCATTTCTCTTCCTCCGCGGCCCGGTACGACCTGATGAATTCCGTCATGAGCCTGGGGGTTCATCACCGGTGGAGGCGCACCGCCGTCAAGATGATGGGCTTGAAGGAAGGCGATCGTGTGCTCGACGTGTGTGGGGGGACGGCCGACCTTTCCATCCTCGCCGGCAAGGCGATCGGCCCGAAGGGAAGGGTGACCCTCTACGATTTCAACCGGTCCATGATGGAGGTGGGAAGGCCCAAGGTGGTGCGGGCCTCTCTTTCGGACCGAATCCTGTACGTGCAGGGGGATGCGCAGGAAATCGCTCTAGCGAGCGGGCAGTTCGACGCGGCCATGGTGGGCTTCGGTATCCGGAACCTAAACGACCCGGAGCGGGGCTTCGCGGAGATGCACCGGGTCTTGAAGTCCGGGGGCAAGCTGATGTGCCTGGAGTTCTCCCGGCCGACCTCGGCCTGGTTCCGCAGGCTGTACGATTTGCACTCCTTCGTCTATATGCCCCTCGTCATGCGCACCCTTGGCCGCTCGATGCCCTCCTACACCTACCTTCCGGAGTCGATCCGGACCTTTCCGCTTCCTGAAGAACTCTCAGCCACGCTCGAGCGAATCGGCTTCGCCCATGTCAGGTACCAGAGGTTGACCAACGGGATCTCGGTCGTGCACATCGGGTTGAAGGCTCCGCCTGAGGGCTAACCCGAAGATTCTGTGCTTACGCCGCTCGTAGTAGAAGGCTTGGTGCAATATGCGGGCTAAACACCTTCAACTTTTCCTCATCAACTAAGGATGACGACGAAAAGCATGACAGGAGGATAGTAGCTCGCCCTGCTAAAGAGGGCGAAGGCCTCTTTAGAGGATTGGTTCTTGTGAAGCCTGTAGGCAGGCAGGAGGAGGAGAAAGAGACCCGCGAGCAGGCAGCCCAGGAGGTACTGGGGCCCGGGCACGTTTGGGGTCACCCATAACAAGGCGATGCTCATCACTACCGCAAGGACAAGGGCTGCAAAGATCATCCGGATCGAGCCTTCGAGGCCGAATCTTACGGGTACGGTCCGGGCCTCGAGTAGCAGGTCTTCTCGAAGATCCGTCCAGTCATTCGGGATATTCTGCCCGCCGATCTCCCAAAATAAGATCCACAGGAACAGGACAGCCAAGAAAGGGAGAGAGGGGTCCCGGTCCACGGCAAACACGGCGGCCATGGCGCCGAGTGTCTTGACCACGCCGCTCACGATCGTTCGTAGATAGCTTATTCTCAGGAGAAGACAGTAGATTGCCTCGAGAAGGCCACCTGCGAGGAAGATCAGGGCACACACCGGATTCAGAATATAGGCTCCCACAAGGGCCGTGATGGCCCACCCACCCGTCCACAGGAGAGCCTCGTTCAGGCTGAGCAGCCCCTGGGCGAGAGGGTGGCGCAGATAGACGGCGTCCAGATCGTACTGGGATTCCTCGAGCAGGCCTTGCATGGCCTTCTCTTGATCCACTCTGAAGTCAACGAGGTCGTTCAAGGCATACACCGCCGTGTAGGCGGCGAAGGCTGTCAGGAGCCCCAGAGCGATTACCCCGGCAGGAGGAAAGCCCCCCAGCCAGAGCAAGGCTGCCAAGGCAGGGGTGGCCATGTCCAGGATTCCATGAGGTGTCCTGGAAAGGGCCAGGAACAGCTTCAAGCGAGAGATGCCGGTCAATTCTGGCCCGGTCAGGCTATCTGCCTCTTTTCCCATACCTGCAACAACCGGTTCTTTGTCCGTGGTGGTTTCTCTCGAGGATGTTAGAGCCTTACCTTGGTCGAGTCAAACCGCTTGTGCTATAGAAGGAAGGGGAAACCTGAAGCGCAAGGGGAAAGAAGGGTCATGAAGAAAAGAATCTCGAACACAGGGTCTCGAAAACGTCCCGCCCGCTGAGAACGCTGTCATCCGCGCAACCGAGAACCTCCACGAAGAGCGCTTGCCCCAGGCCTTTCGGCCTCTTCCTTGGTGGCGACTATTCGTTTTATTATTTCGGAGATCTTGCGCTCGAGAGATAACACCTTTTTTTTCTTGACAGACTAAAAATAGTTTATCAAGAATACGAAGGAGATTCGTCACTGGGCCCGGAGGGATTTCAGGGCATCCCGTTTTGGCCGCAGGGAAAACGGGAATTTCCTGTTTGAAGAGCCCTTTACAAAGGGAGGGATCCTGAACAGCGGTGAAAGGAGGCGTTATGCATTTGAGGGGAGGGTGTTTTCGGCCACCTGTTCTGTTCTTGGCGGCACTCGTGCTCATCGGATGTAATGCTCGAGAACGGCTCTTCAATCCCATGGATGTGGATGTAGCGGCTACAGACGGGTCGGGGAATCCAACGGAACTCCTCATCACGGATTTGGGCAAGGACTGGTTTGCCTGTGGAGGTGACAGCAAAATCATACGGGTGAACCTATCCGGGGATATCCTTTGGGCCTTTGACCAGGGCGCCTATGCAATAGACGGCGCCCACAATGCAGACCTGAACCTTTCAGAAAATCAGATGATCATCTCCGACGACTGCAACGATCGGGTGGTGGTCATCGACTATCCGGATGGCAACATTGTTTGGGACAGCAGCGTGGAATGCCCAGAGCTGAACCTCCAGGGACCCAATGATGCCAACTTCCTCGGGGATGGGATTGATGACGGAAACATCCTGGTCACCCTAAGAGATGAGCATTGGGTTGTAGAGGTGGATCCTTCCCACTGTAATGGCGTTCCGGATGATGGAGAGATCGTCTGGGATTTTGGCGTTCGAGGCGATTCCAGGCCAGAGCAGGCCCTCGATGACCCCGATCGCTTGCTTATGCCCCACAATGCTGACTGGTTGCCGAACGGAAACGTCATCATCGCGGACGGCGGAATACCACTACTGCTCCCCGCCGGCCGTGTCATCGAGATAGATTATGTTTCAAGGCAGATTGCTTGGATCTACAGAGGGCGCAAAGACTGTATCGTCAAGGGTGTTCCTGGCATGACGTGCCCGGCGCTCGGTTGGGCCAGGGATGCGGATGTGGAGTGTGACGACCCTGCTTGCGACACAGGAATGGTCGTCCTTACCGGAATCCACCAGAGCGTCGGGATACTGAGGGACTTGAATGAGGCACCTCCGCCCGGCGAATCCATTCCCAGGGGAAGAGAGGTGCCCTATAAAGTGCAAGTTGGAGAGGGGTTCTGCTACGACACAGACCTCGTTCCACGTTGGAATGGCGATGACAACCAAGGACAGGGGTTCTTCCTCGTCAGTAATCACGGCCCCGCCCCGGGGGGAAACTGGTTGCGGGTAGTGCCCGTGGACGCTGATGCTTTCGATCCGGGCAGAGACTGGGAACTTCGCGGGTGGCGGTAACCTCCTGGTTACTACGTTCATTCGTTGGCCTTGGCCGCTCGCCTGGGCGGGAGGCAGAAGAGCATAGCGGCAAAGCCGACGGAAACGGCCAGCCAGGAGACGATCATGATCGTGAGATACGTACCCTGGAGATCGTACAGGAACCCGGCCAGAGGAGCTGCGGAGCTCTGTATCAACATGGCCATCGGCGAGATTAGACCTGTCACCCCGGGAAAGGCTTCCGCGCCCCAGTAATTCCCTGTGATCGTGGGGATGCACACGTAGGCTGCACCGAAACCGAAACCTGCCAGAAGGGGGTAGAGGTACGCTACCCACAACTTGTCCGGCGAGACGAACCAGAAGAGGATTCCGCCTGTCAGGGTACAGAGAGAACCGAAGGCGGATAGATATCTGGGCTCGATCCGATCCCCCAGGCCGGCGATTGTGAACCGGCCGACAATGCTCAACCCGATGGCAAGGCTGTACAGGAAGGCGCTCGTGGTGGGCGCAAAGCCCCGATCCTGCAAGTGCAGAGGGCCTTGGGTCACGATGATCTGCCACATGTAGAATGTGCCCGTGACCGCCAGGATGAGAAGCCACAGGGCTCGAGTCTTCAGGGCCTCGCGGACGGTCCACACATCCTTTGTTCGGTAGGTGCACGTTGCGCGCCTCTGGCCGGTGGTGATGTCGTCACGTTCCTCAGGTGCCACCCCATCCGGGTGCTGACCGAGATCCCCGGGCCGGTTGCGCACGGCCAGCAAGGCCACGACGGCCCCTGCCTGGGATGCGATTGAGATCAGGAAGAAGCCGATCCGCCAGTTCCCTCCGGCCCGCATAACGACCCAGTTGATGAACTGGGGCGCCAGGAAGCCCCCCACGGCGCCGCCCCCCAGCACGAGCCCCAAGGCAAGGGCCCGCCTGGCGTGAAACCAGGCGATCGCCACGGTCTGCACAGGGATCATGGCCGACATGGAGACCCCCAGACCCTGGAAGATGCCGAGGGTGACGAACAGGGGGTAGACATGGCCCAGCCGGCTCATCAGGAAGGCGGCTGAGGCGGCTATGCACCCACCGATGACGATCGTCTTCCGCGCCCCGATACGCGTGATCATCCAGGCGGTCAAAGGGGAGGTGATCCCGAAGAGCAACATGATGGCGGTGACCCCTACCATGATTTCCCCTCGTGTCCAGCCCAGATCCTGGATCATGTAGGGAGCGAGAACAACCGGGCTGTAGAAGGCGAAGCCGATCGGGAGGGTGTAGACCACCCAGAGAAAGAAGAGCAACCACCAGCCGTAGAACCGCCCGGTTTCCGTTTCCGGATTCATGTTGGGTGTCTCGCTGATTCCCTTTAGCCCGCTTCGCCGATGGCGTGGAGCTTCAACAGGTTGGTGATGCCGCCGATCATCAGCGGGATCCCGGCCACGA
>Ga0180437_10008967_pt1 | contig 12529 bp, 4 predicted proteins | sample SS_ome_4_FD_132410 | JGI IMG/M metagenome (GOLD analysis project Ga0180437, IMG submission 132410) | Hypersaline lake sediment archaeal communities from the Salton Sea, California, USA - SS_3_D_1 metaG | ecosystem: Environmental > Aquatic > Non-marine Saline and Alkaline > Hypersaline > Sediment...
CAGGTATGGGCAGCCAAGCAAGGCCCGAAAAGGAGGATCATCGGTTTCGATTATAATGGCGGGCGTTCGAAATGTCAACAGGGAATTTTGTGAAAAAAAAGGCCCCTGCTTGGCTTTAGCGGATTTAGGAGGGAAATAAGCAGAGGCCCCCAAAATGAGAAAAAGGAAAAGTGCCTTATTATGGTATTATACCATCCCGGCGAAGGGCTGTCAAGGGGTGAGCGACGGAACACGAAATTTTTTCTGTGCGTGGCGAATTTTTTTCAGGGGACGGCTGCAACTTTCGTGGTTCTTATTGTGAGGTAACGAGGGGTGCAAGAAATTTTGCAGGGCAAGCTCACCGAACAAGTTTCCAGCTTTGGCGGTTGAAAGTGGCTGGGCAAGGCTTAATATACGACTGGCAAGGATTCTGGATTCAGGAAAGGGGGCGGGCAGATGAAAGGCAAAGGCTTGATTGGTTCGGTGTTTTGGATTTGGGTCGGCTGGGTGGCGGCGGCGGGCCGATTCTGACAGGAAGTCTGGAGTGGTTTGGCAGGGCCCATATATGGCAAAGAGATGCTTAACTGTGTTTTTGGTGACGTGTGCACTGGGGGTGTTCTGGTCGGGCGGATATGGAAGAAGTGGAATTGCCCGTGCGCCGGACAAGGGCAGGACTGGGTCGGCAGACGCGTATGTAAACGAAGAAGGAGAGTTTCGGTCTGCGCGGCCCCTCTGGCCTGAGGGGCGCGAGACGGAGATGAATCTTTTCGTGGGTTTTCGGGCGGCATTCGACCGTCCGAAGAGGGGCAGGACGGTGCTGCGCGTGACCGGCTCGAGTGTGTATCGGATATTCCTGAACGGCGAGTTTGCGGGCTATGGTCCCGCGCGTGGGCCGCACGGATGGTACCGAGTGGATAAATGGCAATTGAGAGACTTGTGTGCGGGCAAGAATGTCGTGGCTATTGAGGCGGCCGGTTACAATGTGAACAGCTACTATTTGGTTGACGAGCCGGCGTTTATCCAGGCAGAGGTGACAACGGATGGTAAGGTGCTGGCTTCGACGGCGGGTAAGGGGGTGGCGTTCGAGGCGTGTATTCTCAAAGAGCGTCTGCAGAAGGTGCAGCGTTACAGTTTTCAGCGGCCTTTCATAGAGTACTATCGCTTGAAGCCGGGATATAGCCGCTGGCGAAAAGACGAGTCTGCGCCCTTTGCGAAGGCCGAGTGCGCGACGGTGTCGGCCAAAAAGTTGTTGGCACGTCGGATAGAGTATCCGCGGTTTTTGAGGCGGCAGCCGGTGTGGTGCGTCAGTCGCGGGCGGGTGCAAACGGATGTCCAAGTGGATGAGCTGTGGAAGGGACGTGAGCTTACCAAAATCGGCCCGAAACTCAAAGGATATAAGGAGGAAGAGCTGGAGGTCGTTCCGTCGATAGAGCTGCAGAAGATAAAGTCGGTTGAGAGGATGGGAGTTAATGAGCCATATTCGCCGAGGGAGGCGATAAACTTGAAGGATGGTTCGTTTGCCATTGTGGATTTGGGTACGAACCTGACGGGCTTTATCGGTGCGCGGGTGAAGTGTGATAGGAAAACCCGGCTGTTTTTGATGTTCGACGAGATTCTGTCGGCCGGCGATGTTGACTTCAAGCGGCTGCGCTGCGTGAACGCGGTATGTTATGAGCTGGAGCCGGGCGAATATTCGTTGGAGAGTTTCGAGCCTTACACGATGCGCTATCTGAAATTGACGGTGTTGGAGGGAGACTGTGAAATAAGGGATGTTTATCTGCGGCAGTACGCGAATGCGGAGGCTTCGAGAGGACAGTTTTCATGCAGCGACCGGCGGCTAAATGAAATTTTCGAGGCGGCGCGGGAAACGTTTCGACAAAATGCGGTGGATGTTTTTATGGATTGTCCGTCGCGGGAGCGGGCGGGGTGGCTTTGTGACAGTTTCTTTGCGAGCCGGGTGGCGTTTGATTTGTGCGGAAATACGACCATCGAGAAGAACTTTTTCGAGAACTATCTTTTGCCGGAGGGTTTCAAGCATCTGCCGAAAGGGATGCTGCCGATGTGTTATCCGGCGGACCATTACAACGGCAGATTCATTCCAAACTGGGCGATGTGGTTTGTAATCCAATTAGAGGAGTATCTGGAGCGGAGCGGCGACCGCCGGCTGGCCGATGCGTTGAAGCCAAAGGTGATGTCATTGCTGAAGTACTTCGAGCGGTTCAAAAACGAGGACGGCTTGTTGGAAGACTTGGAGAGCTGGGTGTTTGTTGAGTGGTCGGCGGCGAATCAATTCGTGCAGGATGTCAGCTATCCATCAAATATGTTGTACGCGGCGGTGCTGGAGTCGGCGGGGCGGATGTACGGTCAGCCTGAACTAGTCAGGCAGGCCGAACAGATGCGGGAAGTGATACGCAGACAATCTTTTGATGGAGAGTTTTTCGTTGATAACGCAGTGAGGAAGGAAGGCAGGCTCGAAGTGACGGATAACCGCACGGAGGTTTGTCAGTACTTTGCTTTCTTTTTCGGGGTTGCGAATCGGGATACACACAGGCAGCTTTGGGAGAAGCTGCGGGATGAGTTTGGTCCGAAGCGGGCTCAAACGAAGGCGTACCCGGAGGTGCACGCGGCGAATGCTTTTGTGGGCAACTATCTTCGGCTGGAACTGCTGAGCCGGTTTGGCAAGTGCAGGCAATTGAAGGATGAGATGGTCGATTATTTTCTGTATATGGCACAGCGCACGGGGACGCTGTGGGAGAACACGGGCACATCGGCGAGCTGCAATCACGGGTTTGCCAGCCACGTAGCGCATTGTCTGTACCGCGACGTGTTGGGCGTGCGCCGCGTCGATACGCAGAATAAGGTTGTCCAGCTGCGTTTTGACGATGTCGGGCTTGAGTGGTGCGAGGGGAAGACGCCGACGGTGGATGGGTTGATCCGGGTCCGGTGGCGGCGCGAGGGCGACAGGATTGTGTATCAGGCGGAGGTACCTGCCGGTTACATGTTGAACGTGGAGAATGTGACCGGCCTGCGATTGTTGCCAACCCCCTGACTTTGGTGAGCGTGTTTTGTTTCAGAAGGAATGCCAGAGCGATTGGTGCGCCGGCAGCTTTGGGGGGGATTTGTGCATCTTATTGGCGGCGCAAGGCTTATGGCGGGTGCCGGGGCGCGCAAGCAGATTTTTCTTGTAAGCGGGGGCTCGAGGGTGTATACTTGATGTTCGGATAAGGAGGTTTGGGCTGCAACAACCGTGGTGGCCGTGTTAGAGTATGCTGTTCTGCTGTCGGCGGGCGGCTTCGCCTGGTGACGGGGCGGGAGAGAGCAGTCAATTCGAGTATGACGCAGGACGGCAGGAGCGATGATCAAATTCGCGTGCAGCAATTGCGGGCACAGGATAGGGGCCCCGGATAAGTACGCAGGTAAACGTGTGCGCTGCCCAAAGTGCAAAGGGGCGACGCAGGTTCCACAGGCGGGCGGCGCCGCAGCGGCAGGGACACCAAGTGAGCGGGTAATCAAGTTTCGCTGCCCCGAGTGCAATCAGAAAATCGGTGTGTCACGGGACTATGCGGGCAAGCGAGTTCGGTGCGCCAAGTGCAAGAGTCCTATGCGCGTGCCCGGGGGCGCGCAAGCACCCAGCCGACCTGCTGCCCAGGATGCGAAAGCGGTTCTTAAGGCCGGGCACGAGGAGCAGCCGCCTGCGGACCCAGACATCTGGGGGGACATGGGTGATATCAATGAGCTGTTGGCGGCCGAGCAAAGTGCGCCGGCGCTGGAAAGAGAGGCAGAGCCGGGCGGCCCCGATATCGACGATGACGAGCGTGCTTATCCGCAGTACGCACAAAGGGCGCCGAGTGCGGCGGGGTATGGGCCAGGCGGCGCGGGCGGCGAGCCGAAGAAAAGCCGAAAAACTATCATCATTGTGGCCGCGTGTGTGATCGGCGTGCTGGTGCTGGGTATCGCGGCGTGGTTCCTTGCTGGTCCGGGGCCGGGCCAAGCCGGAGGCACAATGGATGCTGTCGGCGCACAGCGGATAGCGGAAGAGTACATAGTTCTGGTGGAGGACGGACAGGTAGAAAACGCCACGAGGCTGCTGGCTGAAGAATTGAGGGGCGACGATTATAAGGATGACATTGAGGCGTTTTCCAAGCAGATCGGCAAGAACAATATGACGGAACTGGAGTGCACGACGACGCATTTCGAGGAGGGTCTTGAGGGTGTCGAGTTTTATTTCTGGTATAAGCTTCATTATGAGCCGGGCGAACAGGCGAAGCAGTCTGTGGTGGTTAATGTTCGCGGGGCCGACGGGGATTTTGCGATTACCGGTGTGGGCGCAGAAGACATATACGGGCAGACGGCTTCGATAGGACCGAAGAGCTTCGAGGAGTTGTTTGATAAGCTAATAACAGCGGAAGCTAAGGAATTTGGGTGGCTTTTCGGTAAGTTCTTTTGTGGCTTTCTGCTGATAGCACTGGTACTGGTGGTGGTTCAGGTAATCTCGATGTGGGTATTATTCGAGAAGGCGGGTCAACCCGGGTGGGCGGCCATCGTGCCGTTTTATAATATGTGGGTGTTTGCAGAGGTAGGCGATAAGCCCGGCTGGTGGGGCCTTGCCGCAATCTTCAGCGCGGGGATCCCGGTTATTGGGTCTGTCATACAGTTTGTGTTGTTTCTGACCATATCGATCGGGGTGGCGCAGGCGTTCGGGCGCGGGGTGATTTTTGGAATTGGACTTGCCATTTTGCCCTTTATTTTCCTGCCGATTCTGGCATTTTCGAGTGATTAGCTCTTGCCTTTCGAGCGGCTCACGCAGTTTCGACCAAAGGGCCATTTTTGCGGTCCTAAGCGGGCCAATCCGTTGAAATAGAGCGCTCGACCTCGCTTTGCTCGGCTCGGGACGACACGACGTGAGAGGCTTCGCTCTGCTCTAAATGGCACAAGGTGGAGGTTCGCCGCGGCTGGAATGGTACTTTGCCGTGTTTCAACAGAGCGTTATGCTGACTAATATTGTTCGAGCCAATGCAACGCGAAGAGGGCATAGTCGGTGAAGTTCACTCGATTGTCGCCGTTCAAATTGCCTTTAACGTGATGACAGCCGGTATCGGTTGCCAGCCAGTTCGAGGCTAATGCATCAAGGTCTGTGCCGTCTATGTCACCGTCTGCGTCGAAGTCACCGGCCCGAGGCTCCGATATCACAACATTGACCGGCGATGTTGACTGTTTCCTGACCCAGACAACCAACGAAGAAACTTCATCGGCGGTCTTTTCAACTCCCTGGCGGAAATCGGGGCCGGGCGCAACGGGCTGACCGTCAATGGCGAGCCTGACCGGCGAGTCCCAGTGCTCAATCACAAAACACAAATTATTAACGGGCGAATTTGAAGAAGCGTTTACTGTCAAGGCGAGCTCGGCAGCCTCCTGCGAATCGCGCGATATCCTGTAGGCGCGTTCGGTTTTGTCATAGGCGCCGCCGGAAAATCCGGCGCTCGTGATAGTCAAAGTGGGGGCGTACTGCCACGAGCGGGCCAGAGGTATAAGGTTATTGACGTTTGCCGCCTGGGCGGCGTCGTACATGCCGAACAGCATGAGCTTGGTTCTTCTGACGTCCGTGAGGTGCTCGTAGTCCATCCACTTCAAATGGAGTATCGAACAATGAGACGGGTACCATTGCCAGAAGTACCTGTAGCAGTGGGTGTCGGGGTCTTCATCCCACAGCCAGCCTCCCATGCTGCGGTCACCCTCCGGCCAGGCGGGCCAGTCATCGTATGCGTTAAACGGCCTGCAGTTATCCTGATTAACCGGGTCGTGCTCCACAGAAGTACCCTGCACGATACTTATCGGCACGGTACTTCCCTTCATCCGGACGACCATGATGGGTTTATTTGCGATCAGGTATAGGTCGGTCATTGCGCCGCCATCGACGTCATAGGCCTGCCAGTCCTTTTTGTTGCCGCTGTAATCGGTTGCCGAAAGGGCGTTCCAGTGGATGTTATCTTCGGGGATTGTGCCCGGATTGGTGACGGGAATTGCCTCGTGGAATTCTATGTGGGGGTCTTCCATATCCGCGCCGCCCGTGCGCGAGCTGTAGGCGGTCACCTTGCGGACGGCGATTGCATCCGGATATATCGTAAAGTACTCCTCGTCCCAATCGCCCCATATATCCCCGCCGCCGTCTCTGACGATATCATAGTCCGGGTCGCACGAGGCGTATCGCCACTGCACGATTGCGCGTGCCGGGTTGCTGGAAATGATTCGGGCATGGGCATAGCGACAGTCCCAGTCCTGCATAGGTTCGGCGCAGCAGCCGTCCTCGCCCCACTCGCTGGCGCGTCGCTCGACGAACTGTGTGCCGTACCAGTTGGAGTACGGCGTTTCACTTGTATCGGAAGCCCAGTGTGGGCCGTAGTTGGTGCCGCGCCAGAAGACGAATCGGTGCGCGTTGTCGTCAAACTGCACGACTACGTCGGCGTGGTCGCCGACGCGCCAAAGCCCATCATACTTGTTATTGAATCTCAGGTTCGTGTAATAGGCGCCGAACCAACCGGGCTCGGGCGAGCCCATCGGCAGCGGCGGTACATCGGTATCGAAGTCATAACCGAAATCGGGAGGCGGCGCGCGGTTGACAAACTGGCCGCTGCCGCCGACCGGACTGATAGAAATATCGGTCGAACCGGTCGCTTCGAGGCCAAGCCAGACGACCAGGTGATCTCCATACATATCATCGCTGTAGCCGAGATAATAGGTTTGTGGCCTGGCGCCGTCAACGGCAACCCGGGCATCGGCATCACCCCAGTTTTTCAGGACTATAACAGGATTGTGAACGGACTTGCCGCCTGCGGTGTCAAGGGTAAGGCTGAGAGCGGATGGAGCGCAGGTGACATTGCACTGGAGGTTATAGCATCGGCGTTCTTCGTCGTAGCCTTCGTAGGAGTAGTCGCCGGAGCTGACCGAAAGGGTCGGAGGATCCAGCCATTCGGTGGGCAGAGAGGCGATACCTTCGGGCAGCAACTGCATGGTGCTGATATCCGGCGCGTTGGTGTTCCACTGTTCAAAGCTGGTCCCTGCGGCGTTCCTGATTGTCCTCATGCAGACGCCGTCCGGATAAATGGTGAAATACTCATCGACCCAGCTTGTTAGTGCGATACTGCCGCAGTCTCGCGCATAGCGCCAGTGGACTATTGCACGTGCGGGGTTGCTCTCGATGATAGAAACCCGCGAGAACGGATTGACGGTGCTCTCGCAGTTGCTGCGGGTGATCTCAATAGGCAGATCCTGCTCACCGTTGTCCTCAGTGTACCATACCGGCAGATAGGCTTTGTTTCGTCTGAATATGAGCTTATCCTCGCCGAGGCCCAATCGAACCATTATATCCGGGTGGGGGCCGACCCTCGCGCCGGGGTCGGAATCGGCCCTGAAGTAGAAGGCCCCCCTCAACAGGGGTATGTCTTCTGAAATCGTGAAGGTGTGCTGTGTGTTGTCTCCAAGGCGTGCGCTGCCGGTCGGGTTGGACAATGTCAGGATAATCGTCTCGCTTCCTTCGTCAAGATCATCGTCGAGTATTTCAATGGTGATGTTCTGCGTCGTCTGACAGGGGTCGAAGGTGAGCGTGCCGTCAGCGAGGATGTAGTCGGAGTTGCGGGTTGCTGTCCCTCCGGTGACATTGTAGTCAACCGTCACCGTCTGGCCCCAGCTATGAGATAATTCGACGGTCAGATTTGCGGGGGTGACATCTTCCGAGCCTCTGCTTGCCGGAGATGCAAACTGCACCTTCGGTCGCGGATCAATAATTGTATAAGTGTGCTCCACGTTTGTTCCCAGTTCGACCTCGCCACCGATTACATAGTAAAGTAGCACGATTATCGTTTCATCATCCTCATCCTCGTCATCATCTATGATGTCAATGCTAATGGTCTGAAGCGTTTGATACGGGTCAAACACGACCGTCCCCATAAAGGGCAGATTATAGTCAACGCCGTAGCCGGCCGCGGTACCGCCGTTGATGCCGTAATACGCCGTTACCGTCTCGCTCTGTGGTTCGCTCAGAACAACATCAAGCAGAGCCGGTGTTACAGTTTCCAGGTCGCCGGAGGCCGACAGAGCAAACTGCACGTCGACCACAGGTGTGGCGGCCGATATCTCCTTTACGTCTCCACCGAGGTCAGTTATGACAATATCTTCGTAGGGAGCAATTGGTTGTATATTCCAGTCGCTGCTTTCGGGGTCTCGATGAGTGTCGCTTGTCTGTCCGGTGCGCATTATGCCGCCGCCGACATGGAGCTGGGAACCGCGGTCGGCGTAGCTTTCTGTGTCGCCGCAGGTTAGCAGGCCCCCGTGCAGGTAGATGTAAACGCCGCCGTCGTCATTATCGGGGAACTTGACGGTGTCGTTAAAGGCGGCGCTGCCGCCGTTCATAACGAGGGTGCCGCCCGTATCAAAATTGACCCTGGCATTGATAGTGACCTGGCCGCCGTCCTCCACGGTGAGGGTGTGACCGTTAACGATGCTAAAAGAACCTGTGACGGTCAGGCTGCCCCCGGCTATGACCTGAACATCGTCATTGAGGCTCGTTTCGCCCCAGGTTACCGGGCTGCCAATCACGATCAGGCCAAACGCGCTGCGCGTCAGGCCGGCCGCCAGCAGGGCAATCACCAGGTAAGAATGTCTTGTAAGCATACAACTCCTCCGTTAAAGCTCGCAAGAAAGCAAGTACAAACAACTTCAAAATCAAGAATTCATTATACCATACCCGGCTCTTGATTTACAGCGCCATTTCAACCGGAAGACCGATTTGGTGTCCTTTTCCCGTCTGAGCGGTATGGTACTCACGGATTATCGTCTAAAGGCGAGAATTCCACGCGCCTCTGCAGGGTGCGCCACTATTCACACGACTGGGACCATAGTGAAGCGAAAGCTGCAAAATCTTTCAGATCAATTATCTCATCAGGGTATAGATTTGCCGCCGAATCGGCCGGCAATTGTCCTCCGGAATACATTGTCAGAACTTCCTCGGGTGACAGAGCATAGCTGTATACCCGGAAGTCGTCTATCTTACCAAAGTACTCGTAGTTGCTGCCTCCTACGAGTCCGTTGCCCACCATGAAGCTCGATATACCGACCACACCGGTGGTGGCCCCGCGCTCGGCCTTCTTATCGCCGTTGCAGTAAATTCTGGCCAGACCCGCGGCGGTATCGAGGGTAAAGACATAATGATTCCACTGGCCTTCCCAGTCGGATGGACTATCGCTGTTCCAGAATAAGCGCTGGATGTTGTAGCCTCCGCTTTCGAACATCACACCGCTGTTATTAGGTGTGGGTATGTGAACCAATAGAAGCCGGTCGTTGCCAGACTTTGCCGCTTGGAACGCCATTCCCCACGCCGGATCAGGCTGGACCGCGGCATTTCCGTTTACCCACAGCGCAACGCTCACCGCAGAGCTTACGCCGGCAAAGGCAGTCGAAGCCGAAGAGACAACCACCTTTGTATTGCCGTCGAAATTGATACAGCCGCCGTCCTGACCGCCGGCATCCCAGGCGTTGGTCTTTGTGGCGCCCGAGGATACCACTTGCACCACGCCGTTGTAGGCAGGACTCGAAGAATCGTAAGTGGTGCTTCCGGAAATCTCATCGAACTTGTAATCGACAACGAGGCGGTTTGCATCGGGCACCGGCCCGAAGCCGCCCGTGAGCAGCCAGTCATCGGCAATGAACTTCAGGTCCTTTTCGTCAACGACATCGTCGCCGTCAAAATCGGCGTCGCCGACAGCCTCGCAGACGTTGTCCAGCACAAGTCTGGTGTAGGGTCTGCCGTTTCGCATATAAACGGCAAGTACATCTATTTTAGTGGGCTGACCGGATGTTGACCCGTCCGTACTTGAATATGTTTTGCCGTTGAATGTCATCGTTACCTCAACATTATCTTCGTCCAGCCTTTCCAGCCTCATTGTGAACAAAGTCCATTCTCCCGGCGGCAGTTCAAAGCCGGGAAGGTTTGTGAGTGTCGGATGATCATTGCTGGACAAGAGGTCGCTGAAGCTTACATCCTTCTTTTTAATCTGTCCGGTCTTATGTGTCTCATTGTGACAATCTACCCATCGTGTGGGTCCGGCCATCATATTCGGGCCAAAGCGGAACTGGTAACCTTTATAGCCGTCGAATATACTGTTGGATACACCCAGGCCGTCGGCTTCGACGTATTCTCCGTCGGCTTCAAACAAGCCGACTCGAATATCACTTGTGCCGGCGATACATGTGATATCATCGTCGTAGCAGCCGTCGGGACAGGCAAAGCAATCGGGACAATCGTGATCACCGTCGCTCATCCACCAGTATTTTATTTCCACCACGTCATTGTCACCGCTCAAGTCATGGTCGGGAATACGTGTTATGTACTGTTCTCTTTCAGGTATCCACTCAAGTTGTCCCTGGGCGTTCACAAACAAATTATTATTTGGAACGGCAGAATAGTACCAGGTTGTCCCATTCCATCTGACACCCTCTTCGTTATCGGCGATGGTGTAGGTGTGTGTGGTCGGCCAGCTTAATACGGCATTATTAGCATTTGATAACATCATATTAATGGTTTCATTATCTTCCTTTTCATCGTCCTCAATTATATCGATACTGATAATTTTGCTCGTCTGACCCGGATTGAATGTCATAGTATTAGGCTCAAATAAATAGTAATCTATCCCGCCGCCTGTGGCTGTGCCGCCCGTCACTTCGTAATCCACCGTTAACGTCTGGTCGCTGGCATGAGAAAGGACCACCTCTATCAGGGCCGGAGTCTGACCCTCCGGCCCGCTGTCGGAAGCACCGGCAAAGGAAACGTGCGGATCACCATCGGAAATCGTGTAGGTATGCTCTGATGTTCCAAGGACGCAATCGGGCCCCGTCACATTGAACAGTTCGAGGATAATCGTTTCATCGGGCTCCGGAACAACGTCGCTGTTAATGTCGATGGCTATGTATTTAGTCGTCTGGCCCGGACTGAAAGTGAGTGTGCTGGGCTCGATGATGTAATAATCCACACCACCGCCTTCGGCTGTGCCGCCGATTACGCGATAGTCAACCGTATAAGTCTGGCCGGGTTCCGGATTATTCAGATTGACCTGAATCATCGCCGGAGTGATGGTCTCCACCCCACCCGATGATTCGGAGGCAAAGCTTATGGCCGGCGAACCGTACTCCAGTTGAAATCCGTTGAAGAACGCCTGGCATCCGGCACAGCCGCCGGCAGGACCCTGGTATCGTATCGATACGGTTGAAGAGTCGGCTATGAATATGAATTCCGCCGGGTCATCCATAATCGCGTGACTCTGCAGGATAGCACTCGGAGCGATGCTTACGGTTGCTCCGGTAATGGTCACACCGGGGATGGTGGTATCGCCCTCGTCCGAGCGGTTATGATAGCTCAGGAGCCTGTAAGAGATGCCCGGTGTGAGGTTACTCAACGTTAGAATGAAGTCGGAGCCCGGACTTGCCGTCTGATTATCAGCGAAATAGAAGTCGGTCTCCACATCGGCCAGAGCCCCTAAACCGCCTGTATCTCGCCCTGCGATGGCGCTCGGAGCCCCTGTAGAGAGCGTAACATCTATTCCGGTAGCGGCTACGTTGACGTTAGCGCCGTTCAGGACGCGCGTCCAGCCTGCCTGCAGAGCACCTTCGCCGGCGTCACACTGAACAATGATATCCCCTGCTTCGGCAGGACCTGCCGAACACAGCAGCAGGACCGCCACAAAAAGAATCGAGTATTGCCTGCACATTCTTGTTCTCCTGAAAGCGTGATTCTGAGATTTCTCAGATGGGTGGGAAAAACCGGTAAATTACTGCTTTCGACCAGTACGATGTTACAGGAAAACGCCTTGGGCTGTCAAGAATTTTCTTTTTCGTGTCGGTTCTGTTCGGGGTCGACGCGAAAACGGACCTGTTTATAGCATCGCGTTTGTTCCAAAGCCGTTCCCGCGCAGACACTGCTCATCAGCCCGGGTTTTTCGGAACTTACAGACATTGTGGGGAGCAATTGTCAGAGCTCTCAAGCGAAGCCGAAGCGACGAGAGCTTACTGCCATCTGTCTGGATTAGCTCACCGCAAGTTGCTCAGGGCAGGCTCTGCGGCGGGGCTCACAATGAAACTCTCTGCGTTAGAGTGCCTTAGTGTGCGCTGTGGGTGGGCTCGTCGTATAGACGGATTTCGCAGACTGCAAAGGGCCTCCGGCTTTTGGTAATGACGAGGCGGACCCTGTCGGTTATTACCGGGTCGAAACCGACGACTCGCCGGCGCGATTGATTATCGGAAATTTGTGCAACCTTTTTCCAGGATTGTGCGACCCTTGCCTCGACGTCGAAGCTGACGGCAAGACGCTTATTGTCCTCAAAACTCACGTGGATGGTATTACAGCCGGATAGTTTTTCAAGCTCAAGCTGAATCCACTGAGGCAGCGAGGCAGTGGCCTCGGGGGCCCAGGCGTTTCTGTCTTTGGTGACGATGCGATTCCAGCCGTTGTTGACTTTTTCCGGCCCCATCCCTTCGGTGAAACTCGACGCTGTCACTTTTGCCC
>Ga0180437_10008968_pt1 | contig 12526 bp, 9 predicted proteins | sample SS_ome_4_FD_132410 | JGI IMG/M metagenome (GOLD analysis project Ga0180437, IMG submission 132410) | Hypersaline lake sediment archaeal communities from the Salton Sea, California, USA - SS_3_D_1 metaG | ecosystem: Environmental > Aquatic > Non-marine Saline and Alkaline > Hypersaline > Sediment...
AATCAAGCGGTGGCAATATTCTTCCACCTCCTGAGAACTTCCCAACGCCAGTTTTTCTGCGGGCACGTCGCCGAACAGGCACATGTGATCCCCGATCAACTCCTTGGCCTTGTAGATGTCGGTGAGCCCGTCGAGCTGAAGGATGATCTTCTTTGAAGGGAGCCGGCGAAGGACCTTGAAGTTCTTCAGCCAGACCCCGTCGCAATGAAGAATCGGGGTCATCCCCGCATCGATGATACGGCAGACGATCTCCTCGAGGCTGGGAAAGACGAGTTCCTCGAATTGGCGCGGTGATATGAAGCTGTTCGAGGTCCTATGGCAGTAGCACTGGACCCTGGGCACGCCCATCAGTCGAGCGACCCAGATCATGAACTCCGCAAAACTCGGGGCCAGACGGAGGGCTGCCCGTCGTATCTTGTCCGGTCGCTGAAAGAGATCCAGGGAAAAGGGAACCACGGTTCGGGCCATGGAGAACAGATCAAAGGGCATCTCGGCTTGCATGCCGATCTGCATCACGAGCCCTTCCTCCTGACACCAGGCCAGATCTTTCTTCCAGAAGAACCTTTGTCGGATGAAGTCTCGAGCCAGCGTTGGCCAGAGCCGGGCCGGGCTGGCGCCCTCAGCATCCTTGCAGAAGCGGGGGAGCATCCGCATCCGGAACCGGATGTCATTGAACGTGTACCCCTGCTCGAGGATCTTATCATAATCCTCGGGCTTCATGTATTCGATCTCCTCCACCTGGGCCATCACGTTGTCGGGCAGTTCCATGCCTGGGTAGAGGTAGCGCATCATCATGGCGTAGCTGTAAAGGAGCCGTGAAATGGGATTGATATTGTAGTAGATGTCCCAGGGGCCCAGATCTTCGTAGACCTTGCGGCTCGCCTCACGGTAGACCTCGGGCTTGGCCATGTATTCGCTCATCCTCTGCCCGGTGTGGAAGGGGTTGTAGTAGTAGAGCATCATCGATAACGGGACCCGGTCGGGCTGTTCGAGCCGGACGACCGCTTCGAGGCGTTCCTCTGCCGTCATCGTGTCCTTGTCGTGGATCTTCTTGCCTGGTGTTCCGTTCATGGGCGGTTTATTCCCCTGTTGTTGTGAAGGTACGCACGATCTTTATTCCCTCGTAAGCGTCCTGGGTCTGCGCATCTGCTCCGAGGCGATCCGCCATCTCCCTCGTGGTCACACCCCCACCCAGGATCACCCGGACCTTGTTCCGGAGTCCCTTCTCGTCCAGGAGCCGGATGACCTCCTGTATCGGTTCGAAGGCCGCGGTGACCAGGGCCGACATGCCCAGGACGGAAGCACCCGTAGTTTCCAACTCTTCCACGAAGGCTGTGGGCGGTACGTCAACGCCCAGGTCATGGACCGTGATACCGTCTGCCTCAGCCAGAACCTTGAAGATGTCCTTCCCAAGGTTGTGGATGTCCCCCTGGGGCGTGCCCAGAACCAAAATACCCCTCGACGTGGAATCGGTTGCCTCGAGGAGGGGTTTGATTCGCTCGCTTACCCCCTTGAACATCTCCCCTGCCACGACCAGTTCGGGCAGGTAGTACTCCCCGGCGTCGAATTTTTCTCCGATCTCCTCCATGCACTTCTGACAACAGGCCAAAAAAGCCTTTGGGGTGGTTCCCCTTGCTAGGCAGGCATCCACCTCCGGTCCCACCGCGTCTACCTGAAACGAAAGGAACAGCTCCCGGAACCTCTTCATATCTTCCATGCCGTCGTCCCCCCTGCGTAACCCCTCCCCGCTCGAGAGGGTGTCGTTGAACACCTGTTCGACAGCTTCACTTTCGCTGATCGAATCTCCTCCCAAACAGTAGGCTTGCCATCGTGATCCTGAGCATCTGGACCGTTCCCCCGGCTACGCACCAGGCCCTTGCATCCCGCAGCATCCTCTCCACGGGGAACTCCTTGCTGTAGCCGTAACCGCCGAAGACCTGCATGGCCGCGTTCGTCACTTCGATCACCATTTCGTTGGCAAAGCATTTGGCTGCTGCCGAATCATAGATCGAGGGAAAACCACGACCCGCACCCATCACGGCCCGATAGACCAGGAGGCGGGCCGCCTCCAGCTTCATGGCCATGTCAACGATCGGAAACTGAATTCCCTGGAACTCGCAGATGGGTCTGCCAAAGGCATTGCGCTCCTGCGCGTAGACCTTGGCCGCCTCGAGGGCGCCTCCTGCGACCCCCAGACACATGGCTGCGTTCCCGCAACGCTCGATGTCAAAGGTGAGCATCATGTCCGGAAACCCCCCTTTCGGGATCACCACGTTCTTCTTGGGTACCCGTACGTCCTCGAAGATCAGATCACAGGAGGGCATCCCTCGCAGGCCCAGGTATTCCTCCTGTCTGCCGAAGCTGAAGCCCGGCATTCCTTTTTCCGCGATGACGCCCCCGATCCCCTTGTATCCTTTTGAGTCCCCGAAACGGGCATAGACGAAGTAATGACTCGCATGTCCTGCCCCGGAGATGAAGATCTTTCTTCCGTTGAGGACGTAGTCGTCGCCGTCCTCCACGAGCCGTGTCGTCAGGGATGTGAGATCCGAGCCTGCCTCAGGCTCCGTCATGCAGACCGACACGCTCAGTTCCCCCTTGCACACCCCGGGAAGGATCGCCTTCTTCTGCTCTTTGGTTCCAAACAGATCGATTGCCCGGACGGGCCCTACATTCGACTCGAACACGGATGAGGCGATCATGGGGCTGAACTTCGCCAGTTCCTCGATGGCCAGGATGGCGTTGATGGCCGGCTGACCCCCGCCCCCGTATTCCGGGGACAGGACCATCCCCAGAAGCCCCATCTCGGCGAACTTTCCGATCAGGTGCGTTGGGAACTCGCCGGTGGCATCGACGTGCTTTGCCAGATCCTTGAAGTTCTCCCGCTCTCCCATGGTCCGCAGGGTTTCGATCAACATCTTCTGTTCGTCGGTGAAGTTGAAATCCATTGTCTTTCCTTTCCCCGCGCACAACGCTAGATGATCTCTGTCAATTCTTCTATGTTACGGACCTTCTCCAGATCAACGATCCGCTCGATGACCTTTTCCAGTTTTGCCTGATCCCGGTCCCCGGCGAAATGCTTCACCTTCTCGGTGAGGTCGTCGAGGGTCATCGGGTCCCTGGGATCTCCCTTGGGGATGTCAACCTGTTCTACGAGCCTTTTCCCTCCCTTCAGGGTGATCTCGACCCTGCTGGAGGTCCTCTCCGGATAGACCCGATTCAGCTCATCGTCACAGAGAACCTTGACCTTCTTCGAGAGGGACAGGAGAAGGGGATCCGCCACACGCCCTTCTGTCAGCTGTTTGGGGCCGAGTTCCCGGTCGAGCAAACAGGCAGAGACCACATAGGGAATGGAGAACTGGGCCGTGACGAAGCTGTCGTCCTCGCAGATCGGCTTACCCACCGCCATCAGGGCGATGCCGTAGGTGTGTACCTCCAGCGCCTCGACCTCCTCCGGGTCGAAAGCGTGCGCTCCGATGAGGTTCAATACGGCCTGGGCCGCTCCATGAGTGTGCCGGCAGGCCGTGTAAGGCTTGAAGTAGACATCCATCAGGGTGTAATGCTCGCCGAGTCGATCGGTAATCCTCTCCAGGGCCGGCTCACCGGCCATCGTGATCTGGGTGAAGCCCCCGTTCAGCTCGGACCCCTCCAAGACGTAGGGAGCGCCCGTGATCCCGGCCCGGGCCAGCCCTGCGGCCGTGATCCCGGAGGAAGCGGCCTGGCCTCCCTGGATGATCTTCACCGTGAACCCGCCCATCAGCTGCTCACCCATCGAAAGGGGGACCACGTACCCTGCGTTTCCCAGGGCGTTGAGCATCCCTTCTTCGTCGAGACCCGTCAGACGACCTGCTGCACAGGCGGCACCGAAGGTCCCACAGGTGCCCGTGGGCAGGAAGCCTGACAGGGTGTGGCTTGGGTGGATGGCTGCTGAGATTCGGTTCGCTGCTTCGTAGCCTGCCACGACCGCCTCGATCACCTCCTTGCCTCCCAGGCCCCCTTCCTCTGCCAGGGCCAGGGCCGCCGGGATGACGGCGGTCCCGGCATGGTTTCCGCCGAATCGGAGGCCGTCCTGCGCCTCGATCGCCTCGGCGGTCACGCCGTTGACAAAGGCCGCATGATGAATCCCTGTCTTGAACCCACAGCCGAGGGCAGTGGCGATCTCAGGCCCTCCGAGGGAACGGAAGTAGGAGACGAGCTTGGAGACAGCGTCCAGTTCCAGGGATCCGTACACGTTGGCAATGTAGTCCAGGATGCAGAGCTTGGCCTTGTGCAGGACATCCTCGCGGAGCTCGTCCAGGGTTACGCCCGAACAGAAGGCAGCAAGTCTTCGTGTTTCTTCCATGATCCTCCCAAAATCTGTTTCCTGAGCCCCAAGGGTTCTGTAATCGTTCAGCTGTTAGCCGACAGGTTCCGCACCCGCACCCGCGCCCGCACCCAAATGCCCGCACCCTCAGACGTAGCCCTTCTTCTCGTATATCTTGATCAGACCGAGGGGGTCTATGATTTCACGCAGGCTCCTGAGCTCTTCGGCCCTGGGCGGTTCGGTCTCGCGTACATGGTCGGCCACCTTGAGGTCCCATGGGGTCAGCCCGACGACTTCCTCCACTGAACTGCCCGGGTGAACCGAGACCAGGTAGGCCTCCTTGGTCTCCGGATCGAACCGAAGCAAGGCCTTGTTGGTGATGATAACCTCGGGACCCGTGTTCTCGGGCAGGCCCCAGCGCTCCCGCCTTCCGGGACCGTCTATGTAGCCCGGAGTCGTGATGAAATCCACCTTTTCTGCCAGACGGCGGGTGTCGTGCAGGGTGATGATGATGATTCGCTCTACCAGTGCGCCGATCGGGTTTGCCCCCCCGCTCCCCGGCAGGCGGCTCTTGGGTCGATCGTAGTCTCCGATCACGGTTGTGTTGATGTTGCCGTACTTGTCCACCTGACTTCCCGACAGGAAACCCACATTCACCCATCCTCCCTGAAGAAACATCCCCATCACATCGGCGAGCCCCCCGATCATGGCCGCACCCGGGTTCAGGCACGGATCGCCCACCGACAGTGCCGGCCTCTTGGGTCGAGCGTCGTATACCCCGGACTCCTGCATCATCATTGCCCTCGGGGCATGTGTATACTTGGCAATGTTGGCTGCAATCGTCGGGAATCCGGTGCCCACGATGACCTGGTCACCGTCCCTGATCTCTCTGGCCCCGCAGCAAGCCATCAACTCCGGCTTGGTGTAATCTCTCGGCAGTTCTTTCATCGACGAACCTCGTGTGCCTAATCCTTGCCTTTGTTCTGCCTCCGTGCCCGTGCCCAATCTAGGCGAAAGGGCAAAGACGAAAGGGTCAAGGGGCGGTGGACATTTGGAGAAGATCTTCCTAAACAGGCAAATGACCAGCTAGTGGCGAAAACCTCCAAGATTCTCCCTTCCATACTTGATCCATCCCTTTCGCCTTTTCCCCTTTCTCCTTTCGCCTTCTAGCGCCTGACCCCTGACCGCTGAGCCCTGATCCCTCTCAATAGCTGTAGCTAACCGGATAGCCGTAATCGAAACTGGCCTGCAAGGCCTTGAAGGCGGAGTACCCGAAACGCTGGATGTAGTGTTGGGTGTAGTCGGTCCTGTCCTCCACGTCAAAGACCCATTCCTTCAGGAAGTCCTCGAATCGCTCCACCGTGTCGGTTGCCTGCTGGTAGAGAGAGCCGAACTTGAAATCTACGTCATAGAAACCGGGCGTATAGCCGGGATGGGCACCGAAAGGCTCTTCCACGACGGCCACCACCTTGAAGTCAGGTACGATGGTCCGGGAGGGATCCTTTCCGACTACATCCCGTGTGACGATCCTCTCACAGCTAACGATGACCTTTTTCGAGGCGTTCGCGCCGTACTTGCAGTCCCCCCCGATCCCCCACATTTGGGCATTCCCGTTCTCGTCCGCCTGCTGGACGTGGATGATGCCCACGTCCGGGTTTAGCGCCGGCACGAGGAGGGTGGGCTTCCCGTCGAAGGGCGAGTCGATCATCCTGTACTTACCGTCCCCCATGAAGGACTTCACCTTCATCAGGTCCGTACCCACCATATCCTTGACAGGGACGAAGGGCATGCCCATGGCACCGGCCATGAGCATCATCGGGAGGGAAAGGTTCGAGTACTCCTCCACTTCGATCTTGTGGGGGATCCCTTTTTCGATGGAACGTCTGTAGCATCGGCCGAGGCCGTAGAAGCCGAGGGAGAGGAAGGTAGCGATGAAGCGCTTCACCACGCCGGCACCGATCATCATGTCGAAGTCGTCCGCAGCATTGCTCCGGGTGATAGTCAGTTCCTTCCTTCCCTGGCGGATGATCTCGTGAATAGCCGAAAACGGGGGCCTGCAGATATAGCCACCGATGAATAGAAAATCACCGTCCTGGACGTGCTCCGAAATAGCCTCTTTCATCGTGGTTACCTTACTCATCACAACCCCGTGTCATTCTTTGTTGAAGGTGTCATCCATGTGTTGGGAGAGTTCTGCCGTTTGGTGCCGTCCTGGGTTCCCTCTCCGATTTGCTTGGGCTCCGCCTCCCCCTCCCCCTGTCATAACAAAGTCGCCCTGCACAAACCTCGCCCGTGACAGGGGGATGGCACCAGATGCCCTGCCTTCCCTCGCACCCGCACCCGCACAAAAAGAAAGGGTATGCGCGGGGCCTGACCCCCGATCCCTGGACCCTGACCCCTCAGTCCTTTCGCCTTTAACCTTTGGCCTATGAAGACGACCGCTTGTCAATGCAATTCTACAATTCATAGGTCGTGCGCTTGATGATCTCATCCTGGGCCGTTTCGCTCAGGCCGACAAAGTGTGCTGAGTAGCCGCTGATCCGCACGACGAGGTCCCGATAGTCCTTTGGTTTCTCCTGCGCCTCGTGGAGCACCTCGGAATCTACCATGTTGAACTGCACCTGGGTGCCGTCTCGCTGAAAATAGCCCTTGATGAAGGCCGTGAGATTCTCGGGGGCGATCTTCTTTCCCGGAAACCGCATGTTGAGGTTCGTCCCGTTGTGAATGCGCCTCAGGGGGAGTTTGGTTACCGAGTTCGCCACTGCGGTGGGCCCGGACAGGGCGTTTCCCGTAGTCGGGGTCAAGCCATTGCCCAGGATGTCTCCGGAGGAACGACCGTCCGGTGTGGCGGCCGTGAAGGCTCCCAACGCGATGTGGAACCCAACAGAGAAGACCCCGGGCCAGAACCGTCCGCCCCTGTAGTTCTTGTATCCGGCAAGGGTGTCGCAGAAGTGATCCAGCACCCTGGCGCCCATCGCGTCTACCTCGTCCATGTCGTTCCCGTACTTGGGGAGCTTCTGGAGGAAGTAGGCCTTCTTGTCCTCCGCGTCCTTCCAGTTGCTTGCCAGCCACGAGACCAACTGATCGATGGAAACCGCTTGGTCCTCGAAGACCGCCTTCTTCACGGCGAAGAGGCTGTCTACCGTATTGGCAAACCCCATGAACTGGACGCCCGTCGAGTTGTAGACCGCACCCCCGCCTGTCAAATCCAGGCCTTTGTCCAAGGGGCCTTGAATCATGGATGAGGCGAAAGGGGAGGGGACCTGCTCGGCGATGGCCTGATCCAGGGCGGCCATGCCCTTGACCATCTGGCCGAGGAAATGCTCCACCTGAACCGTGTAGGCATTCCAGACGTCCTCAAAGGTTCTGAACGTTGCCGGATCGCCGGTCTCGATACCGGCGAGATGTCCGAAGGCATTGTCCACTCCGTTGCTCAGGGCCAACTCCAGGCACTTGATACCACTGAACTGGACGGCAAAGGTGGAAGCAAAGGTCTTGCCTTGGGCGTTCGGCTCCAGGCATCCGACCACACCATAGTCTCGTGCGTCCAGGAGGTCGTGCCCCCCGTCAACGAGGCAGGGGACGATCGCATCGTCGTTGAAGAAGTGAAGGAGCAGGCCGTCCTTCGCGTATCCCACGGCCTTGCCAAAGAAATCCTCCGGCGTCTTCTCGCTCAGCCGTACGCCGAAATTGGGCTGCGCGGTCCGTATGTCCGCGTAGGCATCCAGGCCGAGGTTGCTCAGCTCACAGGTAGCGTCCTCGCCATCAGGACCGATCCCACCGACGGTGACGTTCTGGGTGGTCTTCCCTTCAGCGCCTTCTCCGCCCGGGATGAAGGCCTCTTCGAGAACGTTCCATATCTCATTGGTCTTGAGGAAGAGAAGGGACAGGAGCTCCTTTGCCTCGGTGGTGGTAATCCTCCCGCACGCCTTGTCCGCGTCATAGTACGGACGTAGGATCTGGTCGATTCTTCCCAGGGAGATCGAGTTCCCCCCGGATTCGATCTGGGCAATCAGGTGGATGAAGTAAACGCTCTGCACCGCCTCGCGGAAGGTCTCGGCCGGGTGCTCCGGGACACGACGGCACACCTGTGCGATCCGCTCCAGCTCCTCCCTGCGGTCCGAATCCTCTTCGGCCTGTGCCATCGATGCCGCCTGGTCAGCGTAGCGATGAGCAAATCGTATGGCTGCCTCGAGGGAACGGATGGCTGCCTGGTAGAAGAGCCCCTTCTCGGAAGCCTGCTCCTCGGCGGAAAGGCCATCGCAGCGCTCTTGGGCCTCCTCGATGATTCCCCTGAGACCGTCCTTCAGCACCTTTGGGTGATCCATCGTGAAGTGGCCGATGCCGTACGTGATCTCCAGCATCATCGTGAAGATGAACTTGTCCATGTCCTTCGCCACATCCGGCGGAAGGAGCGCCTCGAGTCGGTCTTCCACGGTTTTGCCTTCCCAGAAGGGAAGGACTTGCTCCCTGATCTCCCTCTTCTCCTCTTCGCTGATCAGGGCCTTCTGAAGGACTCTCTTGTCGAAGCCATGGACGTTCTCTTCGATCCACTGACGCTTGTTTTCAGGGAAGAGCGGTGCACCCTTCAGCTTCGAGGTCCTACACCCGACGATCAACTCGTACGGCCGGATGATGACCGAAACGTTGTCAAGGATGTTTGCAAAGGCCAGGCTCAAGCGTGTCAAGGGATGTTCGTTCCAGTTCTCGGCCATCGATCGGGTCAGGTAACGGGCCCTCTCCACGCAGACCTCCTGGGGCGCGTCGATGATGCGTTGCCTGAGACGCTCCACCCTGGATCCGACGGTGTTTCTGCAAGGGGAATGTTCGGCCACCATGAAACCCTCCGGTCTGCCCTCCAAGAAATCTCTCGTGCCGCAATACCCTATACTTGGATGTCCATGTGTTTCAGCAGGATCCTGTCCCGGATCGACCGGGGAAGGTATCTGTTCAGGCCGAGGAAGAGGGTGCTCATGAAATCCACCTGGCTGTGCAGGCGGGGCTTGTCCTGGGCGATGACCTGCACGATCCTTTCCGCTGCCTGGACCGGGTCGGGCGCTGTCTTGATCAGTTCCTTGTCCCTCTCGATGAACCTCCTGGCACGATCCCGGTAAGGGGATCCCTCAGGAGGCAGCTTGTGGATCTCTGCCGCGAAGGTGGTCGAAACCTGGGCAGGCTCGATCAGGGCCACCCGGATGCCGAAGGGTTCTACCTCGTATCTGAGAGAGAGCACGAGCCCTTCGAGGGCAAACTTGGATGCCGAGTAAATCGACTCGAAGGGGAAAGGCACCTGAGCCACGAGAGAGGACATGGCAATCAGCTTTCCTGCCCGCTGTTCGCGCATGGAAGGGAGGAAAGCCTGGAAGACGGCCGCGGCTCCGATGACGTTGATCTCGAAGCATTTCAGTGCATCCTCGAGGATGACCTCCTCAAAGGGACCGAAGAAGCCTATCCCCACGTTGGACAGGACGGTGTCGACTCTCTTGAACTTCTCGAGTGCCGTGTCCCGAAACTCCAGGATACCAGGACGGTCGGTTATGTCCAAGGGTATGAGGTAGTGCTTTCCCCCCATTTCATCCAACTCGGCCTTCAGGGATTCGATGCCGGCCGGATCGCGATCAAACCCTGCTACCGCGGCGCCTCCCGCGGCCAGCATCTTGGCCACCTCTCGACCCATTCCCTGGGCCAATCCGGTGATGACGATGACTTGGTCCATAACCTCTCTTCCTCTCAGCCATTCGAGAATCATCTCGTTGATGAAGACTATGTTAAGAGTATATATAAGTACATGCAAACCGGGTTCTCACGCTCATTGTCTATTCCTCAAGCATCCCATAGAATAAGGGCGAGCCGTTGGCCGGTCGCCACGACTGGCTAGAAACAAGTTAAGAATCAATAAGTTGGGTAGTTCGTGTCGAGAAGAGGGTGTGGAGAGCCATGAAACTCACGCAGGAACAATACATCCGATACAGTCGCCAGCTGATCTTGCCGGAACTGCAGGGTAAAGGGCAGGAGAAGATCATGCAGGCAAAGGTGCTCCTGGTGGGTGTGGGGGGATTGGGATCGCCGCAAGCCCTCTATCTCGCAGCCGCGGGGGTGGGTACCTTGGGCCTGTTGGATGGGGACCGGGTGGATCTGACAAACCTGCAGCGGCAGGTGATTCATTCAACAGACGATCTCGGCTCTCCGAAGGTGGTCTCTGCCAGAAAGAAGATCAAAGCGCTCAACGCGGATGTGGAGACTCGAATCCACGGTGAACGGCTCAACTCTCAGAATGCGATGGACATCCTCTCGGGATACGACATTATCGTGGACTGCACAGACAATTTCCCTGCCCGGTATCTGCTGAACGATGCCTGTGTGATCCTGAGCAAGCCCCTCGTTCACGGGGCGATCTACCGTTTCGAAGGCCAGACAACGGTCTTCTACCCCGAACAGGGAGGACCTTGCTATCGGTGTCTCTTCCCGGTTCCTCCGGCGCCGGGCATGGTTCCTTCTTGTGCCGAATCCGGGGTCCTTGGGGTCCTTCCCGGCGTGGTGGGCCTGATCCAGGCCGGGGAGGTCATCAAGCTGATCCTGGGCGAGGGGAAACCCCTGATCGGGCGTCTCCTGTTCTGCGATCTCCTGACGACCCAATTCCAGGAGCTGGTCATAAGGAAGGACCCGAACTGCCCGCTATGCGGAGAAGATCCGAGCATCCGGGAGTTGATCGACTACGAGGAATTCTGTGGCCTTCGTGCACACGAAAGAGGGGACGCGGCAGAGAGACCCGGGTTCCCTTACGGGCTTCGGGCCGTGGATTTGGACCGGAAGATGGGGGCAGGAGAATCCATCCTCTTCCTCGATGTGCGGGAGGAATGGGAACGATCGATCTATCCCTTCACGGAAGGCATCCAGATACCCTACAGCAAGCTTCAAGGGGAGTGGGAAACCCTCCTGCCCCACAAGGATCGTGAAATCGTTGTATGCTGCCTGTTCGGTTGGAGAAGCCGTGAAGCGGCCCGACTCCTTGCGGGGAAGGGATTTGAGAACGTACTGAACCTGGAAGGTGGCTTGGAAGAGTTGTACGTCTACCGGGAGCAATCGAGTCCGAAGGAAGAATCCTGAACGCGGCGAGAGCGGAGCCGCGCAAACTGCTCAAGGATCCGCAAGATGAAGCTATGTTTCCTTTCGGGATTAAGAGAGATCGTTGGCCAGGAGGAGGTGGATCTCGAGTACGAAGGAAGGCTGTCCGGACTTCTGGAGACCCTTTGTGAGAGGTACGGCCATAGCCTTCGACGCCTGCTGCTGGACGCGGAAGACCCGGGAAGAAAGAGCTCCTTCGTGAAGATCCTCGTGAATGGGGAAGATGTCGGACATGCCGATCCGGAACTCAGGGGAGAGGAGAAGATCTTCCTCTTTCTGCCCATCGCCGGAGGATGAACATGGCGGCCTTGTTGCGCGTCGGCTATCTTTCCACGCTCTACCACACCTCACATCTGCTTCGGCAGCTCCGTTGGGTCGAGGAAGATCTGGCGATCGAATGCAGATGGCAGATGTACGGTACCGGGCCCGAGATGATCGAAGCCTTTCAGGGACTCGACATCGACATCGGGTACATCGGGCTGCCACCAGCCCTCATCGGGATGGCCAAGGGAGTCCCCCTGGTATGTGTGGGGGGGGGCCACGTGGAAGGGACCGTCATGGTCGCCGGCCCGTCTTTCAGGACCCTTGCCGAGTTCGATGAGACACACGCCTTCTTAGGCCAGTTCCGCCATCGGCGGGTGGGCATCCCTGCAGCGGGTTCGATCCATGACGTGATCTTCCGCGCCCTCCTGATGGAGCACTCGGTCTCCGGAGTGGAGTTCGTGAACGTCGCCTGGGCGGATCTGATCCCTTTCATGCTCAAAAAGGGAGAGATCGACGCAGCGGTGGGCACGCCCCCGCTGGCCGTGCTCTGTGGCGAGGAGTGTGGTGCCCGAACCGTGATTCCCCCTGAAGCCCTGTGGCCATTCAACCCGAGCTACGGGATTGTGATTCGGAAGGGAATGCTGAAAGAGGAAGGCCTGATCGGAGGGTTGCTGCAACTCCACGAAAAGGCCTGCAACCTCATACGGGAGTCTCCTCAACGGGCCGCCGGGTTCACGGTCTCGGCTCTTCCCGGTTTGGAGGAAGGCTTCGTACAAAGGGTCTACGCCGTCTCACCGAAGTATTGTGCCTCCCTGCCGGACCCATACCTCGAGGCGA
>Ga0180437_10008969_pt1 | contig 12525 bp, 10 predicted proteins | sample SS_ome_4_FD_132410 | JGI IMG/M metagenome (GOLD analysis project Ga0180437, IMG submission 132410) | Hypersaline lake sediment archaeal communities from the Salton Sea, California, USA - SS_3_D_1 metaG | ecosystem: Environmental > Aquatic > Non-marine Saline and Alkaline > Hypersaline >...
TGGCCGCTTTGGCAACCGATCCTCTGGTGGCTGACCCGGCCAGCGTGGAACCAATGTTCGGCGAGTTGGTGGCTGCCAACCAGGCCTTTTTAGCAGCAGAATAGCCCCCTTCAAGAAGGAGCAGAAGAATGAAGCAATCGAAACCCAATATCCTATTCATCATGGCCGACCAGATGATCCCGTTCCTGACTGGGGCCTATGGCCACCCCGTCGTCAAGACATCTAACTTGGATCGGTTAGTTGCGGAAGGTGTCCGATTCGACGCAGCTTACTCACCGTGTCCGGTGTGCGCCCCGGCGCGAGCCAGCCTGATGACGGGCAAATATGTTTCCAATATCGGCGCTTACGACAACGCAGCCGCCTTCTCGTGCGAGGAGCCAACGATCGCCCATTACCTGACCCTGGCCGGCTACGACACGGTGCTGACCGGGAAGATGCACTTCATCGGGCCCGACCAGCTTCACGGCTTCTCCCGCCGCTTCAACACCAACGTCTACCCGGCTGACTTCGCGTGGGTGCCAGAACGCGGTGTGGACCAGCAGGTATCCAAACGTCATGCCCTGCAATACGTAGGCGAGGGCATCAAGGTCGGGCATTGGAACCAGTTCTTGAGCTACGACGAGGAGACTCACTTTCGTACTTTGGAATACTTGCATGCCAAGGGGATCGAGAAACGAACCACACAAGAACAAGACGAACCCTACAAACCCTTCTTCTTGTGCGTCTCGTATCATCATCCCCACGAGCCCTTCTGGCCACCGCAGGCGCTTTGGGATATGTATGCAGATGAGGAAATCGAAGTTCCAGAGTTCCTGGATAACCTGGAGGAGACCTACTCCACCCTCGATAAATGGCTCAACGTCTATCATGGGGTGGCTAAGGCCAGCAACCTGCGAGACCCGGAGAGCATACGCCGCGTGCGGCGCGCCTACTATGCGCTGGTCACCTATATCGATCTCAAGGTGGGCGAGTTGCTGGCCTCGCTGGAGGAGAACGGTTTCGGTGAGAACACAGTTGTGGTCTTCGCCAGTGACCACGGCGATATGTTATGCGAAAAGGGGATGGTGCAGAAGCGGACTTTCTATGAATGGTCGAGCCGGGTGCCACTGATTATGCGCTTCCCAAATGGCTGGAGTAAGGACACAGTGCAGACAGAGCCCGTCAACCTGATTGACCTGGCGCCCACCTTTCTGGACATAGCCTCGGTCCAAGAACGACTATCCTTGGATGGCCGCAGTCTGATGGGGCTGCTGGACGGGGGCGATACGGGGGATTTGGAGACATTCTCCGAGTATCATTCGCAGGGGGCCCACGCACCTTGTTTCATGATAAGGAGGGGGAAGGTCAAGTATGTTTACATCCACGGGTACGAGTCCCAGTTGTTCGACCTGGAAGCTGATCCGGGTGAGTGGCACAATCTGGTCGGCAGGGCCGAGTACCACGAGGTTGAGGAATCGCTCAAAGCACGTATTCTGGAGCGATTCGACCCGGATGCCATCGACCAAGCTGTCACTGAGAGCGTCCGAAAACGGACGCTGGTCAGGGGGGCGATGAAGCTCACCGGCACGCGGTGGGATGTCGAACCGCGCTTCGACCCGGCGCTGGGTATCAGCGATCAGTACTTGCCTGGAAAGAGCCTCTCCGAAATACCCAGGTGAATCCCAAGGGAGGAGATCGTGTACGAATAGTTGGGCTATCCTGTCCCGTAAAACCTATCTGCTACCAGCATCAGAAAGCGGAGCAGGATGATCATATCAAAAATCTGGCGGAAGTCGGATGAGACGAAGCGCACAATGCGCGGCTCGACAAGTTCGGTTCCCGGCACGCGAGCTAATAACGTGGCGTGACTGTGCCAGACACACTCGAACTCCAATACGGTGGGTGTCTCGAATTGATAAGGTTCAAAGTCGGACAGACGCTCTAGCGCCCTCCAGGCGGCATTCCATATTCGCTCGCGTGCCACATCCGCCGGCAAGCATTCGGCCACATTATAGTCAATGGACCGCTTCACCACCGCCGTCTCCACGTCACCCAGGAAGGCCTGCAAATCGGCACAGACGACGTCATCGCCGGTCACCAATACAATCGGCACCCCAAAGGATCCGGCCAGACCGGCAGCGATTTGGCCCTCCCCAACCACTTCGCCATTGACCTTGATGAACGGATGTCGGAAGAAACAGTGAGCCCGTAACCCCTTGCCACCTGGCTTATCGCGCCAACCCACCAACAAGACGGCGTCGGTATTCTCGTCCAAGCCCTCCAGGAAATAGAGTGGCGTGTTGGGGCCACCTCGAATCACCGAGGCCTGCGGATGTAGCTTATCCCACAGGATGTTATCCTTGGTGGCGCCGTGCGAGTCCATGACCACGACTTGTGTCGCCCCCCCGGCCAACGCACCCTCCACGGCGGCGTTCGTGTCAGCGGTGACGGCTTCCCGCATCCAAAGCTCTTGCATATTCGCGATGCCGGAAATCCCCTCGTTATCTACTGAAATGAGAACCTTCATGTCAGCGCACCTCGTTGCGTATTGATTGAGTCTTAAGGTGTCGGTCACCTGTGAAACTACTCGGGCTGTTATACATAGGTTATGCCAGGGCACAGCGTCTTGGTTTGGAAGTTTCGATTTCTAGCTCTGTTGGTGACTTCTGAAGCTGAGAATTAGAACCCACTTTACCTCCGCCCGTTCTCTGCTATAATCCCGTTGATGCATATTGACTGTTCACCGCAACCCTTCTATTGGAGCGCCGGGCAGAGCCAAAATAGGGAGAGCTTCGTAAGATACCCAAACCTCAGATCGTCTAACATTAGAAGAAAGTATGAGTTCACACAGGAGGAAGAAGCTGTGAACAGCTCGATACATCCCGACACCGCTATGGGCACGATCAGCCTTACCGTCAAGAACCTGGACCGCTCGCTGGATTTTTACCAGCAAGGGTTGGGCCTCAGCTTGCAGCGCCGGGGCGACGGGGTCGCGTATCTGGGGGCAGGTGGCGAGGATCTGCTGAAACTGGTGGAGCAGCCTGACGCCAGGCGCGTACACGGCACCACGGGCCTGTATCACTTTGCGCTCTTGGTGCCATCCCGGCTCCAACTGGCTCACTCGCTCAAGCACATCATTGAGACGGAGACGCCGGTCCAGGGTTTTGCCGATCATGGCGTTAGCGAGGCCATCTATCTGTCCGACCCGGACGGCAACGGCATTGAGATCTACCGCGACCTTCCCCGCGACCGATGGCCACTGGTTAATGGCCAGCTCCAGATGGTGACCGACCCCCTCGACCTCGACAATCTGCTGTCTGAACTCAACCAGAACGGTGGGCCGCGGACCGACTTGCACCCAGGGACGGTGATCGGGCATGTCCACCTGCACGTGCGGGACACCACGGCGGCGGAAACCTTCTACGCCGATGTGCTCGGCTTTGATGTGATGCAGCGCTTCGGCCGGAGCGCTTCGTTTCTGTCGGCAGGTGGCTATCACCATCACCTGGGTGCCAATACCTGGGCCGGTGTCAACGCTCCACCCCCGCCGGAGGACGCGCTAGGGCTGCGCTGGTACAGTATCAACCTGCCCGACGACACAGCACTTCGATCCGTTGTTGACCGGGTACGCCGGGCCGGGATAACCATCCAGGGAAGCCAAGAGGGGCTGTTCCTGCGCGACCCGTCTGGGAATGGCATTCGGCTGGCAGCCAAGTACTAACAAAATGCGCGGCGGGCGGCCGCGCTCACCACTTAGATTGTCGAAGTGGCTGTGACTCTTAGTGAGGGACTCGTCAGACAATTTACGGAGGAGAAGAAGATGGCAATGAGCGTTACCGCCAAAGGGCGCCAGGTGTCTCTAAGTTGGATCGCTGTATTACGGGTGATGATGGGACTGGTTTTCTTGAGTACCTGGCTAAGCAATCTAAGCAAGGGGCTTTATGGTGAGGGTTACCTGCCCTTCATCCAAAGTTGGGCCGACGGCACTTCATTTCGCTGGTACGCCGAATTCCTGAACAATGTCATCATCCCTAATATCGAAATCCTACGCGTGGTGCAAGTGGTGACCGAGGGGGTGTTCATGGCGCTGTTTCTCACCATCGGCTTGTTAACCCCCCTGAGTGCGGCGATTTCCTGGCTGTTCGTGGTCAATCTGTTCCTGGCCAGCTTCGGCACGGGCGAATGGCCGTGGACGTATATCATGATGGGCGTGATGCTGGCCATTATTGCCATCACCCGGGCCGGACGTAGCTTCGGCCTGGATGCCTGGTTGGTTAAGAAATGGGGTGAGCCGCCCATCCCCTATCTTTGGTAGCGGCTTATTATACCTGAACAGTCTCAACCGTCTCCGTAGCCAGGCTCACAGGGGGCAAAGGCTGACCGTGATCGGAGGCCAGATAGCCTGCGACTACCTCTTCGGTAGGCCCATCCATTTGTATCTCGCCGTGATCCAGCCACACGCTCCGATTGCACAGATCACGCACGGATATCATATCGTGTGACACAAAGAGTATGGTTCCGCCTGTTTCTCGGAAGGCTTTGATCCGGTTCAGGCACTTGTGCTGGAAGCTCTCGTCACCCACCGCCAGTATCTCGTCGGTGATCAAAATATCGGGGTTCACGCTGGTGGCAATAGCAAAGCCCAATCGCATAACCATCCCCGTCGACCAGCGCTTAAGCTCGGTGTCGATAAACTGCTCCAACTCAGCAAAGGCCACGATTTCATCGAAGCGGTTCTGCATCTCCTCCTGGCCGAAACCCAAAATCGAACCGTTAAGAAAGACGTTCTCGCGCCCGGTTAAGTCACTATGGAATCCGGCACCCAGTTCGATGAGGGCTGACATGCGCCCTTTCACGCGCACCATGCCCTGCGTCGGGTCGATGATACGAGCAATGATCTTCAGGGCCGTGCTTTTGCCGGCACCATTGGGGCCAATCAATGCCACCGACTCTCCAGCCTGGATCTTCAGGGACACGTCGCGCAGCGCCCAGAATTGCTCTACTCGTGTAGTTGGCCTTCCTTTGAACAAACCTAGCCACACTTCTTGGAGGCTACGTGCCCTTTCGTGGCTTAGGCGGTATCGCTTCGATACCTCTGCCAATTCTATGATAACGGTCATACGCTAAACCTCTTCCGCAAAAAGCGGTGCATAGCGCGCGTAGACCGCGTATCCGATGGCAAAGATGATCGTAGAGCTGACCAATGCCCCTAGTGTGAAATTGCGGTCAGGAAAACGATCCAGAAGCAGTATATCCCGATAGGCTGTGATGATCGCCGCCAGCGGGTTGGCCATCACCGGCTTCTGGAGCCAAAGCGGCAGAATCCAGTGGTGATAGATGATAGGCGTGGCGAAGAACCAGGCCTGCAGCAACACGTCCATGGCCACGCCCATGTCCCGGAAAAACACATTGACACATGAGACAAAAAGTGCAAGCCCCAGCACTAACTCCAAGTGAATCAGCATCAGGGGCGGCAACAGCAAGATCTTGAACGTGGGCATGACTCCTAGAACCATCAAAATGACCACCAAGACGGGAATTGCCAACACAAAATGCACGAAGTTTGCCAATACAACCGAAGCAGGGATCACCTCACGTGGAAAAAAAACCTTGTTGACGAGTTGTTTGTTCTCGATCACCGAATTGACCGCGCGTGACAGCGAGCTACTGGTGAAATTCCACGCGATCAGTCCCACGATCAGAAAGGCTGGGAAATTCTCCACCGGGGTAGAGCGCTCAAAGGCCACCGTAAAGACCACGCTGAGCACCACCATCAGAAACAGCGGGTTCAGCAACGACCAGGCAAATCCAAAGATCGAATTCTTATAACGTACCTTCAGATCCCGGGTCACCAGATTGCGCAGCAGATCACGATAATGACGTAAGTCCACCAGACGTCTGGCGGTCTCCACCATGAATCGAATCGGGTACCTGCGGTTTTGTTTTTCTGCCGTGGCCCATATGGTCACGACGTCTGTGTTGCGTTCCGTAACAATCACAAGAAAAAGATCCCTCCCAAGACTCTTTACCCTTCGGCCAGATTTGCAGCTAACGGTAATTGCATAGTGACCGTCGTCCCCTGTCCTGGTTGGGACGAGACAGATAGGGTACCTTGCACAATATCAGCACGCTCTTTCATATTGAGCATTCCCAGACTTCCACGCTGGTCGTAACCCTGGGTGACATCATCCACACGAAAGCCCACCCCATCGTCGCGAATGACAACCACCAGATCACCTTCGTCGGGAGCTACCTCGATATCAATGCGGTTGGCGCGTGCGTGTTTCTTAGAGTTAGTGATAGCCTCTTGAACCACGGAGAAGACAGCTACCTCAGCATTGTGTTTGAGGCGGCCAAACTCCCCTTGGGTCGTGAGGACTACGTTCAGCTTCTCAGTTTCGCGCAGCCTCCCAGCATAAGACTCCAGCGCAGGGACCAATCCCTGTGTCTCGAGGACGACGGGTCGCAAATCGAAGAGCAAGGTTCGTACTTGGCGCAAGGCTTTCTCGGCCACCGGCAACATCTCGTCAAGTTCCGACAATGCGTGCTCCAGGGAATCATGATCAATGGCCTGCTTAACGAAGTTGGCGCTCATGATAATGGCTGCCAGCAATTGAGCCGGCCCGTCGTGAAGGTCACGGGCCAGACGACGGCGAACATCCTCCTCAACAGCGATGATACGATCGCGCTCTTCACGCAGACTCTCGTAGAGTCGCGCGTTCTCAATGGCGACCGCCGACTGAGCGGCAAAGGTGCCCAGGATATCCTGATCCTCCACGGTGAAATATTTGCCAGGTTCCTTATTGAGCACTTGCAACACACCGATAATCTGTCCCTTGGCGATCAAAGGCACGCACAGAAGCGAGGTGGTGGTGAAATCATAACCCTTCGCGATCTCTCGAAAATAGCGGTCATCGCGGTTTACATCATCAACTATCAAGGGCTCCCGGTGGGTGATCACCCAGCCAGCGATGCCTTTATCGGCGGGCATGCGTGTTCCCTCAAGAGCCACACCGATGCCTCCCTCGATGACCTCAAAGACAAGTTCATTCGTCTTCCGGTCGAGCAGCAGCAGCGATCCGGCCGATGCACCCATCACTTGAACCGCCGATCCCAGAATCATCTGGAGCAACGGCTCCAGGTTCAACTCAGAGCTGAGCGTGCAGGTCAGGTTCTGCAATACCTGCAGAATGGAAACCTGCTCAAGTGCAGCCGCGCTTTCCCGGCGCAGTTGTGCTGCTTCCTGCCTGAGAGTTTCCAATTCCGAACGTGAAGTCTTCTCTCCCAAGATTAGATCCCCTGTATCTCTCCGGCGAACACTCTTTGTTTGATTTCACCCAGAACTTGCTCAGCCGCTTTCTCGCCCAAGCGAATGAAATCAGCGGCGTGCTGATAGTCCGTAGCGGTGTAGACTTCCACCCGTGGGTGGATGAGCACGTCAACAGGGCTGAGGCGTGTCTTGATAATCTCGCGCTCCATAATACTCTGGTAGTTGCTGATCACGCCCCATAGGTTGTTCAACCCCTTCCAACGCCGGCTGGTCTTCGCGCCTTCTCTTTCCCCTTCCAACGTTGGGATGGTGCGTGAGGCGATGATGACATCCGCGCCCTTCTCGGCCAATACGCTGGCTGGGAGAGGGTTTACAGCGCCGCCATCAACCAGGTATTGCCCGTTATATTGGTGTGGCGAGATGATGCCAATGATTGAAGTGCTGGCTCGGACAGCATCGGCTACCGGTCCGGTTTCAAAGACGATCTCCTCGCCCGTCAGCAGGTCGGCAGCCACGACATAGAAGGGTATCTTCAACTCTTCGAACGTAATGCCTTCAAATATCTGCTCCAAATAGTTTCGAAAGCGGCGTCCACCGATCAGTCCGGTGCGGGGTGGCAGGTTAAGGTCCAACAGCCCACTCCGAAAGTTTAGCCTATTCTGCAAATCGAGAGCGAGACTGACAATTTCGTCAATGGGGCGTCCGGCCGCGTATAGCCCACCCACCAACGAACCCATGCTAGTTCCGGCCAGCACGTCAATAGGAATGCCTTCCCGTTCCAACACCCGCAACACGCCGACGTGGGCAATGCCCCGCGCCCCACCGCTGGAAAGCGCCAGCCCCACGACACTCCGCGCCAGACGGCGTGCTGTGCGGTCAAGCGCCTGGGGTGTGCTGGCCGTATGCCAGATGGGGCCTGAGGATGGGGCGCCCATCCAGGGACGCTGCTCGACGTCAATCAGGACTGTTACCTCAGCCAGTTGCAGTCCCTTCTCGCCGATATCACGTCGCTCGGGCGAGATGGCCAGCAGCACCCGATCGTAGGCCTCCACCAAGATTCCCAGGCTCTCCGCCAATTCCTGTTCTGACAATCCAGGCATGGCATCCAAAACAACCACTTCATCCGGCAAGTTCTCGCGGGCTGGCTCGGTCAGATCAGTCTCGGTCAGATCGAACACAACAATCCGCTCGCGAGTAACACGCGCCAGATTGGAGGCCAATCGCCACGGTTCCGGTCCAACCACGGCGATTAAGTTATAAATATCCTCGCGGATGGGCTGTTGGAGTGTCGTCGTCAATCGGCGTGAGAGTTCACGGCTGAGCTGGATGGCGATGGTCGGATAGTCTTTCAGCAGTTCTTCGAGATCGGCCTTGCGCAACACCCAAAAATCGGCGTCGATCACCACCGTCACGCTGGCAGAACGGCGTTGGTTTAACAGAAGCGCCATCTCGCCAAAGAAGTTACCCGGTCCCAGGTAGCTGATGATTTTTTCGTCAGATCCTGACCCGGTGGAAATCTTGACCTGGCCCGACTCGATCAGGTAAAGGGAATCGCCAAGACTCCCTTCGACGAAGACAACCTCACCATGCTTGTACTTAACGTAGTGCAGCTTGGCTGCGATGGCAGACACTACGTCCGGGGGCAATCCTCTGAAGAAAGGGATACGTTGTAGACTATCTTCGATCTCTTTAGGTTGGCGAGAGATGGACTTCATATCCCTCTTCTTTTAACGAACGAGACCTTCAGTTTGCCACATAGAATGGCAGGGATACAGCAGATCAATCTTCCTTCAGATCTTCAGCCCTGGCCCGTGGCGTAGGGAGATTATACCACACAATGGAGTTGCCACGCAATGATATCAAGGATATGGGGAATGAGCGTACATAGGGCTTTGTCTCTATTCCTGGCTAAAATAAGCCACGGCAAAAAGCGCCAGCAGATAACCTAGATAATTCTCGTTGAGAAAGCGCGATACATAAAAGAAGGCGAACAGTAGCAGGACATAATGATAGAGCATCGCCTCCAGCGTATTATGCCGGACCTGCCGCCAGAGCAGCGCGATGAATATGGGTGCGGCGATCAAGACCTGGGGTATCCAGAAAGGCCAATAAGCCAGCCGGTCGGGCACCAAGCTGAGGGCCAGTATGAAGTTGCTCAGTCCCCAGCCCCGTATCTGGTATGGCGCCTCGGCGGTGCCCGAGCTCCAGCGCCAGATGTCGTCGACCATAGCGGCCGGGTCCCAGGCGAACCAGGGCCCCACCACGAGAATAAACACTGCAACTAGCGGCCAGGAACGGCGCAACAGGACAATCAACCAGCGCCCGCCTTGCCGCAAGCATGACACCTGGGTTTCGCCCGCTTGCCACTCGTCGCGCAGTAGGTAGAAGGCCCAAAACGGCACCAGGAACCAGGCAGTCGGTTTGCTGGCACACGCCAGACCCAGCGCAGCGGCGGATAGCAGGTCAATCCACGTCTTGCCACGACTCTCCCCAAGCCGGAGTAACCAGGTGGCCAGCACAACCCAGAACAGCACGAAGGAGTCGTTTTGCCCGAAGATGACGTCACTGGCCAGGATCGGATTCAGGCCGACCACCATCACCACGCCCAGCTTGTCAGCCGGGCGACGGGCCAGGCTCTGGGCCAGCACCAGCGTTACGGCAAAGAGCAACAGATAGACAAAACGCTGGTCGAACCAGCTCAGGACTGCCTGGCTCACTAGGTAGAAGGGGGCGGAGAAGAGAAAGGTCCAGGGCAGGTAGGGAAAGTGATACAGGGCTGTGCGATATTCGGTGCCCCACAGCGCCATAGGCGTGTCCAAATAGTTGGCAACGTATGGGTTGATACCTGCCAGCAAGTACTCGATGGTGACCTCGGTCTGGATGACGCCGCCGTCGTGGGTGTAGGCCGCCGGACCGGCGAGGTGCCGCAGGCCGATCAAAAGAGCCGTTTGTCCGAAAACGAGGAGCAGTATAATGGTACATACCAGCCCCATTTTGATCCCAAATTCGGCCCTCTCAATCAACCGTCCGCCAAAGGCATCTACCAGCAGGTAAACCAAGAAGAGACCGAAAGCCAGGCTGATGAGCAGCAAGGTCACCGGGTCACTGGTCTGCCGGTCGGCAAGCAACGCCAGACTCGACGTCGGCCACCAGCCGCCTACCAACCGGACTACGTCGGACTGAAGCATCTCGGTGGGGATGGCAGCCCATTGTGCCAGCGTATCGATGCGCGCCCGGGCTACGAGCAGCACGAACAGCAGCAGGCTATCGGTGGATGGTCTGCGCACCGGGTCTCTCCCTTGGAGCTCAAATCTGCAAATCAGAAAACTGGTAAAGTTGATCTGTCACCGATTATACCTTAAATGCGAGTTAGGTGGAAGAAATGAGTTGCCGTTGACATCCAAGCCTACATGTGTTATCATCAGGCTGGCAGGAGGGGGGATTGCCTGTGCTGTGGCATTTAACATCCGCCCCCGATGGGGGAAATAAGACCAAGAAAAACTTGTGGGGAGAGTAGCCGGCAACGGAGGCTCTCCCCACCTCACTTTCCAGAGGAAGAGGCATAATAGGGCGAGGTAATTGATGACCAAGTATATTTTTTTCACTGGTGGAGTCGTCTCGTCGTTAGGCAAGGGTGTGACGGCAGCTTCTTTGGGCCGGATTTTGAAGAGTCGCGGGCTATCAGTCTCGGTTCAGAAGTTGGACCCTTATCTCAACGTAGATCCGGGCACCATGTCGCCCTACGAACACGGCGAAGTGTTTGTGCTGGACGACGGCGCCGAAACGGACCTGGATCTGGGCGCGTACGAGCGTTTTATTGATGAGAGTCTGACCCAGGCGAGCAACGTGACGGCCGGCCAGGTGTATCAAGGCGTTATCACCCGCGAGCGGCGTGGCGATTACCTGGGCAAGACCATCCAGGTCATACCCCACGTAACGAACATGATCAAGGCCTCGATCACCCAGGTGGTGCGCGAGAGCGGGGCCGAAGTGGTCATTGTTGAGGTGGGGGGCACGGTGGGCGACATCGAGGGTCTCCCGTTTTTGGAGGCGTTGCGCCAGATGCGCAACGACGCCGGGCGCGATAATACGCTCTACATACATGTAACCCTGCTGCCCCACATCGGCGCCACCGGTGAGCTTAAGACCAAACCCACCCAACACAGTGTACGCGAGCTGCGCGGCATCGGCATCCATCCGGATGTGATCGTCTGCCGCGCCGACCACCCGGTGGACGGAAACTTGCGTGACAAGATCGCCCTCTTCTGTGACGTTGAGGCGCGGGCGGTGATCCCTCTGGCAACCGTTCAGACGATCTACGAAGTGCCACTGCTATTGGAGGAGTCTGGGCTGGGCGAGTTCGTAGTGGAGCGGCTAAATCTGCCGTCCCAGCCGCCCGAGCTCTCTGAATGGCGAAACCTGGTGGCCCAAATCAAAAGGCCCAAGCCCCCGCTGCGGGTGGCCATTGTGGGCAAGTACATTGAACTGCACGACGCTTACATCAGTGTGCGAGAGGCTCTGTACCACGCGGCGGTCCAGCAGGGGTTTGACGTGGACATCGAATGGGTCAGCTCCGAGCAACTGGAACGCGGCCGCGCCCTGGATCAGTTGGGGAAAGTGGACGGCATCGTGGTCCCAGGTGGCTTCGGCTATCGAGGCATCGAGGGCAAGGTGGTGGCTGCTCGCTTTGCGCGAGAGAACCAGGTCCCCTACCTGGGTCTGTGCCTGGGCATGCAGGTGCTGGTCATCGAGCTGGCACGGCACGCGTTCAACAGCGATGAGCCCAACTCTGCTGAATTTGACCGCAGCACCAAGTACCCTGTGATTGACCTGATGCCTGATCAGCGAGATATCGCTGACATGGGCGGCACCATGCGTCTGGGCATTTACCCGTGTCGCCTGATGGAAGGCAGCAAAGCCTATGCTGCTTACGATGAGGCGCTGGTCTTTGAACGTCACCGGCACCGTTTTGAGTTCAATAACCTCTACCGCAAAGACTTGGAGGAGGCGGGCCTGGTTTTCTCGGGCCAGTCGCCCAATGGACGGTTGGTGGAGATCGCCGAGTTGCGTGATCACCCGTTTATGCTGGGGAGCCAGTTTCACCCCGAGTTCCGGTCGCGCCCCAACCGGCCTCACCCGTTGTTCAGTGCCTTCATTCGAGCCGCCCAGGAGCGAGCCGAGTCGGACTCGCAGCTCAGAACCGAGAAGCGTGGATCCGAAGTACTTGAAGAGCGACACGTTTAGGATCTGAGGACAAGACCTCAAGGGTTTCCAAA
>Ga0180437_10008970_pt1 | contig 12525 bp, 16 predicted proteins | sample SS_ome_4_FD_132410 | JGI IMG/M metagenome (GOLD analysis project Ga0180437, IMG submission 132410) | Hypersaline lake sediment archaeal communities from the Salton Sea, California, USA - SS_3_D_1 metaG | ecosystem: Environmental > Aquatic > Non-marine Saline and Alkaline > Hypersaline >...
ATTCAGCTTCTTTTGTATCCCAAATCATATTTGTGATACGGCATTCAGGGCATTTCACACGATCTTCCTGCTTGAATTCATTTCTTGGTTCACACCAACCTGCCCACGCTGCGAAGTAATCGCAAAGAGGTTCTGCAAAGTCAACCAAAGCAATGTAGAAGGCCTTATCACCTTCTTGCTCGAACTCATCTTCCTGCTCGGGCCAATACTCCCATGCAGCAAAGTAGTCGGGAAGAGGTTCTGTAAACTCAATTAAAACAACGTCAAATATCTTATCGCATTTAGGGCAATATAAGTCGGCAGAAAAACCGTAAATACCACGTTCTTTTGCCTCTTTAGAATCTGGACCTGGATGACCGTAAGGTTTACGTTTATCTTTGCTATCACGATAGAACTCCCACGGACCAGATGTGGAAACAGAATAGCTACATTTGTCGCATTCATAGATATATCCGACACACATTCATTACCCTCCGTATTCCGGCTTAATCAAGAACGCTCCGGCTGGATTTATTGTATAGGGAATCAGATTGGTATGACATTAATCTACAATATATTTACTCCAGATGCAAACCAGCACTGTTAAAAAGTGCTTTGTCAGCAAAAAATAGGAGAATTGGGCCTCACTGCTAAGACTAGTGCCAGTCCGATTGGGCCCAATGTGGACGAAGGCAGAAGCAAGTGGAGGTTCAGTGGAATATACGAAATTAGAGTAGGGTAGGGTGGAATTGAAGAGCGGAAAAGGGGCGGAAAAAGGGGTGAAACTAGAGAGGAAATAACTGGAAAACAAAGCTAAAATCGGAAAGAAGGCGGAACTTAAACGAGGAAACAAACCTTGAAGATACAAAATGGCTTTTGGTGCAATGACCAGGAGTCCGCTAAAGTGATTCTGGGCATTTGTGTCCGTATATCAATCGAAAGCGCATCTGCCAACGTTGGGGAAATTGACAGTATACGCGGTGTTCGAGCTAAGAGGTCGGTGGTCAATTATTGCTTCTGCTGTTCTTTCGATGGAATCTGGCATCCAGAGCTCCATAGCCGCCATAGCGATTATGTCTAGGGGAAGCTCCACGCCTATGGGGTTATTGTTTCTTTTTATTCCCAAGACTGGTAGATACTGGGTGGTTTGGTCGGTCGGGATTTTGGCAGGCAGAGAAATGGGCCGCGTTACCCATCCTCTTTTTCCCAACCACCTCCCCAAACCACTGATGTTAAGCTGGATAGAGAGCAGAAACTCACCAGTCATAAGGGCAAACCGCAGAGCGGGCGCAATTGGGAAGATTGTATAAGGAGCAAGCGGTCGAGCGAAGTGCAGAGCGGGCATTATATTGGTGCACCAAATGGGCAGTAGAACGTCACTCTTACTTTTGCATATACGATAACAGCGGCCAATAATGTCTTCCTGAATTTGCCTGACGTCTTTTTCCGAAAGATTAATGATCCTGCGCGTATGGAATACACCGAAGGACAGATAGTCACCGAATACGCGCGCTGAGGCGCATTCCTTCTCTTGTTGTGCCTCGGCCATTGCCTTTTCTAGGACCTTGGCATACGTAAGCAAGGGTTTCTCGGATTTTATCATTGTGATGCTGGTATCGGGAAAGACAGAATGAAAGCGTTTATGCAGGCCTTCCTGAGCTAGGGCCAACTGTTCTGCTTGGCGTTTGTTTCGAGGTGTCTGTGACTTGCCGGCTTTCACCTCAACCAACTTGAATGTATCCGTTGCCCTGTCGTGCACAGTGATATCGCCGAACCTAAGAAAGTTAGTTATTGAGTTTAGTAGGAATGGTTGGCCCTGGGCGGCCAACTTCGCGCATTCGTCGACCTCTGCATACAGCCCGGGACCCAGTTTTGGGGCTGAGATGTAATGGTGCTCAGCCAATAGCCGTAAGACCGCTCTGTCATAACCAAGAAATCGCCAGGCAATGCCGTCACCAATTGTTCGCAACTGACCTAGGAAAAACTTGGATGCCGTCGCACAATCCCGCATATACTGAAGACGCCTCTGGGCACGCTCTATTCGTTCCGGTGGAGCCTTGTTCTTACTTGCTTTCTTTATGTAGTTAGCGAAACGCCCCTTCCACCTGTCGTAACTCTGTCGGGCAGAATGAGCAGCGATGATCTCGCGAAGAATCTCAAATTGAATATCAAACGCTGAGTATTGGCCATGCTTAGCTTGCAGACTCTTCGCAAATAGTTCCTTAAGTATCCAGCTATTTTCAGCGTAATAAGTATTATTGGTTAATACTGAAAACAGATGGATGTCCTCTCGGTAGCTTGTATTAATTCGTTCGTCCACCTGAGTCTCAAAGCGATTCTTCTAAAGCCAATAAAACAGCAATTGGCGGTTCTGCTCTAAAAACATTCCAGCTTCATACTACAGTGGTGCATAGTCCATGTCAAAATGAAACCCAGTAATAGCCCAATAGCTGATCCCAATAGAAAATCTGTTACAACAAGGACTTCTTACGACATAACAATATGACGGTTTGTTATGTTTATTACGAAAGCCAATTCCCTTCTCAAAGGTTGCTCAACCCTCTGATGAAGCCTCAAGATATCCTCAAACTTCACTGATCTGGTACACCTCAGCACCATATCCAGCTTCTCCCAGCCATGACTTCGTAACTAAAAATTCACCTTTTTTGGGATAATAACCCGGAGATCGTTGGTTCAAATCCAACCCCCACCACCAAGAAACTAGGTAGTCAGGATAACTTTCAGAGTTATCCTGACTTTTTATTAGCGCTAGACGCGGCTTGGTGTCAAGGTGAGACACTAGTCAGTCCGCTAATCTTTCCCAATTGTTGAAGCCATTCTGATATGATATCATGTAAACATGGCACACTCGGTCTCTAACCCCCCAAACTACCCAGAATCCGTAGTTGTCGCGCATCATCATGCGTTGATCTGCGAAGGGATTGCCAGGATTCTACAAGAAGCTGGCTTCGATGTTGTGGGGCAGGCGGACACCGGGCACAGCCTTTTCCAGTTGGCAGTGCAGTGTAACCCGGACATCATGCTGGTGGATTGGGAGGTTTCAGAGGTTGACCCTGATACTATCCGTGTACTTACTGAAAAGTTACCGCGTATGGCTGTCGTTATCCTCACACAGCCGAAATCAACAGAAGCCTTTCTACCGATCTTGCAGGCGGGAGCCAGAGGCTACCTGTCTGTGAACCTCTCATCTCAGGAGTTCGTGCAAGCATTGCGTATGCTCGCGAAGGGGGACATTGTCGTCTCCCAGGAGATGGCCAACGAGGTCAAGGTAGAATTGGCTGCTGAACAGGCCCCCAAGAGCAAGGATGACATAAGCGGTCGCGAGCGGGAGGTGCTGCAATTAGTGTGCCAGGGCGCGACTAACCGTGAAATCGCTGAAAGTCTCATCGTATCAGAGCACACCGTAAAGGTCCACTTGCGGAATATCCTGAACAAGCTAAATCTCCGTAACCGTCAGCAAGTTGCTGCCTATGCAGTTCAAGAGGGCCTGGTGACAGACCTCAAATCTGAAGACGCCTCAGGGTCCACTCCTTGAGCAGTCCCCCTCTATCTATGACCGAAAGAATTACCCTCTAATACCTCTTCCCGTGGTCTGAGTTTAACCGAACAGGGGATGTGCTGGGTTTCCTGCGTGTATTATACTTTCAATATATGATGCTTCTCTGCCTTGGATGTAGGGAGGTGAGGTAATTAAGCTACTAGTTAGAAGGAGGCAAAGATGATTGAAGTGAGTGAGTTGGCAGCCACTGCGTTAGTGCAGAGTTTGGAGGCAAGTTGTGTGGAGCCGGAGAAGGGGTTTCGACTAACAAAAAAAGAGGACAGGTTTGCACTGGAAATTGACAGCCCCGCCGAGAATGATCGAGTTATTAAGCATGAAGGAGCCATTGCGCTGATGGTTGACCAAGTCACTGAGGAAGAAGTGGGCGATGTACTTATTGACGTGGAGGATAGGCACGGCGGGCCTCAGTTGACGATGCACAGCAGCAAGCCCCCTCAAGAATAGCCAAAATATGCGGCAAGGACAGCGGGCTTAGTCAAGTTTGCAGTTTCCGAGTTGATAACAAAGGACTGAATGCTGAAGATTCTGCGAAGGCTGAAAGCCTTGGTAGCTGTCAGAAAATTGGAGATACTTCCCTTGGGAGAGAGCAATGGAAATAAAAGCCGGAGTTCAGGTAATAGATAAGAATGGCAAGGTAGTGGGCTCCGTGAATCACTTGGCACGCGATGGTTGGAGTGGCGAAGTTAAGAAGTTTATCGTTAATAGAAAGCCACCTGACAAGGATCTTTTCTTTACGCCTGAAGATGTACTTGAGGCAACAGATGCCAGTATAAAGCTAAAAATTGCCCTCGATGAGTCCAGCGGAAATACATAATTTGCCAAACATGCCACGGATTAGAAAGGGCGTGGATTGCTACACGCTAGCGGGAAAAACACATAAATAAGCCTGGACGCTTTGGGAGTCGTTGGTTCAAATTTAGCTCGAGGCGGTGTCAAGGAGGCCCCATGAGAATAGAAAGTCCCAGATACACTGAGCGCTTCGGCTCAGTCAGGATTAACGATGTCCAGCGGGTATTGGAACTGGACTCTGGCAGATCCAGAGAACTTCCCCCGCAAGAGGATATCGCTGTGCAAAAAATTGAGGAGGATGTTATCAAGGACTTCGAAGAGAAAATGGCTATTGTCATTCCCACTAAGGACGAGAAGCTCAAGCTCTTCGAGGGTGTTGTCAGTGGAGTTCCCCATGAGTGTCTGATAATTGTAGTCTCTAACAGCCAGAGAAGGCGGGTTGACCGGTTCAAGATGGAGAAAGATGCACTGAACCAGTTCTGTCACTTTACTCGCCGTGAGGCTCTGATTATTCACCAGAAAGACCCCATACTAGCCCGGGCTCTCGCTGATGCTGGCTATACTGACATTTTGGGAGAGGATGAGCTGATAAGGAATGGCAAGGCTGAAGGCATGGTAGCTGCGATGCTTGTTGCTATGGCTGCCAAAAAAGATTTTGTTGGCTTTATTGATGCTGATAATTATTTCCCCGGTGCCGTATGGGAGTATTCTAGATGCTATGCTACCGGCTTCAGTATGGCTAAATCTCCTTATGCCATAGTCAGGGTTTTATGGCGCTACAAGCCCAAACTCTCGGCAGGTATGTTTTTTAAGAGATGGGGTCGAGTATCAGAGATAACTAACAAGTGCATGAATTCTCTGATCTCAAATAAAACCGGATTTGAAACTGAGATTATCAAGACAGGCAATGCCGGAGAGCATGCTATGAGCTTGGGACTGGCGGAAATACTCACTTATGCCTCAGGCTACGCTGTGGAACCTCAGGAACTCATATCTATCTTCGAAGGGTTTGGTGGTGTCCTACCTATGGCACACCCCACCGCTGCTAAACATGGCATTGAGATATTCCAGGCCGAGACAAGGAATCCCCATTTTCATGAAGAAAAGGGTGGGCGGCATCTTCTGGTGGAAATGCTATTGCCGGGTCTGGGATCTATCTATCACTCCCCACTCTGTGAAGAGGAGACCAAGCAGTTAATTATCAACGAGCTTTTACAGCAGAATGCCATCCAGCCGGATGAAGAACCACCGAAACCACGCCTTATTAATCCACTGCGTACTATCAACCTGAAGAAGTTCACCGCAGCTATGATAGAACACATGAAATCGTACTCGGCATTAGAGGAAGAGGAATGAAGGCGGTCATTCTTGTCGGTGGGGAAGGGACGAGGCTACGCCCACTGACCTGTAATACCCCCAAGGCTATTGTGCCTATCCTGAACCGACCTTTCCTAGAGCACCTGCTAGATTACCTGAAAAGGCACGGGGTTAGCGATGCAATTCTTGCCATGGGTTATCTTCCTGATCCCATCCAAAGTTGTCTGGGAGATGGTAGTCAGCTGGGAGTTCGACTCACTTATCTGGTGGAGGATTCGCCTCTGGGCACAGCCGGAGCAGTGAAGAATGCTGAATCATACCTGGGTGGGCCATTTATTGTTTTCAACGGCGATGTTATCACTGAGATAGACCTCAGCGCTATGATGAAACGCCACAAGGAAGTTAAGCCCAAAGTTAGCATAGCACTGACACCGGTAGATAACCCCACCATTTACGGAGTGGTGGAGACCGATGCTCGGGACATGGTACAGCGCTTTGTAGAGAAGCCGAGCTGGGACAAGGTCACTACTAACATGATAAACGCCGGCATATACATCCTGGAGCCTGAGGTATTAGCGCAGATCCCAGCATCAACCCCATCCATGTTTGAGAATTACCTATTTCCGCGACTTCTTGAGGTGGGTGAGCCCATATTGGGCTATCCTTCCGACGCATACTGGATTGATATTGGAACGCCCGAGAAATACCTGAAGGCAAACCATGACCTGCTCTTGAAATGGGGTCTTGGGTATGTCCGAGCTGAGGCAAAGAGCCATATCCACCTTACAGCGCAGATAGAAGGACCGGTATTAATCGGTGACGGCTGCACTATTTCTGAGAATGTAAGAATAATAGGACCAGCGGTGCTAGGGCGAAAGTGCGAGGTTGACAAAGGCGCGCTCATAGATGGAGCAGTATTGTGGGATGGAGTACGAGTAGGAGAAGCGTCGATTCTCAGAAATTGTGTGGTCTGCGCTGACAGCTATATTCAAGAAGGATGCCATATCCCTGAAGGCTGCGTTCTGGGCGATAATGTAAGTGTAGAGTCGGGTTTCGAGATGATTAATGCGACCCTCGTTGAGGCAGATACCTGGCTTAGAGTTCATAAAGCCAACGATATTGCTCCGTGACTTTATATGGGGAGCTTATCGCGTGGCTGAGTCCCTGATTTCCGATAATAGAGTAGCTTGAACAATGATAAAGAAGGAGGGAACGCTGTGTCAGAAGCTTCTAAACAGCTGGAAGCAATAAACGTTACGAAAAACGTGGAGGGTGTGCCAGTTAGTCTTCAGAAAAGGGGCAAACGGGAGAAGATAACTAAGATATATGACAGGTGGTATGCAGAGACAGAAAAGGATTACTTCAAGGTCAAAACAAGCAAAGGGCTTGTCTACGATATTTACCATAACATAGCCAATAACTGCTGGTACCTTGTTAAAATCTATGACTAGAGACGCTTAGTCACTTTTGGAAGCTGTGTCCTCTTATGAAGGAAAGGAGTATATATGTCGCCCATATGCGGAGTTGTAAGTCGGAATGATGAAGATGTAAGTAGACAGATAGCCTCTATGATGGCTACCCTGGGTAGCAATAGTTCTGCCGAGGCCTGGCTTGTTTCCGGGGGAGTGTCACACAGGTGGCCAAAGAATGCTCAGGCGATAAAAAGGCAGACTTTGGGGCAGGTCGCGTTTGCCACCAGGGAACAGAGCTTAAAAAGGCCTGGCTTTAATCATAATGGCAATTTGTCCGTGCTCTATGAGGGGAATCTCTATAATAGTGAGAACCTAAGGTTGAGCCTCGCCTCGAAGCAGAAACCAGCTAAGGGAAATGCAGCCGAGATAGTAGCTTACTTGCTGGCAGAAAGATATCAGAGTGACTTGGTTGCTGTGCTAAAACAGGTGTCGCCTATGCTCGATGGCGAATTCTGTCTGGCAGTAAGTGACGGCAAGCAAGTGGTGCTAATGAGGGACATTGCCGGTCTCAGGCCGGCCTTCTATGCTGAAAACAACAAACTTTTTGCCTTTGCCTCAAGGAAGACGGCTCTGTGGGAGAGAGGACTGCGTAATGTAAGACCCCTGCGAGCAGGAATGGTTGCCTCGTTTAGCAAAGATGGCATTATTCTTGATGAAGCCTACCCTTTGAGCAAGATGAACATTCAAGTGACCATCACCGACCTGGCTGAGGCTGTTGACAGCTATTGCCCTTTGCTTAAAGCGGCTGTTGAGAAGAGATTACACAATGTTAAACGGGTGGCAGCTCTCGTTTCAGGAGGCGTAGACAGTTGTCTGATAGCTAAGCTCGTCTCAGATATGGCTGCAATGAGGGGCATTGATGTAACCATTTATACTGCTGGCGTAGAGGGGGCGACTGATATTGGATATGCCGAGCGCTTTGCTCAAGAGCTGGGGCTCAAGCATAAGGTGAGAAGGCTGAGCCAGGGTGAGATTGAGTCATACATACCCCGGGTAGCTGCTGCCATTGAGGAGAGGGACCTGGTACAAATCGAAGCCGGTATCGGAGTCTATGCCGCGGTAGAGATGGCGAGCCAAGATGGTCTCAAGGTAATCTTCTCCGGTCAGGGTCCAGATGAGCTATGGGGAGGCTACACCTGGTATCCTCAAGTTATTGCCAAAGATGGCTACGAGGGTCTTCTGCAGACTATGTGGAGTGACTTAGGTAGAGCCGATGTGGAGACCTTTGATAGGGAGAACCGGATTGCTATGGCGCATGGGGTGGAAAAGGTTTTCCCTTATGCTGACATGGAGGTGGTCAAGCTGGCAATGAGCGTGTCCCCTCAGCTCAAGATTACATCTGCCGAAGACAGGGTCGGCAAGCGTCCCCACCGGGAGGCAGCCAAAAGGCTTGGGCTACCTGCACAATATGCTGACCGAAGTAAGGATGCAGCTCAGCATGGTACGGGAATTCATGGCACCCTTGACGCAATAGCCCGCAAGAATGGCTTTACCCCTGAGTTAGTGGAGCATGTTGGATATGATAATGATGAGGTAAGTAAGGAGAAGTTAGCCAGTTCCACCCGTTACGGCTACCTGTATACAGAAAAGGAGCTCTGGCAGTTGCCTCAGCACATTCAGTTCTTCTTTGACTCGGTAGCGTACCGGGGTAACCTGCTCAATGAGGCGGAAAGGTCAAGGATAGAGCAATTACTAAAGAAGGCAGGTATTTGATTAAACCAATGAATGATGCCAAGCTGGGATTCATTCATGGTAAGGGTTAAGATTGATGAAGTTGAAGCCAGTCATTTTCACCGATCTAGATGGCACTTTGCTCGACCTAGAAACTTACTCTTATGACAGAGCTTTGCCATCCATAGAGCATTTACGAAGCCAAGAAGTACCTGTTATCTTCTGCTCGGCCAAGACCAGAGCTGAGCAAGAGATATATCGAAGAGAGTTGCAGATAAACGACCCCTTCATCGTGGAAAATGGAGGGGCAGTCTTTATTTCTCAAGGCTATTTCCCGTTTGATTTTGAGTATCATAAAGTTGAGGATGGTTACCAGGTAATTGAACTCGGTATCCCCTATCACCAAATTAGAGAGATTCTGGCACAGATAAGGGATGATACCGGGGTCAATTTTAGAGGTTTTGGTGATATGAGTGCGGAGGAAGTGGCATCGGTAACAGACCTAGCTCTCGAGGCCGCACAGCGAGCCAAAGCTAGGGAGTATGACGAGACCCTTAATCTCGAGGGAACACCGGACGAAATTAACAGAGTATTAAATGAGATAAAGAAAGCAGGTCTCAATTATACATCTGGCGGTCGCTATTATGACGTAACAGGCCCCAACGATAAAGGTAAGGCTACACGGATTTTAACCGACTTATTCAGTAGTAAACTAGGACAGATAGAGACCATAGCCATAGGCGATAGCCCAAATGACTTGCCTATGCTCTCGGCAGTGGATATCCCCGTCTTGGTGCAAAAACCGGGAGGGACTTGGGAAGAGATAGATATACCTCATCTCCACCTGGTGGATGGGATTGGCCCTGAGGGCTGGGCAAGAGCTGTTGAGGAAATCATCGCACAAGGAATGACTTAGTCCTCAGAGGTCAACATTGAAAGCTGGAGTAGTTCAAATTGGCCTTTGCAATGAAAGTGGAGGAGCGAGTTCAAGCCCTTAAACAAAGGTACGAAAGCAATGCTATCGAAGTGAGGGAGGCATTTGCTCAAGGCTTTAGCACGCCGGCAAGAGCCAGCTCTATTCTATATCTAGGTAGCTTTCTGTCTGTCTACTTAGCACTAGTTGCCGAGTTTTCTACAGGTTGAAGTTGCGGCCGATACAAGTTTGTGTGATGCAAGGCGGATTGAAACCGTTCGAAAGGAGATTCACTCGGAAGTGAATATTGCTAGAAGAGAGAGAGTCCGACGGGTTGAGAAGCCGTGGGGGTACGAGTTGATATTCGCCCATACGGACAAGTACGCTGGCAAGATCTTATCCATTGGAAAGGGATGTAGGCTTAGTTTGCAGTACCACGAGTATAAGGACGAGAGCATCTACGTACACAGGGGTGAAGTTTTAGTGCAACTTGAGGCAATAGACGGACAAAGGGTATCTACTGTACTCAGAAATGGCGAGTGCCTGAGGATTGAACCGTTCACACAACACCGTATCCAAGCCGTGAGAGACGCGATTCTGTTTGAAGTCTCTACCCCCGACCTTGAAGATGTAAGAAGAGTGGAGGATGACTATGGAAGGGCACGATAGTGCAAGGAATCAAGAGGTAATGGAGCGCGCTTAAGTGGCCGGGAACCCTTGGCATTCTGAATGCCCATTGTTTCACGGCACCTGCACGGGTAGCTTGATGACTTTTGATGCCCCAATGGTTAAAGGAGGAGATCATGAAACTACGGGAAGATGAGTCTTGGCAAAAGCTATGTCGGCGTGCGTGCCTTCTGCCTGAAGCGGAACGAGGAAAGAGTTTTCCCGGTTGCAGGATACTGGATATTCGCGAAGCGTGAACGAGATCGGACCGAATTGCAGCAAAAGATGAAAAATTCTCTTCACACATGCTATGCCCTATTGCCGCCTGCAAGGGGAAATGGCTTGAGGCATGGTTGCATCATACCACTTAGAATGGTATAATCTCAGTACAATCGAATAACGTCAGCTCTTTCTTTCTCCGCAAGAATCTGTCAACATAACACTTAATTCATAGGGGAGCTTTGTCTCTGAAAAGGACTACGGGGTGAACAGATGGGCAAGAAAGACGAGAAGAGAAGGCAGAGAGATGCATACCACAGGGAGTTCAAGACAGGCGGCAAATCAAGAAAACCCAAGAAGAAGTCAGCGGGACGCAAGGTCAAATGACGAGTCAGACTCAAGAATTCCATTTTGGGGGGAGCACGTGAAGGGTTATCGAACGCCATCCTGGTTTCGATCCAGGATAATGCTGAAGCAAAAACAGATAAAGACCAGGCAGGGAAAACCTAAAGCACATAAGCCTAGGAAGAGGAAACGCTGATCGTGGTAGTTGAGTTTAGTGCGCCAAGGGAAATGAGCAAAAGAAGACAACCAGTAAGCTAAATGGGAGGTGACTATGATAGAGATGACTATTGAAAGTATGGGGATTAATCCTGAGATCTACCAGGGAGTGGTACTTCTGAAGGAGCAGACGGGAAAACGCTATCTTCCAATCTTGATCGGTTCCGCCGAAGCCAATGCTATCGCTGTAAAGCTTCGAGGTGCAGATATGCCCCGACCTTTAAGCCATGACCTGTTATGTTCAGTCATTGGCAGCCTGAGGGCCAGTGTCGATTCCATTGTCATCAATGAACTCAGAGGCGATACTTTCTACGCTAGAATTCTACTGAATACATCGGAGGGACAGACAGAAGTGGATTCTCGACCCAGCGATGCCTTAGCCCTGGCAGTAAGAACTGAGGTATCCATCTTCGTTGAGGACACGGTTCTGGATGAAGGCGGTGTCTTGATGGACAAGGAAACTGGACAGTTTGTCCCACAGCAGACGTCCGAAGAGAAGAGCATTACCGAAGACGAGTTAAGGAGACTATCTGCCTTTACTGACTTTATTAACACGCTTGACATGAATAAGCTTGGTGAGGGGAAAAAGGGAAATGAGGACAGCGACCAATAGACAGCAACCGTGGAGTAGATTTGATGAGGGAAAAAGGTAAGAAGACAGCTAAGAAGAAGTATAAAGGGAGTGCTGGTTACCTTAAGAAAGGCCTCAAGAAAAAGAAAGGCAAAGGGAAGTAGTATGAGCGACAGCAATACTCCAAGAATTGGGTACTACGAGTGAGCTAAGTGTTGCCCATCGCTGAAAGAACGGTCAAAGAGGGTCAAAGATTAGCAACGAAGGACTACTATCAAGTTTTGGGTGTAGACAAAGAGGTTGATCAGGCTTCCATCAATCACGCCTATCGACGGCTAGTCATGCAATATCATCCTGACCAGAATCCCGGGAACTCAGAACCAGTGGCCAAAACGAAGGAAATAGACGAAGCCCATGCGGTGCGAAGAAGGCGCTACGATCTGGAGGGATGTGTCGTACATCAGGGCATGGTTACGGAGGCCGTATTTCCCGGTACTAACCTGCCGAGTTTCTTTCGAGATTTTGGCCTCGAGGACGTCTTTGTCAGTGGTCTGTTTAACATGCTTTTTGTCGGGAGAGAACTGCCAGAAAAGAAGCTACGGCGAGAGGTGTGACTGTTTATTATTAGATCCCACGCAGTTGCCCCTAAACAATAGTAGATCTGACGGCGGAATTGCACAATTGCCTGTCTCGTTGAGTAGGTCACAAAAGCGTAGAATGTTCAACCCAATCAACCGATACCTGTTATGTGTGATGTCGATGTGGCCTGAGCTCCTGCGGGTGACAA
>Ga0180437_10008971_pt1 | contig 12524 bp, 6 predicted proteins | sample SS_ome_4_FD_132410 | JGI IMG/M metagenome (GOLD analysis project Ga0180437, IMG submission 132410) | Hypersaline lake sediment archaeal communities from the Salton Sea, California, USA - SS_3_D_1 metaG | ecosystem: Environmental > Aquatic > Non-marine Saline and Alkaline > Hypersaline > Sediment...
CGTTGGAGCCGAAGCCTGATGCGGCCGTGTGCTACAGGGAAACCGACGGCCAGGCGTGTGTTTTTACCGCCGCCAAAGTCGGTTTTGGCAAAATCGCAGTGTTGGCCCTTGACCCTTCGACTTTCTCTGACCCCCAGACGCCTTATGCGTGCAGGTTCTGGGTCAATAGAATCGCAACTGTCCTTACGGACATCAGCGCCGCGTCGGCTGTTGCAATAGAGCAGGGCCCGCGCAGATACAAGCCCACGGCCATTATCGGATGCCCCCTGACCGGTGACCAGGTCCATCCGGATCGTGACAAGGGTGGAGTCGAAATGACCATCGGCGGCCTTGAAACAGGAAAATACAGGATGATATCCTATCACAACAACCCCTTTGCCCCTCGCGGGTCTTTCGGGCCTATCGATATCTGCGTCAACGGTGCTCTTTACAGCAAGAACACCATGCAAACCAGCGTTTATGAAGATGAAAACGCCGCCACCGCGGTAACCGAATTCAGCGTGGCCGCTCCGGATACCGTGGTACTCGAATTTCGCGCCACGGGCTCTCAGAATCATCAGCGGGCGATGTTGTGCGGCTTCGAGCTTTTCAAGTTGCAGACCGGCAACGATGACAAAACCGGCGACGATTTCGGCCAACGCACGCTGGCCGTCGATTTCGGGGCAAAGCCTTATCTTCTGGCGCCGGGTTTCATCGGACTTGGTCTGACCGAAGACGACCGGCGTCCAATGGTAGAGTTTGGCGAATCCGACGGCCTGCCTTCAGGGATCACCGTTGCCGTCAGGTCCACCAATACTCAGGATGACATTCAGTTTCGTCCCAACGCCGGTCCCATCTACCGAAGAGGGCGTGAAAGAGCCGTGCCGCCTCATTTTGCCGCCGAAAGGTCCATCGAGTTTGTCGAGGATGCAGAAAGGGCGATAGTCGGCCGAGACCAGCACGCGTATCAGGTCGGCGGCGCTCAGGTGGCAAGCACCGCCGTGATGGACTATCTTGCCAATATTTCCGAAATGAGACCTCTGAGTATATGGTGGGTGATTCTGCTGCTGACCGCACTGGCTGTCCTGCTCGGACCGCTGGACTACAAGCTCCTCAAACGGCTGGACCGCCTGCCCCTTACCTGGATAACCTGCTCGGTCTGGATTGCTCTTTTCACAGGCGGGGCCTACTACGGCGTTCAGGAGCTCCGTGGCGGCAAGATGCAAACCAGAGCAGTTTCGGTACTGGATGCAATCACCGACGGGCCCGCATGGTCCACCATATATTCGGGCCTGTTCGCCCCCAAGAGCGATGATTACAGGCTACAGGGACTTCAGGAAAGTCAGTGGTGGTCAGGCATCGCGGCCACCGAGGAATCACTCTATGACTATGGACCTGAAACCGGCACGAGGAACATCTACTGTCGGCAACAGGACGGCTACAATCATCCATACTCTGTGCCAATCAATATCTGGACAATGCAATGCCTGCTCAATGAATCCCCCCTGACCGACTTTCCTTTCACCGCCCGGCTTGCGAAAACCGACGACCAGGTCGTTCTAGACATCGCAAACCATTCTGACAGCCCCATACTGGACGGTTATGTGCTCTTCGGCGACAATAACGCCTTTGGTTTCGAGGCCGTCGGTGCCAATGCCGACAAAAGCTTCGCGGGCCGCCTGCATCGGCGAGATTCCTGGGCCACGCTTTCACCGCAGCACCACCTGAGAAGCTCAAAATATGAGCTTGCCTACTATGGACGCGGTTGCCTGCAGCGCAGCGAGGCCATAAAGGAATACCTCGACCACGGCGCCGCCGTCGTTTGTGTCAGATACGATAACGCGCCGGTGCCCTTCGCCGTCGAAGACCGAACCTGTGCTTATGACCATATACAACTGGCTCGACTCGTTGTTTTTCCCAAAGAACAAAAGGAACCCGAAAATGATCCAGACAAAACGTCTCAGTAAGTACTATGGCAGTCTGGCCGCTCTGGTCGATCTCGACCTTAACATCCGGGATGGTGACATCTTCGGCTTCATCGGTCCCAACGGCGCCGGAAAGACCACCACCATGCGTATCCTGGCGACCCTGCTGGAGCCCACGCGGGGTACGGCTTTTATCAACGGCCTCGACGTCACCAAACAGGGGAAAAAGGTCCGCCGCCTTGTCGGCTATATGCCCGACTTCATGGGCGTCTATGACGACCTTAAGGTCTTCGAGTATCTCGAATTCTTCGCCGCCGCCTTCGGAATCGAAAGTCGAAAACGCAAGGCCATCGTAGAAGGCGTGCTCGAGCTGACGGACCTGAAGACCAAGCAGAGCGCCGCGGTCGACAGCCTCTCCCGCGGGATGCAGCAGCGTCTCGGCGTCGCGCGCGTGCTCATCCACGACCCCAAGGCCCTTATACTCGACGAACCCGCCAGCGGGCTTGACCCGAGAGCCAGAATCGAAATCAGAGAGCTGCTGCGCGAGCTCAAGCGAATGGGAAAGACCATTATGATTTCAAGCCACATTCTCAGCGAACTGGAAGAAATCTGCGACCACGTCGGTATTATCGAGCACGGCCGTCTTGTCTTCAGCGGCACGCTCGACGAAATTAAGTCCCGCCTGGGAATCCAGAGTAAGGTGCGCGTACGGGTCGCCGATAATCCCGACAGGGCCGTGGAGCTGCTCTCCGCGCTGCCCCAGATAAGCCAGGTCCAGTTTGTCGGTGACGACATCGCCGTCACTTTCCACGACGGCGAGCAGGCCAATGGCATTATCGCCCGCGCGCTCGTCAATGGAGGTCTCGATGTCGTGTCACTACAGCCCGAGCGGCTGAAGCTCGACGATGCTTTCCTGCAGTTGACAAAAGGTATCGTCCATTAGGCTTGCGTCTGATAACGACCACAGGGACACGCTATGACCAGGGCGCTGACAAGCCGCTTTGCAAAAGTTTTGAATCCCGGCTGGATAACCGGACCCATCTTCGATAAGGAGCTTAGAGTCTCCAGCCGAAGAAAAAGAAACTACGTTCTGCGCTTCGGCTATCTGGTTTTTCTAACCGTGTTCCTCGTCCTGGTCTGGCTCAGCCGGGTACGCTACCAGAGTACTGCCGTTGTCGCCGTCTATGTCGCGCAAATGGCCGAGGCCGGAAAAGCTATTATAGCCGCCATCGTGGGCTTCCAGTTCATCGCCGCCCAGCTCATTGCCGTCGTCATGCTAAGCACATCCATCAGCGACGAAATCTATCACCGCACTCTCGGAATACTGATGACGACCCCCATAAACAGCCTGCAGATTGTAATGGGAAAGCTCTTCAGCAAACTGCTGCAGTTAATCCTTTTGCTGGCGCTGAGCCTGCCGCTGCTGGCGCTGGTGCGCATCTTCGGCGGCGTGCCGTGGAATTACGTTGTCTCCGGTCTCTGCATGACACTGACGGCCGCGGTCTTTGCAGGCTCACTGAGCCTGTACTTTTCCATTAGCAGCCGCAGCGCTTACGTTGTAATTCTGAAAACGGTCTTTACCCTTGGTATTCTTTACGCCTTCATCCCGGCCATGGGCGGTGTCTTCCTGCGCAGTCTTTTGTGGAGAAGCCTTCGCGTCGGTTCGCCCAGTGTCCTCTTCTCGGTCTTGTTGCACGCAAATCCTCTGGCGGCTATGTGGTTCAGCACGGCGGTGATGCTTGTACCTGCGGCCGGTGCAGGGCTTCCCTTATTCTTCTGGCCCGTGCATTGCGCGGCCATGCTCACCGCTGCTGCTCTGGTTCTGGCGCGTTCGGTGCAAATCGTGCGCACCGTCGCGTTGCGACAGGCCGTAGGCCAGATTGACAATTCCGCCCGCCCCCGTCGGCGTCGACCGCAAGCAGCCGCCGCCTCGTCAGCCAAATCCCGTGGTTCGCCGGCCCCCGTCAGACGAGTTAACGGCTCTCCCATCGTCTGGAAAGAGCTCAGAGCCCCCACAATCCAGGGCCCGACGACCGCCAACAGCATCATCGGACTGGTCGTTACTATTGTCGCGCTGCTGGCAACTTACGCCGCCGGCTCCATGCAGAACTGCCTCGATAGAGATTTTGCCCAGACTTCGTACACGCTGCTGTTCCTGATTCTCGGCCTGATTGTTCAAATGGTCCTTTCCGCCGCCTGCATCACCCGCGAGAAAGAGTCGCAGTGCTGGCCTCTGCTGCTGGCGACCTCGCTGGGTGACTGGCATATTCTTCTCGGCAAGGCCTTTGCCGTATTTCGCCGGTGTCTGCCCATCTGGCTCCTCCTGGCTGCTCACATATTATTCTTCGTCGCCGTAGGATACATCCACCCGATTGCCGTCGTTCACCTGCCAATGCTCGTCATCTGGGTGGTTGTGTTTGTCTCCGGCGCCGGCCTCTATTTCAGTGCGCGACTCAAACGAACCACCTCGGCGGTAGTCGCCAACTTCGCCCTTGCACTTACGCTCTGGGCTGTTGTTCCTCTGCTGCTTGGGCTCGAATCGCTTATTATGCAGCGTCACGGCGTGAATCTTCTGCGGCTTTGCCTCTCGGCGAATCCCTTTGTGCAGGCCGCCGTTATTATGACTACCGCCGGCGGCAGATACAACGCCACCGCAACGCTGGCAGGCCTGCGCTACAAGTGGCCCTTTGCAAGCCACCGACTCGGCCACACTACTATGATTATGTTCGTAACAATGCTTGCTTATGTCCTCGTGGGCGTCTTTCTTGCCTGGCGGGCAAGGGCGCGCTTTAGAAAAACTATCTTCTGAGTAAACCTGGACAACGATGATTACCACACCGATAAATTTCGTGTGGCGATTGTTGAGCCTCTCGTGGCTCACCGGACCGATATTCGCCAAAGAGCTGCGCGTATCGAGCCGGCGAAGAAGAAACTACGTCCTTCGGTTCCTCTACCTGCTGCTGTTTGTCACGTTTCTGACCCCCGTCTGGGTCAGCAGCATGGTCGGCCGGCAGGCGACCGCAGCCCTGTACGCATCGCGCATGGCGCAGGCGGGCCAGAAGATTACCGTCACCATTATCTGGTTCCAGTTCTGCGCCACTCAGCTTGTTGCTTTGGTAATGCTCAGCACCGCCATCAGCGACGAAATCTATCACCGGACCCTCGGCGTGCTTATGACCACGCCAATCAACAGCTTTCAGATAGTTATGGGAAAGCTCTTCAGCAGGCTCCTGCAGTTGATGCTGCTTATGGCCATAAGCCTGCCGCTATTGGCGATAATTCGCATCTTCGGCGGAGTGCCCTGGGGCTATATAGTATCGAGCCTCTGTATAACCCTCACCACCGTTATTTTCGTCGGCTCGCTCTCGCTGTTCTTTTCCATCCTCAACCGCCGTGCTTACGTTGTTATTATCCTTACTGTAATTATACTCGGCGTCCTGTTCGCCTTGCTGCCTCTGCTCACTGCTCTGGTGGTGGATGTCATGAATTGGGACAATCGTGCCACAGTAGATAGCCTCGCTACCGCACTTTTTAATTCAAATCCTTATGCCAGTATGGTCTGCAATACGGTTCTGATGTTCGAGCCGCAGTCCCTGGGTGGTCGAATCTTTTACTCGGCGTATTTGCAGTGCGCAATTATCCTTGCTGCTTCGGCCGTTGTATTGGCCTTGTCGGTGAAAATGGTCCGCCGGGCGGCCCTGCGACAGGCGACAGGCCAAACGGATGCCTCGGCGCACTCGCGCCGCCGGCGCAGACGCGGGGTGTCCACGACCAGACCATCGGCTAAGCTCAGGCGCATAAACGGTTCGCCCCTCATTTGGAAGGAGCTCAGGGCGCCGCTGCTTCGACGTCACAAAATCGCTGCGTTCCTGAGCATATCGGTCGCACTTATCCTGCTGTTTCTCAGCTACGCCCTTTTTGCCGAAGAAAATAACCTGGACGAAGAAGGAGTACACATGCTCTACGTCACAATCTTTATGGCAACAGGAATGCTCTTTACCATCGTCCTGCCTTCCACCTCTATCACCTCGGAAAAAGAGGCACGCTCCTGGCCGCTGCTGCTGGCGACCACCCTCAGTGACGCCCACATACTCTGGGCCAAGTTCATCGGCGCCGTAAGGCGCACACTGCCCGCCTGGCTCTTTCTGTTCGGGCACGTGCTGTTGTTTGCTTTTGTCGGCTACATCCATCCCATCGCCATCGGCCAAATGGCCATCCTGGTAGTCTCTGTTGTGGTTTTTCTCTCATTTACCGGAATCTATTTCAGCTCACGCTTTAAGCACACAACCACGGCGGTTATTATGAATTTCGCGCTTGCAGCGGTTATCTGGGCCGGCGTGCCGATTCTACTGGTCGTCGCTCACAATATCGGCCATCTGCGTTTCCGCTGGTTTAATGACCTCGCCGAGGCGTACTTCGATACCAACCCTTTTGTTCAGGCCGTTGCTGTGATGGACGGCACCGCCGACAGCGCCGGCCATCTGCGAAGTTACGGCTGGATAAGCTCCCGGGGCCTCGACGCCTTCGAATCCACCTGCTGGATGGTCTTCTGTATGCTGACATATGTGGCGCTCGCCTGGCTGTTCGCCTGGCGCGCAAAACGCCGCCTCAGACGCGATGTATTCTGATTTGTTGTGCAGGATTGTATGACCGCCGACCTGACAAATCTGCTTTGGCGCATAATAAGCCTCACCTGGCTGACCGGTCCTATCTTCGAAAAGGAGCTGCGCGTCTGCAGCCGGCGAAAAAGAAACTACGTACTGCGGTCCGCCTATCTGCTGCTTTTGACGGTGCTCATAGCCTCCGCCTGGCTCAGAATTATGCTGTTGGGTTCCGGCACTTCTATCGCTTATAGAATCTCACGGATGGGCGAGCTTGGCAAGAACCTCATCCTGACAATCACATGGTTTCAGTTCATCGCTGCGCAATTGGTCGCCGTGGTTATGCTTAGCAATTCGGTCAGTGACGAAATCAGGCGAGGCACCCTCGACGTGCTCATGACGACCCCCATCAACAGCCTGCAGATCGTCGCAGGAAAACTCTTCAGCAGCCTGTTGCAGTTGACGCTGCTGCTGGCCATCAGTCTGCCGCTGCTGGCTATTGTGCGTGTCCTCGGCGGGATGCACTGGGACTATCTGGTCGCCAGCCTTTCGATCACATTCACAGCCGTGCTCTTTACCGGCTCACTGACTATGCTGCTGTCGGTAAGACTACGCCGGCCGTATATGGTTATCCTCATTATGCTCATACTGCTCGTTTTAGCTTACAGCCTTGCCTCAATTCTGACCGTACTGCTTGGCTCTGCAAAACACACTGTCACCGAAGCTCTCGTGCTTGCCAATCCCGCTGCAGCGATGCTTCGCGTCACTTACCTGACCTTCCCTGGGCGCGGCTTCGGCGGCGCTTCTTTCTCCTGGTCGCTTCATTGCCTTATTATGATTTCTGCTTCAACCGTTGTTCTTCTCGCATCGGCGCTTATGATAAGGCGCAGCACGTTGGCACGGCTGCGCCGCACTGAGGATAAGATGGCCGTGCGCGCGCTCAAGAGGATGGTCGGCTTGACAGGGTCGGGCAAGGCCCCCGCCGCAACCGCTGCCATCAGACCCGTCAAAGGCCCGGTAATCATCTGGAAGGAATTGGGGAGACCGATCTCGGAATCAGTGCGCTCGCATACGATTGTCTTTCTTGTTCTGTCGGTCGCTCTTATCCTGATGTGCTGCTTAAGCCGCGGCGCCATCATGGTGTACAGCATTCTTACGACAGGCCTTTGGATGATAGCCTCCGTTCGTACCGCTGCTATGGCGGCAACCACCATTGCCAAAGAGAAAGAAGCACGCACTTGGCCCCTTCTGTTGGGCACGACCCTCGACGACCGGCAAATCATCCGCGGCAAGGCCCTAGCCGTGCTGTGGCGCAATCTGCCGCTGTGGTTGGCAATTGCCGTTGGCATGGTTGCCTTCTTCACCTTTATGGTTCTCTTCGGCAGAGCCCGTGGGCCGGGCGGATCGTTTTTCTACTGCTTTTATATTTTAGGCGGACTAATTACAGTTGGCACCCATATTGTATTTCTCGTCGCTATCGGCCTGTATTTCAGCGTTCGCTTGAAGTCGGCTACCGCAGCTGTAATAGCCACCGTCGGCTCCGTACTTGGTCTGTTCATTGCTTATCGGTTCTTGTTACCGCTTATCTTTGGTGCACTAATGATGGTAATCGCGGGAAGGGCGTTTGTCGGAAAGTACGGCGGGATTATCTTATTCTACGTCGTACCTTCGGCAGTACGGCTCGGTATCGGACTTCTCTTGATTCAGCGGGCCGAGCGCCAATTGCGCGGCAATATCTTCTGAGACTCAGCGATGAATACCGTCCTGACAAACCTTGTTTGGCGGCTCTTGAGCCTCAGTCGGCTGACGGGGCCCATATTCGAAAAGGAACTGCGCGTATCCAGCCGCCGCAAAAGAAGCTATTTGCTTCGCTTTGCTTACGTGGCCGCCATGACGGGTTTCGTGACTTTGGCTTGGCTAAGTGCCATAAACATCGCTTCTTCCGCATCGCCGGCCTTTCGCGCCTCCCGAATGGGTGAAGCGGGAAAATACATCGTCACCACCATTATCTGGTTCCAGTTCATCAGTGCCCAAATCATAGCGGTGGTTATGCTCAGCACCGCCATCAGTGACGAAATCTATCGGCGCACGCTCGGCCTGCTGATGACCACACCGATCAGCAGCTTCCAGATTGTCATAGGAAAACTCCTCAGCAAGCTCCTGCAGGTCATCCTGCTGCTGGCTATAAGCCTGCCGCTGCTCGCCGTTGTTCGCGTCTTCGGCGGCGTGGAGTGGGACTACGTCGTCTCCAGCCTCTGTGTTACCCTTACCGCCGCAGTTTTTGCCGGGTCGCTCAGCCTTTTATTCTCCATAACCACGAGAAAAGCTCACGAGGTCGTCGTAAATACTTTTCTTGTTTGTCTGCTGCTTTACTGTCTGCAACCCGCGCTGGCCGCGTACCGCGCGTTTGTGTCGCGCCCCTCGCAAATACCCGACCTGCTGTTTTCTTACCTTAACCCGTTCATTATAATGGCGCACAATACGCAGAGTGTTCTCTATCCTTCCTCAACGACTACGTTGTACTGGCCGTGGCACTGTGCCGCCATGCTGGGTGCCTGCTCTGTGTCTCTGTGTCTCTCGACGCTGTTGGTGCGAAAGACGGCGCTGCGCCAGGCTACCGGAGAAGCCGGACTGTTTCTGAGAAGAAAGGAGCGTCGACTTGCCGAAAAGAAGGCTCTCACTCGAGCCGCCGGTCAAAGTACCGCCGCTGCCATTATGCCTGTGGTCGGACCACCGCTTGTCTGGAAAGATATAAGGACCGCCATCGCCGGTGCTCGGCTTATAAGAACGATTGTCGGATATACCCTTGCCGGCATCTGCCTGCTTGCCGCCTACGGACTCTTCGCCTACACGGAACACCTGGAAAGGAAAGAAGTTCAAACCGGTTTCGTCCTTGCTTATTTATTCGCCGGTCTGCTCCACACCGCCACCGTCTCGGCCTCTTCCATAACTTCCGAAAAGGAGGCTCGAACCTGGTCCATACTTCTTACCACGCCCCTCGACCAGCGTCAGGTCGTCGCCCAAAAGATCATCGCCTCGGCCCTGCGGGTTGCGCCCGTCTGGCTCCTGCTTGCCTCCCACGTGCTCGTCTTTACCGTGCTCGGCTTCATCCACCCCGTTGTCGTCCTGCCGTTGGCGCTGTTCGTCGTGACCAGTGCGCTGCTTGTCTCGGCGGGCGGCGTCTTGTTTAGTTCCTGTTTCAGGCGCACCTCGACCGCCGCCACCTTCACGCTGATTGCCTTTTTTCTTTTCACACTACCCTTCTTTATGGTAAGTCCGTTCTTCGTGGCAATGATGATAATGACCGTCGGGTCGCGTGGTTTCGACCCCGGCGTTCCCTTTTATGAGATGCAATACGGTTTCTTCGGCGGCACTAAAAGCTTTCTTATCTCACTGTTCATTCTGTCCGGAATAATGATTATGTACCTGCTTGTAGCTTTTCTGTTCTATGCCTTCGCAGTAGGCAACGTCCGCCGAAACATCTTCTCGGTATCGAGCACATAATGGTCACTGCTGTCCTTTACAATCTGGTCTGCCGATGCCTGAGCCTCTCGTGGCTGACCGGACCTATTTTCAATAAGGAGCTGCGCGTCTCCAGCCGAAGAAGAAGAAATTATATCCTTCGCTCGGCCTATTTGCTCCTCCTGACCATTTTCCTCGTCCTGGTCTGGTTCCGGGCCGTGGGTTACTCGGGCTCGGCATTGTTACGCGCCTCGCGAACGGCCGAGGCCGGAAAAGCCGTGGTCACTTTGATTGTTTGGTGCCAGTTCTGCGCCCTGCAGCTCGTTGCTGTAGTCATGCTCAGCACCGCTATCAGCGATGAAATTCACAACCGTACCCTCGGCCTGCTTATGACCACACCTGTAAGCAGCTTTCAGATAGTGATGGGAAAACTCCTCAGCAGACTCCTGCACCTCATGCTTCTTATGGCGGTGAGTCTGCCCCTGCTGGCCATCACTCGCGTCTTCGGCGGCGTGCCCTGGGCCTACGTCATATCCAGCCTCTGCATTACCCTCACCGCCGTCGTCTTCGTCGCATCACTCAGTCTCTTTTTTTCCATCTTCCTGCATAGAGCCCATGTCGTCGTCATTATGACCATTCTTACTGTGGGCGCACTTTTCGCCTTGGCGCCGTTTTTGATGCCCTTTGTGGCTTCTGTGATCTGGGATTTCATGGGCTTCGGCCTCAAATCGACTATTTCAAGGGGCACATTCACAGTCCTGTTCTTTCATCCGAATCCCTACGTAATCCTTTTTATCAATACCCTGTCAATGCTCGATCCCCGCGCCATGGCCGGCATTGCCTTCTTCTCTTGGCCTATTCACTGCGCTATTATGTTGGCCGCCTCTGCTCTTGTCTTGATTTTGGCTGCCGGCCTGGTCCGCAAAGTCGCCCTCAGTCAATCTGTCGGCAGGGTCGATACCTTTGAGCCGACGGCGCCAAATAAGAAAACTGTTCTTGAAGATGTCCCGGCGCGACTGAGCTCGCCGAAGTCCGCAAAAGTGTCACCTGGCTCAATAAGGCACATCAATGGTCCCCCGATCATCTGGCACCAGCTCCACACGCAGTGGTTTGGCCGCCATAAAACCACTGTCTGTGTCGTGATTGCCGTCTCGCTGGTCGCGACGTTAATAACGTATGGCTTCATGGCCATAACCAACCGCCTGCACGACAGGCAGGTCCACACGCTTCTTGTGATCATCCTTATGGGCTTGGGCATGCTCTACACCATTTTACTTCCTGCTACCGTCATCACCTCGGAGAAAAAAGCCCGTTCCTGGCCGCTGTTGCTGACAACCACCCTAAGCGACAACGAGATACTGTTCGGCAAGTTGACCGGGGCTCTTTGTCGTTGTCTGCCGGTATGGCTGTTGCTTTTCGGCCACCTCATCTTCTCTGTCTTGCTCGGCTTACTTCAGCCCATCCTTATAGGCCAGATGGCCATTCTGGTCGTCTGGATTATTACCTCCCTCTGCTGCACCGGACTGTATTTTAGCTCACGCTTCCGCCGAAGCGTCACCGCCGTGATAATGAATTTCGCCCTCGCTGCGGCCGTATGGGTTCTTGTGCCCGTGCTGTTGGTTTTATGCTGCGACATGGCCCAAATCCGCAGTACCTGGTTTGTGGCCTTCGTCCGGGGCTGTATGGATGCTAACCCCCTGTTTCAGGCGTATGTTGTCGTCGGCGCCAACCTCACCGGGGGGAATGGCACCGCCCGCTACAGGTGGTGTGGGGAGCCACTCAATGCCATGGAATCGACTTTATTCATGGTCGCTTTTATGGTTCTATATATGTTGCTCGCCTGGATATTCGCCTGGCGCGCCAGGGGCCGAATAAGACGCAACATATTCTGACGGTCCTCCAAAGAGACAGACTATGGCTCGAATTCGACTCGAAAACCTGACCAAGATTTTTGACGGCGGCGTTAAGGCCGTTGCCGACCTCAACCTCGATGTCGCCGATGGGCGGTTTATGGTCATCGTCGGGCCCAGCGGCTGCGGCAAAACCACCACCTTAAGAATGATTGCCGGACTCGAAAAACCCACCGCCGGAAACATCTATATCGGCGATACCCTGGCCAACGACATGCACCCGAAAGACCGCGACGTTGCAATGGTGTTCCAGAACTACGCGCTCTATCCGCACATGACCGTCTATCAGAATATGGCCTTCGCCCTTAAAATGCGAAAGTCCCCGAAGAGCCAAATACGCAAGAAAGTCGGCGAGGTTGCCGCACTGCTGGGCATTAAAGACCTGCTCGGCCGAAGACCCGGCGCCCTGTCCGGCGGCCAGCGCCAGCGCGTCGCACTCGGACGCGCCATCGTCCGCAACCCAAAAGCCTTCCTCTTCGACGAGCCCCTCAGCAATCTCGACGCCGGGCTCCGCGCCGCCATGCGCACCGAGCTCAAAGCCATCCACCGGCAATTGAGGGCCACCTGCGTTTACGTCACTCACGACCAGGCCGAGGCCCTGACCCTCGGTGACTGCGTTGCCGTTATGTCCGACGGCGGTCTTCACC
>Ga0180437_10008972_pt1 | contig 12523 bp, 13 predicted proteins | sample SS_ome_4_FD_132410 | JGI IMG/M metagenome (GOLD analysis project Ga0180437, IMG submission 132410) | Hypersaline lake sediment archaeal communities from the Salton Sea, California, USA - SS_3_D_1 metaG | ecosystem: Environmental > Aquatic > Non-marine Saline and Alkaline > Hypersaline >...
GTTCCCCCGGCGGTTCAAGGCGGACGTACGCTCGCTGACCAGGCTCGTTGAGGTGGAGGGGCCGATGGAGATTCAGCCGGGCATCCGCTCGACGGGCGAGATGGGCCGGGGCATCGTCGAGCAAGCGTTGATCGTGGAGACGGAGGAGGGGAGCGTCGTCGTCACCGGCTGCGCCCACCCTGGTATCGTGAACGTGGTGCGCCGCGCGCGGGAAGTCGTCCAGGGGGACCTGTCCCTGGTGATGGGCGGATTCCACCTGGGGGGAACTGGCCGGGGACGAGTTGCACGCATCATCGCGGACCTGCGTCAGTGCGGTGTGCGCCGGGTTGGGCCCTGTCATTGCACAGGTGACCGGGCGAAGCAGATGTTCGCGGACGCTTTCGGAGCGGATTTTCTGCCGATCGGCGTGGGACGTGTAGTACCTACTGGCTTGGAAGAGGTATCCGTCTGATCTGCGGAGGGGCGAGGAGGGGCTGATGCCGATTTATGAGTACCGCTGTCGAAGTTGCGACGCGACCTTCGAGGTGATGGTGCGTGGTGGAACCGACGTTTCGTGCCCGCACTGTGGCAGCGTCTCGGTGGACAAGTTGATCTCTGCCCCTTTTGTGTTGAGTGGAAAGACCGCCCGGCCGGCAGGGCGTACCTGCTGTGGCCGGGAGGAGCGCTGCGCTGCACCGCCTTGTTCTGGAGAAGGTGAGTGCCGGCGCAGGTGATCAGAGGAGGTGAATTCAATGGGTCGAGGTGGTGGTCGTGGAGGTGGCGCCGGTCGCGGTGCCGGTCGTGGACCCGGCCGGATGGGCGGCTCCAAAGCTGCCGGGCCTGGTGGCACCTGTGTCTGCCCGAGTTGCGGGCACCGGGAACCGCACGCGGCGGGTGTGCCTTGTTATCAGAAGAAATGCCCGCAGTGCGGCACGCAGATGGTGCGTGATTGACGAACTGGTGAACGGTGCCCGGCGTCGTGCGCGCTGGGCGCCGTTCTGTTTGTGTGCTTGAACCGATCTGCTGGGTCAATGCGATCTCCTGCGCGAACGGCACGTGTTTTCTGGGCTATGGGACGGCCGGCGAATTGATCGCACGAGGTGATAGATGATGAAGCTTACTTGTTTGGTGGATAACACAGTTGACCCGCATAGCTCCTTCTGGGGAGAGCATGGTTTGGCTTTCCTCATTGAGTCGGAAGGGGAGCGGGTTCTTTTCGACACGGGCACCAGTGGCACGGTGTTGGTGCACAATATGGAGGAGGGGCAGGTCCCGTTCGACAGTATCGCAGCCGTGGCACTCAGCCACGCCCACCAAGACCACACCGGTGGGCTGCCTGCCCTGCTGGAGCAGTTGCCGGGCGTGCCCATTTATGCTCATCCCGATATTGTACGGGAGCGGTTCTCAGGCCGAGAAGGGGAGATGAGGTCCAAGGGGATGCCCATGGATCCAGAAATCCTGCGCCAGCAGGCCGATCTCCATTTGAGCGATACGTCCCAGGAGATCTTGCCCGGTATCTGGACAAGTGGCGAGATCACCGAGAGGTCCGAGCCGGAGGGGCGCAGTCCCCACCACTTCGTGCGCGATGGAGATGGATGGGCGCCGGATCTTTATCGCGACGATATGTCGCTGATTCTGGATGCTCCAGAGGGGCTTGTGTTGGTCTGCGGATGCTGTCATGCGGGCCTCCTCAACACGCTCGCGCACGTGCGGCGGACCTTTGGGCGGGATCCGGTGACGGTGATTGGAGGGACGCACCTGGTCAGTGCCGACGAGGCGCATCTGCGTCGCTTGATTGGGGTATTGCGCCGGCTGGGGCCGCCGGCGCTCTATCCGAACCATTGCACGGGCCAGCCGGCGTACGTCGCTCTGGCCTCTGCGTTTGGCGACTGCGTTGCTCCCTGCCCGGCAGGGACTGTATTGGAGTTCTGAATCTGGAAATGGAGTAGTCATATGATTGTTTCGATAGCGAGTGGTAAGGGAGGTACAGGCAAGACGACTGTCGCCGTCAACCTGGCCCTGAGCCTGATCGCCGACGGTCAGAATGAAGGGGATGGGGTGGGGTTGGACCCGGCCTCGTCCGTTCATCCGTTGTTCCTGGACTGCGACGTGGAGGAGCCCAACGCCGCCCTTTTTTTGCGGCCGGACATCCAGGAGCGACTGGATGTGGGCCAGATGATCCCGAAGGTGGACGCGAAGACGTGCACCTATTGCGGTCGCTGTGCCGAGGTGTGCCAGTACAACGCGGTCGCTGTGGTCGGGCAGCAGGTGTTGATATTCCCGGAGCTCTGTCACGGCTGCGGCAGTTGTAGCCTCAATTGCCCCACGGAGGCGATCCACGAAGTGTTGCACGTGCTGGGCACGATCGAGCGGGGCTGGGCCGGTTTGGTGGAGTTTGCGCAGGGGACGATGAACGTGGGCGAGGCAATGGCCGTACCCATCATCCGCCAGTTGAAGCGCCAGGCCATCCCGGATCATTCTGATGGCCGGCCTGTGATTCTGGACGCGCCCCCTGGCACCTCCTGCCCGGTCGTGGAGACGATGCGCGGCACCGACTTCGTCCTGATGGTCACCGAGCCCACTCCCTTCGGCCTGCACGATCTGCGCATGGCCGTGGAGGTAGCCCGGGACGAGCTGAGCCTGCCCGTCGGCGTGGTCGTCAACCGGGATGGGGTGGGGGACCAGGGCGTGGACGACTACTGTGCTGCCGAGGATATCCCTGTCCTGATGCGTATCCCGTTGGACCGGCGCATCGCCGAAGCGTACTCGGAGGGGACGGCGCTGGTCGAGGTGCTGCCAGAATATCGGGAGCAGTTCCGGAATTTGTACGCGTTGATCGAGGAGTTGCATGCAGAAAGACGTGGATCGTGAGACAGGGGCAAGTGAAATGAAACAAATGGTTATCCTCAGCGGTAAAGGAGGCACCGGTAAGACGACCGTCACGGCGGCACTGGCTCACCTGGCGTCGCAGGGGCTGCCCGTCGTCTTGGCCGACGCCGACGTGGACGCGGCAAACCTGGAGCTGGTGCTCGATCCGGTGAAGCGCGAGGAGCATGACTTCAGAAGTGGGCAGGTAGCGGTGATCGATCGGGAGACGTGTATTGCCTGCGGGATCTGCGAGACCGTCTGCCGTTTCGAAGCCGTGATCCCAGGCGACGAGGCGTATGACATCGAAGATGTGGCCTGTGAGGGGTGTGCTTCGTGTTATTATCAGTGTCCCGAAGAGGCCATCCACATGGAGGAGCAACTGGCGGGGAAATGGTTCCGTTCCGATACCCGTTTCGGGTCCTTGTTCCACGCTCACCTCTTCGCCGGACAGGAGAACTCCGGCAAGCTGGTCACGCTGGTCAAGCAGCAGGCCCGCGCCCGCGGGGAGGACACGGAGGCTGCCCTGGTGCTGGTCGACGGACCACCGGGCATCGGCTGCCCGGTCATCTCTGCCAGCACCGGGATGGATCTGGCGCTTCACGTGGTCGAGCCCACCGTATCCGGCGTGCACGACTTGCAGCGTATCATGGGCACCACCGACCACTTCGGTGTGCCATCGCTGGTCGTGATCAACAAGGCGGATTTGAATCATGCCCGATCTGAGGAGATTGCCGCTTTCTGTGCAGGAAGGGATGTCCCGGTTGTTGGGGAGGTCCCCTACGACACCATCGTGACGGAGGCGATGGTGCACGGGCGGCCGGTGACGGACTACGTAGATGGGCCCGTGGCGCAGGCGCTACGGGGTGTGTGGGCACGTGTCCGGGAGCATCTGTTTCCTGACGTTCAGGTTTGAAAGACGGATGGGGTGGTCAGGGTGCGGTGTTGCCCCTGACCTGGGGTTGTCGGAAGTCCTTCGACGTGTGCGGGCATCGTGCAGGGCTACCCAGGCTTTCGAATATGTAGTATAATGTGCGCTGCATTGCCCTGTGTGGGGATGCGGCCCTCAATGATGCGGGATCACACCACAGACAGAGAGGAGACGTATATGGTGCATCTTTATTTGTCCATGATACCTGAAGCGCTGATTGCTTCTATGCTGACACCGGAGGAGTTTGGAGTCTACTACGCGGTCGGGAGTGCCAAGAAGTCGCGCGGTCAGGCGATCTTCTTTGAACTAGATCCGGACTTCAGGCACGATTACTTCCGCATCGAAGAAGGCGTCCGGCGTTGTGTGCCGCACGAGGATGGGAGTCCGAAAGCCTCCATATATATTTCTGTGTATCGTGTCTTGGAGCATGTGCCGTTGGACGCTATTCAAAAGCTGTACCTGGTGACGAAGGACGGCCGGGTGCTGGGCGTGGATCCGGGGGCGGAGTTGCCGGAAGAGACAGGGGATTTGCATCTCTATCAGGAAATCGCCCCGGTTCATCCTTTGGTCGTCAGTTCCCTTGGCCCGAGCGGGTTCTATGACCTGATCGTCAGGAGCCCGACGAGCCTGCTATCGTTGCCGGCGATCTGCTTCGTCGAGTTGCGCCTTGGCGAGCTGGCCGAAGATCCCGAACGTGGGGAGGTGCGCGACTTGCCGTACTCGAACGTTGGCCATCTGCGCCAATGCTTGGTCGATCTGAAGACCAAGACTGTCCATGCCAAGATGGTCAACCGTGTCCAGCCTGCCTCGTTCCCATATCGCACGATAAAGAGTGGTATCTTTGTGGGGAACGTTGAGCAGCTTCGGTATTTCCCCATGCCCTCGCCGGAGCAACTGCGGGCTGAGCATTATCGCTGGTGGCGCTCCGCCAATATGTAGTGCCGAGCTTTGCTCGTTGGCCGTCTTGTTTGGATGAACCGTCGAAATGCAAGAGGAGAGTCTCCCAGCCCCGGCCTCGTCGCCGGGGCGGTTGCTGGATTACGGCCTTGTGGGCCACGGTAATCATATCATCCTGTAATGCGGTAAGGAGGAAGAATATGCAAATGTCTCAACTATGGGTCTTCTTGTCGATTCTCGCAGGTATTGTTTCCGTCGGAGTGGCTATCTGGTTGTACAGATGGGTCAACCGGCAGGATGCCGGATCCGAGCGAGCTCAGCAGGTCGCATCTTGGATTCGGGATGGAGCGAAGACTTACCTGCGTCGTCTCTACCTGGCGCTGACGCTGGTCGCGGTCGCACTAGGTGTGATTATCGCCATTGTGTTCAGTTTCGACATCGAGAATCTGGGTCTGGGAGCGGTGGGCATCAATCCGTCACGGGGCATTGGGATGGCATTGGCTTTCGTCGCCGGCTCGGTATGTTCTGCCATCGCCGGGTATATGGGCATGACTGTCGCCGTGTCGGCCAACGTGCGAAGTGCAACAGCGGCCGGTGAGAGCATCAATCGCTCTTTTAAGGTGGCATTCTACGCAGGGGCTGTGATGGGCCTGGCCATGGTGGGCTTGGCCGTCATCGGCATGGGCACGATCTACGTCCTTACCGCTGATCCAGAGATCATCCTTGGGTTTAGTTTTGGTGCTTCGGCCCTGGCTTTGCTGGCGAAGGCAGGCGGAGGGATCTACACCAAGACGGCCGACATCGCGGCAGATCTGGTCGGCAAGGTCGAGATTGGTATCCCTGAGGATGACCCACGCAACCCAGCCGTGGTCGCGGACAACGTCGGCGACAACGTCGGTGACGTGGCTGGCATGGGGGCCGACATCTTCGATAGCTACGTGGCCAGCACCGTGGCGGCCATGCTCCTGGGGACCTCCCTCTACGTCAACAACCCTGTGCTGCAGGCCAAGTACACTGTTTTCCCCTTGGTTCTGTGTACGCTGGGGATTGTCGCCTCGCTGATCGGTATTCAGTTTGTACGCGTTGGCAAGAGCGGCAAGCCCGGTAGGGCGCTTAACAGTGGCACGGTCATCACGTGTGTGATCTTTGCGGTATTGGCGGCCGCTGTGGTGCTGTTGGGCGGTTACAGCCTCGGTGTGCTGTGGGCCACGCTGGCCGGGCTCGTCACTGGCGTACTTATCGGCTTCACTTCGGATTATTACACGTCGGCGGATTTCCGCCCGGTGCTGGAGACCGCCCGCGTGTCCGGTTCTGGGGCAGCGATCAACATCATCACTGGTTTCAGCTATGGGTTGGTCAGCATCGTTCCCTCTATCGTGGGCATCGTCATAGCGACGCTGCTTTCCTACTACCTGGCAGAATTGTCCGGGATCGGTGGCATCTATGGCATTGGCATCAGCGCTGTGGGAATGCTGTCGGTCAGTGGTATGATCGTCTCGTCTGATGCCTACGGGCCAATCGTGGACAATGCCCGGGGCATCGCTGAGATGGCCGGGATGTCGCAGGAGGTCATTGACACGACCGACGTGCTTGATGCAGCGGGCAACACGGCCAAGGCTATCACGAAGGGCTTTGCGATCAGCGCGGCTGCTCTGACTGTGCTGGCGCTCTTTGCGGCTTACGCAGAGGTTGTGGGTGCCCGGGGTGTGGAACTGGTCATCAGCCTGCGGGAGCCCGTCGTGGTCGCCGGTGTGTTGTTGGGTGCGGCGACACCGCCGCTTTTCAGTGCGCTGACGATGTTATCTGTTACGAGCAATGCCTTCGACATGATCGAGGAGATCCGGCGCCAGTTCAACGAACGTCCCGGTATCCTGGCAGGCACTGAAGTCCCCGACTACGCGGCTTGCGTGGGCCTGGCAGCTCAAGGTGCACTCTCGTCGTTGGTGTTGCCGGCGTTTCTGGCGGTCGTTCTGCCCCTCTTGGTTGGTTTCGTCCTCGGGCCTGAGGCTCTGGGCGGATTCCTGGGGGGTAGCATTTTCACCGGAGTCATCTTCGCGCTGTTGATGTCCAACGCAGGGGGGCTTTGGGACAACGCAAAGAAGTTCATCGAGACGGGGGAGTTCGGTGGGCCTGGTTCCGACGCGCACAAGGCTGGCGTCGTGGGTGACACCGTTGGCGATCCCTTCAAGGATACGGCCGGCCCATCCCTCAACACGCTGATCACCGTGATGTCGTTGGTCTCTTCTCTCTTTGCCCCAATCGTGGCGGCTTTTCACTTGTTCTAGCGTGGTCTGAAGACGGATATGGAAGGAACCCCGCCCTCAACGGGCGGGGTTTGCTCCATCCGCAGGTATTCCGTCGGTGAACCAGGTCTCAGGCGGCCGAGGGGGCTGCGAGCCGTCCGTCCAGGCCGATATCGCTGGCGATGCCTTTCATTGCTTCCAGTACGACGCCGACGTGTTCCCACAGATCGACGCCCAGCGCCTCGGCTCCAGACGCGATTTCTTCGCGGTCGACGGCTGCTGCGAAGGCCTTGTCTTTCCACTTCTTGCGTACGGACTTGATCTTCACGTCCCTGATGTCCTTGGATGGTCGGACGAGCGTGACCGCTACAAGAAAACCCGTGAGTTCGTCGACGGCGTGGAGTGCCTTGGTCATCGGCGTGTCGCGCGGGACACCCGTGTTGCCGTGTGACAGGATGGCGTTGACGATTTGCTCGGAGTATCCTTTCTCCCGCAGAATGCGACCGCCAGCGTGGGGGTGTTCATCGGGGAATTGGTCGTATTCAAAATCGTGTACCAGGCCGATAGCGCCCCACAGCTCTTCGTCCTCGTCGAAACGGTGAGCGTAGGCGCGCATTGCCGCCTCGACGGCCCGCATATGGCGGATGTGATTCTCTGAGCTGCCGTATTCCTGGATCAAGGCCCAGGCATCTTCTCGCGTGATCGTGTCTTTCATATTGTCTCCCTTGGGTGTGTCGATATGATCCGTATTGTACCAACCCCTCGCTTAAAGGGCAAATCGTCGGCTGCCGACGGATCCATGTCACGGGAGGGGCAGACTCTGTCAAGCGCCTGACCGACACCTGGGCGGCTTTCGATCATAGGGTTCGCAGATCTACAATTGGCTTGAGGATGCGCGATGTGTTATAATAGAACTGCTATGGAGGTACCCGTAGGGGACGGTTCTCACGTAGCCATCAATGCACACCTCCTTTCAGGGCGGGCCGGGTATCGCAGCGCTGGTGTACATCGGTACATCCATCATCTACTACGGCATCTTGGGCAAGCGGACGATCGGCTGCGTTACACCGTGTTGTTGGGCGAGGGTGTGCTTCCCCCGAGCGTGAAGCTCCCGTCAGTCCGGTCAAGCTGGCCTACGGGGCGGGCGGTGGTGCGGGTGGCTTGGGAGCAACTGGTGCAACCGTGGGTGTTGCGCAGGGTCGAGGCGGACCTGGTGCATGGGCCTGTGTTCGTCGCGCCCTTGTTGGCGCATTGTCCAACCGTCGTCACGATCCACGACTTGAGCTTCATCCGTTTCCCCGCCCTGTTTCGTCCTGCTAAACGCCTTTACCTGCCGGCCCTGACGCGGCTTTCGGCGCGCCGGGCACGGCGGCTCATCGCCGTGTCAGATCACGCGGCGGCCGAGAGTACACGCTTGTTAGGTGTTCCACGGGAACGGATTGACGTCGTATACCATGGCGTGGACTCAATTTTTCGCCGGTTGCCGCCCGATGAGGTTGCGAGCTTCCGCCAGCGCCGAGGGCTGCCGGAGCGGTTTGTGCTCTTCGTCGGCACGCTGGAACCGCGGAAGAACCTGGTGCGCCTCGTGGAAGCCTTTGCCCGCATCCGCGATGGCCGGACCCGGCTTATCCTGGCGGGCGGGAAAGGCTGGTTGTACGATGAATTGTTTGCCAGGGTGGAAGCTTTGGGCCTACGCGAAGAAGTGGTCTTCCCGGGCTACGTGATGGGCAGCGAACTGCCCCTGTGGTACAACGCTGCGACTGTTTTTGTCTATCCCTCAATGTACGAAGGGTTTGGGCTGCCTGTGTTGGAGTCGCAGGCCAGTGGCACGCCGGTGTTGACCTCCAATACATCCTCTCTACCGGAGGCGGCTGGCGATGGTGCCTTGATGGTGGATCCGTACGACGTGAATGCGCTGGCAGATGGACTGAACCAGTTGCTGGTCGATAAATCGCTGCGGCGCCAGTTGCGGGAGCGTGGCCTGGCCCACGCCAGGCGATTTTCCTGGTTGCATACAGCGCAGGAAACGGCGGGCGTCTACCGGCGTGCCCTGGGCGAAGGAGAGCAAACGTGAAAACGCGCCGTTATGCCCCCTGGTGGGTTGTTGTCTGGGACACATTGCTCATTGGCGCCAGCATATTTCTGGGTTATTGGATGCGCTATGAACTTCAATGGTTCCGCGACATCAGCTACTATCATCCGCCGTCTGCATACGTTCCTTTTGCCTTTCTTTTCACCGCGCTGATGCTGGTAGCTTTTCAAATCGACCAGGTCTACCGGAACTGGCGCAGGCGCGCGTGGCTGGATCAGGTCTATCGTATCATCAATGCTGGGGCAAAATCTGTGGTCGTGATGCTGGCCGTCACCTTCGTCTTCCAGCCTCGCGATTACTCGCGCCTGTTGCTCATCGAAGCCGGTGGCATCGCCATCCTGTTGCTGGCTGTTTTCCGAATCGTGCAGGACAGGATCACGGGCTGGCTGCGCGCTCGTGGTATCGATGTGTCGCGCGTTATCATCGTTGGCGCTGGCGAGGTCGGGCGTACCGTAATGCGCACCGTCGTGGCACAGCCCGATCTGGGGTATCATATCGTCGGCTTTGTGGACGACAACCCTGAGAAAGGTGAGATTGACATTGGTCGCTTCAAGGCGCTGGGTTCTTCGAACAACCTGGCCCGGCTGATTGAGAGCGAGGCTGTAGACGAGGTCATCATCACGCTGCCCTGGATGTATCATCGCAAGATTATGGGCATCGTGCGCGAGTGTCAACGGCGGCAGGTGAGCGCCCGTATCGTGCCAGACTTGTTCCAGATGAGCCTCAGCAAAGTGGACGTAGATGACATCGGTGGTGTGCCGCTGATTGGCGTGCGGGAGGTGGGGTTCGATCGAGGTTCACTGCTGGTCAAGCGAGGCATGGACATCCTGGGCGCAGTGCTGGGTTTGACGCTCGGCGCTCCTCTCCTGTTGCTGATTGGGCTGGTTATCCGGATCGACTCACCTGGCTCGACATTCTTTCGCCAGACCCGCGTGGGAGTTGGTGGAAAGCTGTTTGAGATCTACAAATTCCGCTCGATGCGTCAGGGGGCCGAGGCTGAGCTGGAGCAGCTACGTGATTTGAATGAGGCCGATGGTCCTCTTTTCAAAATCCAGGACGACCCACGCTTGACGCGCGTGGGCCGTTTTCTGCGGCGCACCAGCCTGGACGAGCTGCCGCAGTTGTGGAACGTGTTGCGCGGGGAAATGAGCCTGGTAGGCCCTCGGCCACCTCTGCCTGCTGAGGTAAGTTGCTACGTGGAGTGGCACAAGAGGCGGCTGGAGGTACGGCCGGGGATGACAGGTCTGCCACAAGTCAGGGGGCGTAGCCTGCTTAGCTTCGATGAGATGGTACTGCTCGATATCTATTACATTGAGAATTGGTCTCTGTGGCTCGATCTCAAGATTTTGTTGCGTACGATCCCGCACGTGCTGCGGGGAGACGGAGCTTATTAGCGACCTCGGCGTGCGCTGGGTGGATTCTCTCGTGGAGCCTAGCGTGAAGCTCGATAGTCCAGTTGTGTCCTGGACCTCGGCTTGCGTGCCATCGGAATGGCCCTTTGAAAGGGATGGTGGGCAATGTGCTGGGTATCGGCGCTCAATGCGTACGCTGTAGACTATTTCCTTGGCCGTTGCCATGCTTCGAGGAGCTGTTTGGTTTCTCGGTACAGTTCCAGGTCGGCATTTAGCCAAGTCGTTACCTCTCTCTTTGTTGGGCGTTGGCCATCCCACGTCCAGCTTGTGGCTAGGTTGGCCACCAGGTCCAGGAATCGTCCTCGCCAGGGTTCTTCGAGCGAGAACAGGGCTTCGGTGAGTGATTTGGCCTTGCCTCCCATTCCAGTCCATCCCTCCTTGACGAAAGCCAGTAGGAGTGAAGGCCACCCGGGCGTGATCTCCCGCTGCATTTCAAAGGTCCTATCATTCTTCACTGGCATAAGTTACCTCATGACCATATGTGACAAAGGAAACTCCCTGTGCTTGAGACGAGGGAATGTAAACAGACCATCGGTGGCTGCCATGCAATGGCATCCACCTTGCTTAGAAGTTGCTCAAAAACAACTTCCCGGTTTGTCCGTCAACAACGCGCCCAGAGTGCCGCGTCATCGGAATGACGCCTCTAGAGAGTTATGGCACGGCACGCAGTGCCGCGTTGGTGATGAGCAAAACCTGATATGGTCTTTGTATCCACTCGTAGGTTGCCCTGGGTCAGGTTCAACCAGCTAATCCGAGTGTTCCTTTGATGGTGCTGCTATGCTATGCTCCAGTTACCTCTGGGGGACAAAGTGCCCCAGCGAAGGCCTCCAGTGTATCTGCTTTGACCGCCAGCACAGCCTGTCGCTCCGCTTCCGTAAGGCTGAGTGTGTCCAGCACCTCGCGGCGCTGGCCGTTCAACAGGCGCTTGCGAAAAGCCGAATCTGTGAGGGCCGTCCAGATCAACTCGTCGATCTTGCGCGTAGGCATCGTCCGTCGTCTCCTTACGCTCCGCTGCCACCACCTGCGAACGGGGAAGCCAACAGGCCGTGTAGACCGTCCATTGTATCCTCCACAGGAACCACTTGACTGGGGGCCGCCGGGCCTGCGGCCAGTGCCAGCAAGAGCATCACGGTTGTCAGTATCAAGGCCAACTTGCTACGTTTGTTCTGCATTGGTGATTACCTCCAGCATCGTTTGATTTGACACTACGATACCATGGACCTATAAACAAACTTCTTAACAGAGGCACAAAAAAAAGGCTGCTCGGTAGCAGCCTCAACAGGTTCGATACGGACTATGGATTTCTGTCTGGTGGAATCTCTCAGTCGGGACTCTTGCCTGCGATTTGCTCGTACAGCCTCTGCGTTTCAGCAGAAGGCTCGAGCCCCAACTCCTTTTTGAGAACTCTCCGGCAGGCGTAATATTGGGCCAGCGCTTCCGCACGCCGGCCGGCCTTATTGTAGCATTCCATAATGCGTCGGTGGACATCCTCCCGCAGTTCTTCTGCCTCCAGAGCCCGCCGGTACCAGGTGATCGCTTGCTCGAACTCCCGCCGCACTTCATAGCACCGCCCTATTCCGATCAGTGCCTTGATGTACATCTCCCGAAGCGATTCCCGCTTGGGCACGCACCACACTCGCTCCACCTCGGGGAGAAAATCTCCCTGATAGAGCGCCACTGCGCGCTGCCAAAGATCCTCCGTCTGCCAATCGTTTGATGGTAGGAGCTGTGCCCGCTCCACCAACGACTCAAATTCCTCGATATCGAACCAGTAATCAACGTCCCCCAGACAGTATCGGCCTCCCTCAAGTACAATCACATCGGCGCCTACAGCGCGGCGTATTCGATGGATCGTCGTGTGGAAACTGTTTCTCATTTTCTTCAACGGCAGTTCAGGCCAGAACACGACCCCGATTGCGTCCCGTTCTACAGGTCCGTGGAGCAGGATGTAGAAGAACAATTCCTTCGCCATTGCCGCTTGCCACTCGGATGAGGCAACCGGATGGCCGTCGCAGACAACGCGTCCCTCGCCGAGGGCGTAGATCTCCAGGTGATCTGTTTCCTCTTCTTCTGACAGCCCTCCCTGCAAGATCTCTTTCCTGAA
>Ga0180437_10008974_pt1 | contig 12522 bp, 16 predicted proteins | sample SS_ome_4_FD_132410 | JGI IMG/M metagenome (GOLD analysis project Ga0180437, IMG submission 132410) | Hypersaline lake sediment archaeal communities from the Salton Sea, California, USA - SS_3_D_1 metaG | ecosystem: Environmental > Aquatic > Non-marine Saline and Alkaline > Hypersaline >...
ATGGCAATGGTGATAAATGAGTATGGAAGCATCACTGGCCTTGTAACCCTTGAAGATATACTTGAAGAGATAGTTGGTGAAATAAGCGATGAGTATGAATCTGCACAAGAAAAAATAATACAGTTGAAACCGGGTAGTTGGATAATAGACGCAAGTCTTCCATTAGATGATTTAAGTGAACTATTGGACATACCTTTTGAAACTGAAAACGTATTGACTCTTGGCGGATTTTTAACAGAACAACTACAGCGCATACCCAAAAAAGGAGAACGGCTTGAATATAAAAGCTATTGCTTTCAGGTACAAAAAGCATTACCCAAAAGAGTCTTACAGGTCCTTGTTTTTAGAATAAAAACAAAACGGGAGCCTCAGAAAAAAGAGTAACAGTATTTCAAAAAAGGGAGAAAAATATGAATTACAGGTTTATAAGAACAGTCGTATGTATCTCGGTAATTACAACAACAGTACCATTATTTAGTAAAGAAAAAAAAGAGAGAACAGCCTCTACGCGTTATAGCAATCCAAAACAGAAAAAACGGAAACAAAATAAACCAAGACGCCAGAATAAACCTCGACACCAAAGACCAAAACCACAAAACCGAGAAGAACTAGATAGAAAAGATCACAATAGAATCTGTAATATTCTTGGCCATGCAGCAAATATATTTGGAAATTTTGTTAATATTGTCCGAGAACCACACAATCGAGACAATATTGGCAGACAAGTAGGAAACATGGCTCAAAATGTATTCCACATCGTAGCCCACGCAACAACAAAAAGCATGAGTATAGATGGGGCAGATATACACTCAAAAGATTTGACTGCATATATTTTGAGTGAAGAGTTTAAAGAAGCATTAACAGACCTTATCGTAGTACAATTAGAGGAAATAGATAATAGTTAGATTTCTAACAAGCATCCAATACACAATCCATGCAAGCCTACATAAAAAAATAATGCAACTTGCTGCATTTATATTGATCGCAACTTTTTTTGCAGGATATTTTCTGACTGACCTCATGATTTCAAGTAGGCTAAAAGTTCTATTAGATTTTAGCCTACTTTCTTATCAAATCTTCGAGTTCTGCTTTATATTATTTTTTGTAATTCCCTTTTTTACTAATCAAGAAAATATAAAAACTATTTCTCTCTTTTTAACAAAGCCTATTTCAAGAGCTACATTTTTGGCTGGCGTATATACGGGGTTTCTCACTATTTTGTTCAGCGCAGCGCTTATTTTTAGCTTTACCTATATTTTCGCAATTTGGGCAATATCGGGATTTTTCATGCCCCATCTTTTAATCGGATTTGGTGTTATTTTTATTGAATCTGTTTTTTTAACGTCAATTGCACTCGCAGCATCACTTCTATTTCCCCACCTCATAGCATATGGCATACTCTTTGCTGCATATATAATCAGCTATACAAGTCATAGCTGGCTGATGCTTGTGATAAAGAAGGCAAACACTATCGGTGCCCTGCTGGCTTATATCCTCTATTGGCTTCTCCCTGACCTTTCTCTTCTTGATATCAAAAGCCACATTATCTATCAATTGCCATTTTCTTTTACCAATCTACTACTCTCTGTTGCTTATACAACAACAATAAGCAGCTTGTTTTTTATTTTGTCACTACTTATTTTTGGATGCAAAAGAGTTTAAATAATCATTACTCTTCGATCTAGTTAGCGGTAAAAATTAAAGAAGAAGACTCAAATCTCAAAAATAAGAAACGTTTTTTGCGCAATACCGAAACTTACCTGTCTAAAAAATTTTATCCGTTAGATTATAAAAATTATCAAAAAATCGAGCTTCTCATTTTCTTATAAATTAAAAATATAATTTTGAAAAGTACAAATAATAACAAATATTATCTCTAAGTAGCACGAGTAAAATCAAAACTGAAATGTTGTATTTTCTCATAGCACTTCAATTTTCAAAAATGTACTACCTGCCCATTTTCTATTTGATACGATTTATTTTTTTTATAAAATATTTTTTTAAGTTAATAAAAAACTTGTCCCAGATTTTGTTTGTGCTAGAGTAATCTCTGTAAGCAGTTTAATCTAATATACAAGGAGTCGATCATGTCTGTTTTTATAAAAAACAACGCACCCCCTTTTTACTAGCCTCTGTAGGTACTCATCGAATAATCACTATTAATGTAAGCATTTAAAGCTTTAATCTCTCACTTCAAGGAGATTACCATGAATAGAAAAGGCATAGCAACCGTGTGGCTTATTGTCATGATCACAATGATTAAGATATTTTCTATTATATTTCTTTGCTCTTTAAATATAGACATCGAGAAACTATTCATAAAGAGATACGAAATAAAAAGACACATATGCCCAATAGTATTTATAAGATAAATGAAAAAGTAGCGATATACATTTGATTATAAATATGTTAGAAAAAAGGTCGAATTGTAATAAGTAAAACTGCAAGGAGTAGAATATGGAAAAAATATACACAAACACTACTATCACTCTTCTTGCAGTTTTTTTACATTTTCCCTCTTTATTGTCTATGGTGCAGCAACAATCACAAACAGATAAAGCTCAAAGGAAAAAATATCTACAATGGCGAAAACAACTTATCTCACGCTTACCTGATAGAAAAAATTGGCACTACATAACGATCAATAATTTTAGTAATAAAACGATACAAATTACTTACTATAGACCATGTCCTGGATTTGAAGGACCGGGTGTAATAAAAAGAAGAAAAGTACAGCTAAAGCCAAATCAAACCATTGGCAATATGCTGCTCTATAGAAAATATAAGGTAGTAGCATCAGAGGAGAATGGACAACAGAAGTTAGCGTTTACTGTGCATAAAATAGACGATCTCATACATATAAAAGAACAAAACGACACCTTTATTTTAGAAAAAATAACCTTGGAATAAATCCAAGGCTATATTAAAATATTAAAATCTTATTTCTATCTTTTATTATTTCTTACCTATTTTTAGCTGCAGGAGAAGCTTTCCTTCTGTTTTCATGTTTTGTAATAATTTTTTTCACTTCACCCTTTGCATAATCTTTTACGGTTTTGCCTTTCTTTGTTTTGATAGTTATACTTGCTCCCGATTTTAAAAGATAATCTACAACAGCTTTATGCCCTTCCTTTGCAGCTCTCATAAGGGGCGTTTTGTTATTTTTGTCCAAAGCATCAACAGTTGCACCACCGGCTACAAGCGCTTTTACCACTTTTTGATTACCTTCTTTTGCTGCCTCATGCAAAGCCGTTTTGCCATCTTCATTTTTTTCATCGACTTTAGCTCCATGCGCTAGTAACTTTATAACAACTGTATCTTTGCCTTCCTCACTTGCTTCGTGCAAAGGAGTCTCTTTATCCGCATCTTTAGCATTAACACTTGCGCCTTTACCAATAAGAAATGTTACTATTTCTACATAACCCCCTTCGGAGGCCTCGTGTAATGGTGTTTTACCACCGCTTGTTGCATAATTAACATCTGCACCTTTTGCTATAGCATCTTTTACCTTTTTAAGGTCACCTTTTTTTGCAGCTTTATACAGTTTTTTTGAATACTTTTTTCTTTCCTCAGATGTAATCATCCTTATTTTTCTTTTTCTTTCTATCGTTTCTTTAGAGCTGATGCTTGCACAAACGGCAAACAGGATGACCAAAGAAACTACTTGCAATAGAGATTTCTTCATAAAAATACTCCTTTTTAGATAAATGGATTAAAATAGATCTAATCTTTAATTCCATCAAAAATCTTTTTAACAGAAGCCAGTGATCCAACTAAAGAACTTGCCTCATAGGGAACAACTATCATCTTACCTTCCTTATCCTGAGTCATTTGAGGTAATGCCTTGATATATTGCATAGCAATCATGTAAGGCAATGGATCACCCTTTGGCACCGCATTTTGTATCATATCGATAGCTTTTGCCTCAGCTTGAGACATTTTCAATCGAGCCTCAGATTCACCCCGTGCTCGCTCTATTTTTGCCTCCGCTTCACCTTGAGCTCTTAGAACCTTAGACTCTTTTACGCCCTCAGCCTCTAAGATAGCAGAACGCTTTGAACCTTCTGCCTCCAAAATCACGGCACGACGATCACGCTCTGCACGCATTTGCTTTTCCATGGCTTGACGAATATCTGCAGGAGGATTCACTTCTTGCAACTCAACTCTATTTACCTTAACTCCCCATTTATCAGTTGCTTCATCAAGAATTAATCGTAATTTTTCATTTATCGAATCCCGAGAAACTAACGTTTCATCAAGATCCATAGAGCCAATAATATTCCGCAAGGTAGTCTGAGTTAATTTTTCAATTGCCTGCGGCAGATTACTTGCTTCGTATACAGCTGATTTGGGGTCAGTGATCTGATAATAAAGCAACGCGTTAATTTCCATTGTCACGTTATCCTTGGTGATCACATTCTGTTTTGGGAAATCATACACCGATTCTCGTAAATCGAGGCGTGTTATTGTACTGGTGTATCGATAATATCTTCTTCCATCAACTTCTCTTACATAGGTCCAAGTAACACGACGAGGAGCCTCTAAAAACGGCACGACAACATGAAGTCCAGGTCCAAGCGTCCGCGAATATTTACCCAGCTTCTCAATTACTATAGCTTCGGCTTGTTTGACCATATAGACCGATTTGAGTAAAAATAGAATAAAAAATACAAAGATTACAAGAAAAAATGTTCCATATCCTAACATAATCATAGATTAGTCCTTTCGTTTACGCTGTGACTCTGATCTAACAGACTTAGGCCTTACAACCACATGTGCACCTTTCAATTTAACCACTATAACCTCATCTCCTTTTTCCATAACTTCATCATGCGCAGATCTGGCCATCCATATATCCCCAAAAAGCTTCACTTGACCAACTTCCGAAGCCGAGATACGCTTAACCACCGTTCCCTGTTTCCCCAGCATAGCATATACATTTGTTGTAATATCTCTATCCTTTTTGAAGATCTTAGATTTGATCCAAAAATGAAGAAATAAAAAAGAAACAACGGTTCCAATTAAAAACATAATGGTTTGAACCATCACCGAGTTTGTAAAAAAGGTAACAAATGCACAAAGCAGTGCACCAAAGAAGAATGACAAGAAAAAGAAAAGGCCGGGGGATCCCATTTCAAGCATTAAGAAGAAAATCGCTATAACTAGCCAAAAGAAAAATAGATTACCTAACAACCAGTTGCCTATTAATGTCAACATATCAACACCCTTCCTAAATTGATTTCAATAAGTAGGATAATAGATACTAATCTAATGCAATTTTTGCCAATATGCAACAGACCATAAAAATGGAACCATCCATCCCAGCTTCAGCTTCATAGGGGGCCAATCCATCAACCGCTTGTAAATAAAGAGAAATAGGGTATGCTTAGGTCAGGATAAAAAAATAGATAATCAAAGTGTAAAATGAACCAAAAAAATAGGATAAACCCTCTTTTACTTAAACTTCTCGTTTCAGTTTTAACGATCACTGGCTGTTTGCATAATAGAAATGCCAATAAAACAACTAAAAAGAAAACGCATACTATCAGTCCCATTCAAACGAAATCTCCATCGAAACAAAACATACAATCCAAAGAGGAACATGTTATAACGATATGGGTACACGGAACGCGATTTGGCCCCATACAGGATTTTATTTTTAAAAATTTCTTTTATAGAAAACAGGGCCTACATCCTGTCTCTTCGTTCAAAGATGTACATAATAATAGAAAAATAGCCGTGTACTTGTGCACACAAAAAACAAAAAGATTTAAACTTGAAAATTTTTATATCTTTGGCTGGTCTGGAGATCTAAGTCCTAAAAAAAGACAAGAGGCTGCACTACAGCTGTATAAGGCTATTCTCAATCAGATCACACAATATAAGAAAAAGCATAACAGAGAACCCAAAATTAGGCTTATAACACATAGCCATGGGGGAAACGTTGCATTAGGGCTTTCTAGAATTAATGATCGTCAACCTAGAAAAATAAGCATATATGAACTTATACTTCTGGCCTGCCCTGTTCAACAACAAACTGAGTCTTTTATAAAAAACAAAATGTTTGAAACAATTTATTCGCTCTATTCTGGAGTCGATATACTCCAAGTAATTGATCCTCAAGGGATCCATGGAAAACCTAAGTTAGTCCCTAAAACATCTGCAAAACAGACACCTTTTTTCTCAAAACGTAGGTTTAAGCCTCAAAAAAATGTAATACAAGTGAAGCTCAAAATAAATGGTAGAGGCATCCTTCATCTAGAATTTCTTCTGAAAAGGTTCATTTCTTTAATGCCCCATTTACTAGACGAGCTCGATAGTTGGCGTAAGGCAGAAATTGGAGATCTAAATGCATATAAAAAACAGAAGCTGATAAAGATTAATACAAAAGAAAACGGCATACAATTTGAACGCAAAATAATGAAGCAAAAAAAGATTAAAACAAGTATTAAGCAAGCAACGCTTTTACTTGATGAACAATTGCGGCAGAATCAATCTTTGCCCAAGCTAGCAGCTCGTCAGGACGACCAGAACGAGGCAAGCTCGTAACACCCAAACATGCAACATCTATACATTCCCCAGAAACAGCTCTTGTTATGGCCTCTCCTATACCACCTTGTAAATAATGATCCTCAACGGTTACTATCTTATTTCCAGAGGCCTTTGCCACTTCGATAACCTTCTCTCTGTTCAAAGGCTTTACAGAGTAAAGATCTATGATGGAAACCGTTATTCCCTCATTTTTTAATACTTCGTATGCCTTAAGGGCCTCAAATAGAGTGATACCTGCTGCGATAACACAGGCTTTGTCATAGCTATTTTGAATGAGAACGTTACATCCCCCGATCTGAAATTTTTGATTTGTATCGTAAATAACCGGAGTTGCCTTTCTTGTTGTACGCAAATAGGTTATTCCATTCGTATATCGAGACATTTGTTCCACCAGTCTATAGGTACTGATTGCATCACACGGATATAGCACAACAGAACCGGGCAAGCATCGCATCATAGCTATATCTTCAAGTGCCATTTGGGAAGGTCCATCCTGCCCAATTGAAACACCAGCGTGGGATCCAACCAATCGCAAGTTTGCCTGACCTATGGCCGCCATCCGAATTTGATCATGGCCACGAGTCATAAATGCCCCAAAGGTTGAAGCAAAAGGAATTTTTCCTCTTTGGTCAAAGCCTACGGCCATTCCTATCATATTCTGTTCTGCAATAAAACATTGAAAAAATCTTTCTGGATGGTTTTTTTCAAAAATTTCTGCAAAGGTAGAGTTCTTAACTTCTGCATCCAAACTCACAACAGATTTACAGAGATTCCCAAGCTTTGAAACAGCTTCACCGTATACTTTTCTTGTTGGAATTTTTTGCCCTATTTCATACGTCCGCACAGGTAATACTAAAGAGGAACAGATATTTTCTTCATATTCATATGAGGGTTTCTCTGGCTTTTTTGGTTTCCATGAATAAGTAGCCTCATCAAAACCGACAACCGTCGGGAACTTCTTCTCAAACTCTTTAAAGATGAGATTAAGATCCTCTTTTTTAAATGCCTTACCATGAAATCCCATCTTATTTTCTGCCGATTTTACTCCATAGCCCTTGTATGTTTTTGCTATAATCATGACAGGCAAATCTTTAGAATTTCTTGCTTTATCAAGTGCATCCATTATCTGAGAAATATCATGTCCATCAATAACGATTGTTTTCCATCCAAAGGCCTCAAATTTCTTTTCATATCTTTGAAGGTGATGTCCATGAAGCGCCTGGGTACTTTGCCCCAAGCGATTTACATCCACTATACCAATAAGATTATTTAATTTATAGTAATGAGCCAATTCGGCTGCTTCCCAAATTGCTCCTTCTGCAATCTCACTATCTCCTAGCAAGACGTATGTTCTAAAATCAAGCTTATCAAGTCGCGCAGATAAGGCCATACCGACTCCTATCGAAAGCCCAATTCCCAATGCCCCCGTTGCTGCCTCTGTGTGGGAAAACCTCATGGTTGGATGCCCCTCTAATACAGAATCGAAATCCCGGTAGGTTCTAAGATCATCATCGGTTAAAACACCAACTTCTTTCCAAGCAGCATACAACAGAGGCGAAGCATGTCCCTTTGATAAAATAAAACGATCATTGTTAGGATTTATGGGTGATTGCGGATCGTAGTGCATAGCATAGAAAAATAATACTGAAACAATATCTGCAGCTGAAAGACAAGAGGTTGGATGGCCTGATTCGGCCAAAGAAGTCATCATTAACGATGATAAGCGCATATTATACGCTTTTTTTTCAAGGAACTTTTTTAACGTATTCACAACTATATACCCCAAAGTATAAACCATCATTACTACCGAGCCTATAAAACCTTTTTTATCACAATCGAGGGGTTTAGTAAATACTCTTACTCCAAGATGATTCTATCTGGCCTTGTTCTGCTTATACAATTAAAGCATAAGCAACACGCCTTAAAGTATGAAGCTCCCGCTAATCCTATCTGCCAAATAGCCTTATATAAAGCAATATTTGCTGGAGCTACATCAAAAAAACCTACATCTCTGACAGACCGCCCAAAAGAATTAAAATATTTTATCGATTCAATAGAGCGTAATAAATTATCTGTCCCTACCGCTATAAGACCAGCTGAACCAAACAATTGTAGCACTTTCCTTTCCCTAGAATCGGGCAAAAATATCGTTCCTTCTAAGTTAGACATTAACAAAGAAGTAGCTAAAGCTACTGCCGCTATATTTTTCAACATATTTTTCTACCTCCAAAAATTACCCCTTGCAGGCCTGGAACTTTTGTACAGAGTATGAGCACCTAAGCCCAATATCACTGCTATGCAGATATAGCCTATACCGTCTTTTAAAAAAAGAGAGCCATCTGTATTCAGCCCAGTTCTTGTAGCTTGGATAAATCCTCTACCTAATCGTAGCGACTCTAATAAATAATCTGATGCGGCACATGCTAATCCAACTGCGCCCACAGTCTTTAATACTTTTCTCATATGAGAGTAAGGAGATAATACTGCTTGTGCATTGGATGTTAGCATAAATATGGCCAATAAAAGCATTGTTCGTTTTTTTCTCAACATAATAACACCTCTTATTTCCTCAGTAACAATTCAAATTAATACTCATCCCGATTGCTCATTTTTTTTTGTATAAGATAAAGGCTTAAGGCTGAAAGCCCTAATCCTAAGCTATTTTTTAAAACAGAAGCCCAATCCCTTGTATGGTGTGCCCATTCTCTTACACTCCGACTTATGTCATGTCCAGCAGCATTAGTAGTAACCTGCATGGATCTACCACCCCTATACTCACCATGAAAAGCTGCATAAGCCATAATGGCAAAATAACAACAGGATAAACCGACCACTGATAAACCTAAACCTTTCACTACCTCTGCGGCCCTAAAAGGCGTACGCCTATTTGTCGATCTTATAGGCACAACAAACAACGAACAAGCTAAAGCAATTATTGCTATTTTTTTAAACACTTTGGGTCCTTCTAATAATTAAGAAAGAATTTAGAGCCGACATAAAAGGCTAAAACAGCTCCCATACCACTTATGACAGATTTTATTCTTGATTTTATATTATAAGCATTTGGCCTTATAACTGCAAATCTACCATTGAGACCCTCTACATCTCGTCGATTATCTTCTCCCCAATATTCATACGCGGTACAAGCTAACATAGCAGAAGCCAAATAAAAAAATGATCCGGATACCATATTGCTATTTAATCTTATATTTACCGCACCTGGATTATAGCTATTAGGCAATTCCTGAACATTGGAATTGGAATTGGCAGGATCTCCTCCTTTTGTACCTAACACTATATTACTACATCCTATAAGTAACAAACTAAGTAAAAAAGGTAACACTGTTTTCTTTTTCATAATTAAACTCCACTTTTATGCGTTAAACAATAAAAACTTCCAAATGAGTGTTAACAACCTAACATATTAACTATTTTGATACAAAAGGCCCTGTTTTTCATAATAGAAAATAGTTATTTAAAGAAAAGCTATAGAACCACCCAAAATGCTCTATTTGGAAATTATCGAGTAAAATAACCCCAGGCTCGACCGAATAAACCAATAGCCGCAGAAATATCTCTTCCAAATGCCGTTATATCATGTCGAGAAAATCTCCGACCAGTATATCCTGCAATATTATGAAAAATTTTCAAATGCTGTAAAGCATAATATGTTGGTACAACAGCAGCTGAGATACAGACTGTAGCCAAGGCCACACTTTTTGTTCTATCTGAGAAAATAGCCGAATTGGCTGTAGAAATACATAAACAAAGTAGAAATATGATACTCAATTTTTTCAGCATAAAAAAACCTTCATAAAAAAGATTTCCAAGAGATACTTTTCTTATGAAGGTTAATACAAAAATCAAAAATTACAATAATCTACGACTTACATTAATCTTTATTTTCAATCTTTATTTTCAGTTCCAGGCTTCTTGACTTTCTGTTTTCGTCTCCAGTTATCTATTCTGGCCCACGAAATTATTTTGTTAATATTAGAAGCTCCGCGAGAAATTTTTTTTTGCGTAGAATCCATTAAATTTTCCCACATTGCCTTTGCTTTAGATTTTTTAATTGGCTTCATGCCCTTCCCCCTTTAACTGCAATATTAGACTTCTGCCCCACTTCATATTAATAGTAATATAATTTACAAGGCCAACTCAATAAAAATGACAAAATCGCTAAACAAAGCTATAATGGGTCCTATGAATACACGCGTTACAAAAGCTAAAAATTGGATATTACAATTTATTCAGATACAACTTATCGTCTTTATGGTATCATTACCTATACTTTCTGGATGGGGATTTGAAATGTCTATCCTATCTCCTATTGGAAATCTTATTTTTACGCCTATTTTAACTGTTTTTCTCCTGCTATCTTCAATAATATTTTTCTTGGAAATACTGTGTATACCCAATAATTGGATAATTTATCTATTACACCAGGTCTCAAATCTTTGGATCTGGCTTCTTGGAATGTATAATCGAAATCTACTTATTGGATTTACCAAACCACCAATTATCTTCTCAATAATGGTGCCGATAGCAATAATCTTGATTCTGCATATCAAAAAAATAAGAGGTCTCACAAAAAATATAGCGGTCTTTTTTGCTCTATTTATAGTCTCTTGCGCCTATCTAAAACTAATCAATACTCCAAGGTCATTTATTAAGCCGATTACGTGTCACAATGGGGAAGTTATATGTATATATAACAAGGGAAAAACAGCAATTATCGACCCTGGATATATTGGGCAACGAATATCGGCCCAATCTTGGATGCAATACACACTTATCCCAGAAATTATAAAATCGTGTGGAAAAACCTCCATAGATTATCTCATTTTTATGCAACCAGGAAAGATAGTTTTTGACACCATTGAAAGTATGTTAGAAATAATACACGTAAAAAATATATATCTTGTAAGCTGGCAAGGCAATATGGACAAATATATATTAAAAAGCTTTTACAACATGAAAAATACAGCAATCGCAAACAAAACAGTTATAAAAAGAATCTCCTGGAATACAGAACATATAAGACTCCAAGAGAATGCTTCCCTCGTAATTTCCCCTCTTTCGAAAAATTTGTCATATCGTACGGTTACCTATCCAGCCTTATGCGTAACATGTAATATTGACAATCAAAAGGTAAAAATCTATTCTGCAAAATATTGTAGCTTATTACATTCCAAATTGAGGAGAAAACATGCTAAAAATTCTTCTTGTTATCGCCAACCAAGGATATCAACCTATTGAATATGAAATTCCCAAAAAACTTATGGCACAAGCAGGAATTAAAGTGATTACTGCAAGTAATCAAGCGGGTATAGCAACAGCTTCTGATGGCTCACAGACCAACGTAGATATAACCTTAGATCAAGTTAATACTAACGACTATGGGGGCATATTTTTTATAGGTGGCCCAGGAGCTATAACAGATCTCGATAATGAAGCAAGCTATAAAATTATTCAAGAGATAGCAAAACTAGGTAAACCATTTGGCGCTATATGCATATCTCCTAGAATATTGGCAAAAGCTGGCGTTCTGAAAAATAAAAAGGCAACCGGATGGGAAAGCAAAGATAATCCAGTAGCTCCCGTCTTCAAAAAATATGGGGTTATATACGAAAAAAAAGGTGTTGTCATTGATGGCAACATAGTAACAGCAGCTTGTCCTGCAAATGCTGCTGAATTTGGTAATGCAATCATCAAATTATTAAAAAAAGAAAACAAAGAGACTATTTAAAAATAGTTTATAGCAAAAAATATTGATTATTACTTCAACTATTTGGTATAGTTTTATTGAAAAGCAGCTATTTTTTAACTGTTTAAGGGGAGGTTTATGTGAATAAAAAAATAAAATATACAGGGCTCATGCTTTTTATTTCAATCATTTTTTCAGGCATTTCTCACAGCCAAATTTCTGAGCCATTGGTAAAAACAAGAAGAGTTTTAGTTACACCTCAA
>Ga0180437_10008975_pt1 | contig 12520 bp, 12 predicted proteins | sample SS_ome_4_FD_132410 | JGI IMG/M metagenome (GOLD analysis project Ga0180437, IMG submission 132410) | Hypersaline lake sediment archaeal communities from the Salton Sea, California, USA - SS_3_D_1 metaG | ecosystem: Environmental > Aquatic > Non-marine Saline and Alkaline > Hypersaline >...
CTCATGTGACATTAGTATCATCTGAGTAAAAAAGGCTGTACTGCACCAATAGATGATTGGAGATAATGGTATGTTTCATGCTACCCTAGATAGCACCAAAACATGGAAACAGATTGTGGATGCTCTTGCAACACTGCTTACAGAAGCACATTTCCGTGTGTCTGAATCTGGGATATCCCTACGCCAGCTTGATTCATCAAAGGCTGCAATGATTGACCTTACCCTTCCTTCTGGTATTTTTCAAGAGTACTCATGCAAGGGTGAACATGACATCTGCTTGGGTATCGACGAACTTACCAAGGTTAGCAAAAGAATGACTGGAGACGAACATCTAGAGTTCAACCTCGATGAGTCTGAGAACCGCTTTGAGATTAGAATGGTTGGCCAAGCGAACAGAATATTCAAACTTCAATTATTGACTCCTCCAGATGATCAGACTAAGAAACCTGGAATTCAATTCGATGCAAAGGCAGAGTTACTGGCTGATACCTTTAAACAAGCAATCAAAGATATTGGGGTTGTGTCCAGTCATGTCAAAATCAGTGCAGAACCAGAACATCTTACTTTTGCTGGGGAGGGTGATACTGGTGAGGCAAATGTCGCTCTAACAACTAAAGGTGACGCACCAGCACTTTTCCAACTGGAGGTATCAGGGAAGTCGATGGCAATGTATGCACTCAACTATCTCACAGAAATAGCCAAAGCTATTGCAAGTGATAGTTTGATGCTTCAATTCACATCCAACAAACCAATGATGTTGGAATTTCCAATAGCAGAAGCAGGAAGCATAAGTTTCGTTCTTGCACCGCGAGTAGAACGTAGATAAAAGGACAAAAGGTGCCAAATACACTAGCACCAAATAATGGAGTTCTAGTGCATGTCGAATCAGAATCAAGGTTTCACAAGTACGATTTTGAAACTGCGATTCATGTTTCATGAATACTACAAATCAAACCCAGACTCCGTTGAGGTTCCCGAGAAGGTACACAACCGAGAGTTTGGCGTCCAAAGCTGGGAATGGAACTGGTTTTGTCCTAAAAGAAAGGTTCGTGATGAATCAGGTCGTGAAACGACAACTGGATGTGGTCAATCAGGAACATCTCTCTCTAGTGTAAAATCGTGTCCCAACTGCGGGTCTGATGACATCCAGGCAACAACATGGCGGAGACATGTCGGATATCTAAATCATGACGAGCTTATACACGACTTGGTGTCTGTAGCTCCTCATAGCATCTATCATTCAGCAGCCTTTTACAAGATACCAGTCGCCCGTAATATGAGTGAGAAGGAATGGTTTGGGGCTGAGCTTGTATTTGATATTGATGCAGATCATCTGGACCTTCCTTGTGCCAAGGAGCATGATGCCTGGCGTTGTAACACTGAAACTTGTCATGAAACAGGAACTGGCACACATCCTGAAAGCTGTCCTAGTTGTGGTGGAAAGAGTTTTGGAACGCGGAAATGGGTATGTGAGAAATGTCTGCTTGAAGCAAAGAAACATACTGTGAAGCTATATGATGAGTTCATCATTAACGACTTTGGTTTCGACCCAGAATCAATCCAACTCAACTATAGCGGCCATAGGGGATACCATCTCCGTGTTCAGGATCCTCGCGTCTACAAACTTGACTCAAATGGACGAATCCAAATTGTGCATTATATCATGGGCCTTGGTCTAAATACAGAAAAGGTAATTGTCAATCAGGGTGGAGTCAATCGAGTTCCAGACCGAGTCTTTCCAGGTTGGGCCGGAAAGCTGGCCAATGCTATTATTGAGTTTGTACGGAACATAGACTCATACAGTGGAACTGAAAGATGGGTCAGACCACTTAGAAAGGGGAAAGCATCAGCTCTGGAAGGCTTACTAAGGAACCCTCCAATTTTGAGCAAAGAGGCTAAAGATATTGGACTGAAATCGTGGCAAGAAATAGCAGAAAAGGCTGCTGAGTTCTATGGCGGTGAGATAGACCGTCCTGTAACCCATGATATTCATAGAGTCATTAGACTAATTGGTAGTTTGAATGGAAAAACTGGATTCTCAGTCAGCAAGCTGACAAGAGATACCATTGATGACTTTGACCCTTTTCATGATGCAGTTGCACTAAATAATGGACAAATGAAAGTCAAGTTTCTCCGCAGATCTCCTGGAGTCCCAAGATTCAGAATTGGTGATGAAACCTATGGACCATTTCATGGAGAGTCTGTGGAACTACCAACAGCTGCTGCTGTGTTTGCACTATGCAAAGGAGTTGCAATCATTGAGTGATTTTGGGTATGATGAAATCAAGGATGCATGGGAAAGTGAGATTGAGAATGAGGGTCTTCAGGACTTGGGAGACCTTCGACTAGGTAAAATGATTTCATATCTGTCCAATGTTCGTTTGTCATTAGCATCGACAGATGCTGAGAAGAGGGTCCAAGCAGATATACTCACACAGGAGGCCCTCAATCTCGAGTTCATGATTGAAGACTTGTTGAATCTCCGAAGACAGAAGATACTGAGTGCTGCCATCTCAGGATATCGGCCAAGGGGTGATATGACCTTGGCAGAAGAGGAGCTATACAACAGAACACAGCGAGCTCTTGATGGCCACACAGAATTTGTCAAAGACTCCCTAGCCGGATCAAAACCAAAGAAGAAAGCCGACCATCGGCCAAAAGGGCCCAAGGAATCACATGTTTCTGAAACCGTGGAATTTGTAACTGTTCGATTTCTACGCCCAATCAGTGAGGCTTTCTTGGGTCTTGATGAGAGGACCTATGGACCATTCAACAAAGAGGATGTTGCCAAGATTCCAGCAGCAAATGCTAGAACATGGATTCGTGATGGTACCGTTGTCCGTATAGTCACAAAGGAGGACGTCTTGGAATGAAGAAAGAGGATCTAATAGCTGAGCTGACATCACTTCTCAGACTCATTAATGACACACGTGAAAAGGTCGGCCTAGAACATGACAAGTTTCAGGTTGCACTCTCAAACACATTACGGCTACTCAATGAAGGAAATCCAATTCTGACTAAGATGAAAGGGAGCGCAGATGATATCAAGGCATATATCATCAGAACAAGTACAGACCTGCGCCAAAGCTCACTGAATCCATATGAGCAAATTAAAGTCAAGGTTGAGTCAATACGGGGTATGGTTCAGACCCCCGAAGGATAGAAAGTCCTAAGAGCATCTTGAACACTGCAAAAATCATGCCACTGCACAAGAAACATCTTTTTTACATAGCGGCTCTGGTGTGTATTGCGCTTGCTGTTGCTGGCGGAATTTTGTACCCTCCAACGCCATGGGGCGTGCTCGCACCAGTTTTCTATGTATTCATGATTATCCTGGTTTCACTCGGTATTCTTCGTCTAGTATATCTGAAAGGGCTTCCGGACTGAAAATACGCATCCAAAGACAGTGAGTACAATTTTACGTCTTCTCTGCAAACTTTTAATATAGGCTGGAAAATCGCACAGCCAACTGGCGAAGTCGCCTACAATCGATCTTACTACAGGTGGTACCCCTCCATGGCCGAAACAGAAGAACCGACTGGACCTCCAGATACATTGATTGATCCAATTGAAATGTCAAAACTTGACCACAAGTTCCGTGAAGAGATACATAGCATGCCAAATGGTGAAGAGCTCTCTGCCTGTTTTGCGTGTTCAACATGTACAGCTGCTTGCCCCATCGCAAATATCTGGAATTACAAGCCTCACCAGTTGATTCGGATGATTCTTCTTGGAATGCGAGATGAGGTTCTCTCATCTAATGAAATCTGGTTATGTCTGACATGTTTTCAGTGTCAAGAACGTTGTCCTCAGAAAGTACGTGTCACTGACATCTTTTTTGACTGCAAGAACTTGGCTGCTGAGGAAGGCAAGGTGCCACCGACTATTGTTGGGCTTGGAAAAGAATTACTCGAGAAGGGACAACTCTACACGGTGACTGCGGATTGGGAGCGCGAAGACCTAAATCTCGAACCAGAAGTGCCCGGCTTATCTGTCGATCCTGTAAAGGACATTCTGAAGGAAACTCGAACGGGCAGGCTTGTGGGAGGTGGCAAGTGAGATGCCAGTATACAACCTGTATATGGGCTGTAGCGTGCCTGCAAACTATCCCAACTATGAAGCAGCCATGATGAAGGTGGCAGAGGCATACAACATCCAGTTAGAGTATATGGATGGGGTCGCCTGTTGCGGAAGCCCAAATCTCCGTGCTATTGATTATGATGGCTGGCTAGCTGTAAATGCCAGGACCCTTGCCATAGCTGAGAAAAATGGGCACGACATTGTTACGCCATGCAACGGCTGTTTCGGTTCCCTGAAGGATGTATATTACCATCTCAAACATGATGCCAAATACAGAGAAAAGATCAATGCAATCTTGAAGAAGGAAGGTCTAGAATTCAAAGGTACTATTATCCCCCGCCATTTTGTGGAAGCTCTGTATACAGACATCGGCATAGAGGAGATAAAGAAGAAGATTACAAAACCACTAGATGGAGTCGGAATTGCCATCCACTATGGCTGTCATCTTTTGCGCCCTGAAGACGTCACAGAGTTCAAGCCTGAGTATCTTGATGAATTAATAGAGGTAACTGGGGCGTCAGTTGTGGAATACCCCCTTTGGAAGCAGTGCTGTGGTGCTACTGTACTACCTGTTGATGAAAACCTAGGAATCCGTTTAGCCCGTGACAAGTTGAAGTCTATGAAGGAGTCAGGTGCGAAGTATGTAACGGTTGTCTGTCCTGCTTGTGGGAACCAGCTAGACCTTCAGCAACTTGGGCTGAAAGAGTCATACAAGGAGGAATACAATCTACCAGTTCTTCTCTACCCCCAGATCCTAGGTCTTGCTCTTGGAATGGATGAGGCTGAAGTAGGACTTGGCATGAATAGAGTACCCGCGGATTCTATTCTGGAACATCTGACTGGATGAGGTGAGAGAGAGTGTCCAATCCGGTCCTTATCATCGGAGCTGGCGTTGCAGGTATGACAGCGGCAGTTGAGCTTGCAGACTCTGGGATTAAGACAATCCTTGTGGAACGACAGAGATCAGTAGGAGGTAATGCTTTGGTCCTTTACAAGGCATTTCCAACCGATGACTGTTTCTACTGCTTCGAGGGGAATCGCTGGCGTCCAGGAATCCGTAAATGTTTCTATAGAAGCGCACTTACAGATCAACCCAATATCACATTGAAGATGAATAGTGAAGTAGACGAAATCTCAGGGAGTCCTGGTCAATTTACTGTAAAACTGAATGTAGGTCCTGTATATGTCCATCCAAAGAAATGTACACTGTGTGGACTTTGTATGGAAAAGTCCCAGGCCTTCTTTCTACTATCACCACAGTGCCAACCACAAGCAGTAATGTATGACCCGGAGAAAGCTGATGATGGTACAAAACAGGCTGAAGAGGAGTGTCCAACAAAGGCGATCAATCTGAGCGCTCAACCAACTGAAGAAACAGTCCAAGTTTCAGACATAATCATTGCAACTGGTTATCATGAGCTACAACCTGTCAACATGGATGAATACTATTATGGAAAACATCCCAACATCATCACACAACTAGAACTAGCCAAGATTATTGATCCCAATGGGCAGTCAGGTGGAGTGCTTGTTAGACCATCCGATGGAAAGCCTGCAAAAAGAGTGATGATGGTGCAATGTGTTGGTAGCAGAGATGAAAACTATTACCCCTATTGCTCAAAGATCTGCTGCATATTTGCTCTAAAACATGCTAATATCCTGACGCAGGAACGAGATGACATTCATGTCAGTGTTGTCTATATGGACATCCGAACATATGACCGATATGAACGATACTATCGCGACGCGCGAAACTCAGGAGTGGAATTTGTTCGAGGTAGGGTTTCCCTTGTCAACCCTCGTGAAGATGGGACTCTAGACATCACCGTCTATGACTCACTTCTCAACAAATATCTCAAATTCACAGTGGACCTCTTTGTCCTCTCGTCAGCTCTCGAGCCTCCCCAAGGGACTGACAAACTCATTGAAACACTTGGGATAAAGTCTGCAAGTGGATTTGTTGCACTTGCAGATCCCGCTTCAGAAAATGAGGTTGTGGTGGGCGATCATGTCTATGCATGCGGTACGGCCTTAGGCCCCGCAGAGGTCCCAGAGAGTGTGACACAAGCCCGCGCAGTTGTGTCCAAGATACTCCAGAACAGGAAGTGAAACTGACAGATGGATGACAACAAATCACCAGTGCTCATTTGTACCTGCGGAAAGCAGATGGGATTGGACTTTGACTTCCTAGAAACTCACATCAAAAAATCAACTCTCACATCATCAGTGACTGTTCATGATCTCGTGTGTCAGGAAGAAGGTCTGAGCAAGATAGGAGACCTTGTAACAGCCAGTGATGGACCTCTCGTGATTGCTGCATGTTCAAGCCAGAAGATTCAACCAAGAATTGACCAATATCTCAAACTAAAAGGTATTGACAGCTCCCAGATACAGTATGTGAACATCAGAGAACACTCAGCTTGGGTACACAAAGACAGGGACGAAGCAAGTAAGAAATCAGCAGACATGATCCGAGGCACACTGGCAAGATCTGCAAAGTCAATGAAACGCACACTAGAGCGAAAGGAGATCCCCACCCATGTTACGGTCATTGGCGGCGGGATTGCTGGTATTGAGTCAGCTCTTAGTCTATCAAACCTTGGCTATAAGGTATCCCTATTAGAAATCACTGAAGAGCTGGGTGGACATGTCAGGAACCTCCCTGTGGTCGCCCCCACCGGGAAGTCAGGACTAGAGATACTTGAGGCCAGACTGAAAGCGCTTCAGAATAATAACGATATCTCTATTCTGACCAAGGCTAAGGTGAATTATATCACTGGAGAGATGGGCGATTTCAAAGTCCATTACACTATGAACGATGATGAGGAACAGATACTGGACACATCTGCCATAGTCATTGCCACTGGCTTTAAGGAGTTCAAACCCACCTCAATGGATGAATACCGTTACGGAAAGAATCCTGATGTCATCACACAGTACGAGCTTTCGTGTATGCTGTCAGGGGGAGAACTTGCCCGACCATCGGATGGAAAGCCGGTCCAGGATGTTGTAATGGTTCAGTGTGTTGGAAGTAGGTCTGAAGACTACAAGAAGGACTGTAGCAAGTTGTGCTGCACCTTTGCGATTGACAATTCTCTTGAAATTCTCAAACGGGCCCCAGATGCAAATGTCAGAATTGTCTACATGGACATCCGAGTCCCCTTCGAGAACGAGATGATATACAAAGAGTCGCGTGAGAGGGGTGTTGACTATATCCGAGGCCGGGTCAGTATGACTTGGGAAAAAGATGGCCTTACATACGTACGCGTCTATGACTCACTTCTTGACAAGTATCTAGAAACCCCCGTAGACTTACTTGTCCTTTCCTCTGCGATTCTACCACCTGACGGAACCTCTGAGCTATCAGAAACCCTTGGTTATGCTGTTGAGGAAGATGGACATGTTAAAGAACTCTATGGCAAATTGAGAAGAAACGAAACACGTCGTCGAGGCGTTGTTGCAGTAGGTGGGATCACACGACCTCAGTTTGTGTTCGAAGCTGTGACAGATGCCCAAGCTGGAGCACTCATCATTCATAATGAGCTACAGGGGGGAAAAATTGAATCAGTTGCGCGCGGTGCTGTTCTTAATGTGGATGACTGTGTTGGATGCAGTCTCTGCGCTCAACAATGTCCTCGTGGAGTCCCTCTAATGATAGAACAGACAGAGGCCGAGGAGGCTGATGAAGACCAGAAGATACTCTTCAAAGCCGCAATTGATACACTGAATTGTCATTCCTGTGGAGTCTGTCAGAGCCTGTGTCCTTCGGGTGCAACTCAACTCAACTTCCTCTCGAACGAGCAGCTCTGGGCTGAGATTGAAGCCACACTTGAAGGGGCTGGACCAGAGTATCCAATCACACTCTGTTTCTATTGCGAGGAGTGCTCTGTGTCCACGATTGACATAGTTGGAACAAGAAGGATGGAATATCCCACAAGCACTCGTCTAATCCCGGTTCCCTGCGCAGGTCGAGTGAGTATTATAGACATTCTCAAGGCTTTCGAACATGGTGCAAGCACTGTAATGATTGCTGCATGTGAAAAAGACCGGTGTCACATTGGAGGTACTGGCAACGAAATTGCTCAGGTGCAAGTAGATGTGGCCAGAGACATCCTTAACGCAATTGGTTGGAAAGGCGAGCGTGTTGATATGTTCAGAATGTTCAGTGCAGAACCAGAGCGCTTCACTAACGCAGTCAATGAAATGGTGAAACGTGCCACAGAATTGGGACCCACTCCAGTCCATACAGGAACAGCTGGGACGTGGATGGAGGTGACTGAATGACCGGGCCACTAACCGAGAAGTCCATTGCTCCGAAGAGACAACGCATGTTGGACATGGTACTAGCACTGGGTGGACTCAAAGAAGAATCTGCAATTCCTCTCAGTAGGGTGAAGGAGGAGCTTGACAAACTAAAGACAGAGTTGGCTCCACTTACTGATGCAATTCTTGCGTTTCCCGACTCATACTTCAAGAAGTTCCTCGAAACAGTAGAGAAGAATAACACCGTCACTGAGGTGAGCGACAGGAGCATCCTCAAAGATTCAATCTCTAGACTTGAGAAGGCATTGGCAAAAGACGATTCTGAGGCGTTGAAAGGACTGAACGATTTACTCACAAACGCACTCGCTCGGATGACGGAGGTCGAAGGAAGCCCCGAAACAAGCATAGACTTCGACTTGAATGCCAGCCTTTCCACAATATCCCATCTGACCTCTGAATTAGAGTCAATAATTGAGAACATCGAAAAGACTGCAGAATCAGAGGCAAAATCTGCATTGAATGAGCTTGTGACCTTGGTTGAAGCTCTTAAAGAGGCAGAGGCAAAATCTGAAGGAAACCCTGAAGAGGCTCTAGAAGAACTTCAGCAACTTGGGGCCAAGACTAGGTATGGTCCGGGTTTGAGAGCCATAGCCCAAGTAAAGCGAGGAAAACGAGATGGTCGAATTGATGAACCACGGTTCAAGGATCTTGTTTCGGGAAATATGTTGACTGAGGCCAATCGTGGAGTGATTACGTTCATTCTTCAAAAAATGGGGTCAAAGACAGCCATACAGCTAGGAGACCTGATGCAGACCCCGCCCCAAGCAATACAACACGCCATTGTGACCATGATTCAACGCGGTGAAGTTGAGATGGTTGGCCTTGATGGTGATGCTCCTGTTTTCTCCAATGTTCTCACAGAAACTCCGAACCCAACCCTAGTCCTGAAGAGAATAGTGCAACAGGTTCGCGGGATGGTCAAGTCATTGGATGATGATGATGTTAGCAAGTCTGCAAACGAGTCACTGAGAACGTTACAGACACTACTCGAACGTCTACAGATTTTAGGTTCATATGATGAAGCTGCGCTCTCCGAGCCAATTAACAAGCTCCGAAACACAGTTGACAACGCCACTGAAGCTGTCTTGAGCTCAGAAACCTCAAAAGATGCAGAGAACCTCAGACTTCTTGTTTCTGCAGGGCTTGAGGCTTTTGCCCGTTTCCGTCTCAAAATCACACTAGAAAAGGGACCGAATCTCGTTTCTGGGACCAATGTCTATGGAGAGCAATTAGATCCTAAGGTATACCAGAAAATGATGGACACCTATCTCGACAATGAGCTTGAGAGAGGGACCATTTTGATTCTGATTAGAGAATTAGGAGCTCTGACTGCACATGACCTTGCTGAGAGAACAACTATCCCGCAGGACAGAATTCTCAGTCACCTCCTCAGAATGAAGCGTGATGAACTTCTCACAATTGCTGGTGAGAGTCATGGGTACATCCTCTATGATGTACCACGAACACCATCCGAAGCCGAGATTGCCATTCAGACAGCAAGCGATCTCGCACTCCAGCTCTCCGAAGCTGGGGTAGAGCTCCAGAGGATTCTGAGTGAGCTCAAGGCACAAGATATTGGAAAACTAGCAAACTCGTTGGAAGTCTTTTCAAGAGCCCGCGATAAACTAGCATCCGTGCGTGTGAGTGGAGCAGTGATTGATGAAACCACTCTGGTCCAAGTAGAAGACAAAATCAGGTCTGCGGTCTTACTTGCCTATCGTACACGCGCAAAGATACCTAGCACACGACCAAAAGTCACTATCGATGACCTAGTAGATGTTGATGTGCCCTCAGTGCTTGATGAGTATAGAAACCAAATGGGGTATGCCCCCCTGCTTGGATTTGGTACCATTGAATGGGAGCAATCCAGATGCCTTGGCTGCAAATCCTGTGAAATCGCATGTCCAGAGGATGCAATTGAGCTGAAACCTCGAATAGAGATTCGCGAGTTCTTTGAAATTTCTGAGGAGGCACTCGCTCAGCTACCGTCGAATCGATCACTCTTCTACAAGACTGTTCAGAATCTGGCTGCAGTCAAACCCTCCCAAGATATCTCCCTCAAGAAAGAGGCTCCTGGATTCGGCTCAGTAGAGGTGGATCTCTGGCTGTGTGTTGCATGTCGCACCTGCGTCAGACGTTGTCCTGGGCCTGAAGGTGGTGCCCTAGAACTTGAACTCAAGTGGAACCTACCAGAGGTCGTGAAACACATCACCTCGAGCTCATGATATGTCCAATGAAGGACTCTATTGCCATTCAGCAACTGACTTATACACTTGAAAGAAGGAGCATAACTGTTCAATTCTCTGAGGGAACATAATGGTTGATTTCAGGCTATCAGATAAACAACAGGAGCTACAGAGCAAAGCCAGAAAGTTTGCACAGGAGTACATGATTCCGTACGCCCATTATTATGACAAGACTGGGGAGTTCCCACGTCCAATAATTCAAAAGTGTTGGGAGGCGGGTCTCATGAATCTCTCGATCCCGAGAGAGTATGGGGGTCCGGGTCTTGGGTCACTCGAACAGTGCATCACAGTTGAGGAGATGGCCTCAGGTTGTGCAGGGATGACCACCAGCATCTATGTGAATACGCTTGGGGCAGAACCCATTCTAGTTGCAGGGACTCCTGAACAGAAAGAGAAGTATCTCCGCCCACTCACAGAGGAACTCAAGTTTGTTAGTTTCGCCTGTTCAGAACCTGGCATGGGTTCGGATGTCGCTGGTATACAGACCAAGGTAAAGAAAGAAGGCAACAACTATGTGCTGAATGGGTCGAAGTTCTGGATCACAAACGCGCCTCATGCTGATTTCTTCACAGTCTTCGCCAGCCTTGATCCAAGTCAGCGACATAAAGCACTCTGCGCCTTTATTGTGGATGCCGACACCCCAGGCGTAAAGACAGGGAGGCCCGTTGAAAAGATGGGACATAGGGCTTCTACAACATCATCTGTGATGTTCCGCGACGCAAAGGTTTCCGAAGAGAACCTCCTGGGGGCAGAGGGCAAAGGCTTTGGAATTGCTATGAAGACCTTTGCTATGACTCGACCATCAATTGCAGCCTTTGCCACAGGACTTGCTCGTGCCGCGATGGAGTATGCAAGAGACTATGTCAGCAAACGAGAGGCGTTCAACCAAAAACTACGGGAGTTTGAAGTCATCCAGTTCAAGCTGGCAGAGATGTACATGAAGGTTGAGGCATCACGAGCATTGTATCTGAAAGCCGCTTGGACCACCGACAATGGTGAAGATGCCACTGTTCCTGCTAGCGTGGCTAAAGCATTCGCTACAGACTTGGCGATGGAAACTGCAAGTGAGGCTCTTCAAATCCATGGTGGGTACGGCTACATTGATCAGTATCCACTCGAGAAGCTCTTCAGAGATGCCAAACTGTACCAAATCTACGAGGGAACAAGTGAGGTTCAGAGGTTGATCCTTGGCCGCCATGTCCTCAGTGGTTATGAACCTGCCATGCAACAGATCCCGAAGTGGTACAACAAGAACCCTCCAGACTTCTGAGATTTCAAGGAGATATTCCAATGATTGTGAAGAAATTAAAAGATCTCAAGGAGATTATCGCACTAGATGACACGATAATCCGAGAGGTGCTGAATCCCAAACACGACACAGTTCCCCTTCATCTTGGGTACAGTTTCGCACATGCGACACTTCCACCAAGGAAGACCTCACTACCACATCGGTTCAGAAGTGCATCTGAGGTGTACTACATTCTCAAAGGTGAGGGCTTAATGCATATCGACGACGAAACAGAGGTAGTGAGCCCCGGAGACACCATCTACATCCCTCCCCAAGCAGTCCAATCTATTGAGAACACTGGCGAAACAAATCTGGAGTTCCTATGCATCGTATATCCCGAGTGGCAACCGGATGCTGAAGAACTGGTCTGAGAAGTTTAGTATGAATGCTCATACAAGACCTCTCAGCGAGCGAGAAATAAGAGTCCTGACTATTCTCTTAGAGATGAAACCCTCAGCAACTACATCTGCGAAGTCAAGTCGGTCAAAATACACGCGCAAACTCTTAATTTTGCAGTTCTCGTACACCAAAACCTCAGATTGCTTAGACTCGACGACTTTTCCGTTTGGTAGAGTCCCAACAA
>Ga0180437_10008976_pt1 | contig 12520 bp, 11 predicted proteins | sample SS_ome_4_FD_132410 | JGI IMG/M metagenome (GOLD analysis project Ga0180437, IMG submission 132410) | Hypersaline lake sediment archaeal communities from the Salton Sea, California, USA - SS_3_D_1 metaG | ecosystem: Environmental > Aquatic > Non-marine Saline and Alkaline > Hypersaline >...
AAGGACCGGGATGTGGGGAGAACATGGTAGAAAGGCTTCTTTTCGATGGGATCAACATGAAAGGTGCAGGGTTTCCATACACCAGGGTGTAATACTTCCCTTCCCTGTTTTCCCTCACCTCACAATAGCCCCGTTTTCCCGGGGCCACATGGCACTCCCTGGGACACAGGGTACACCGTATGACCTGGTTGTCCAGGGGCACAAAGAAGGGCGACAGCCTGGGCCGGACAAAACCCGGTTTTCTCTCGATGACGACTTCGCCCCAGGTCTTTCTCAACCATGGCCCGGTGAAGGCCATCGTTGAGGCGACGAGTCCACTTGACCACCGGAGACATGTGGCGAGAAAACGGCGCCGGCTCAGCGATTCATGGTCGTTTACTGGAGGCATGGCTGTGATCCCTAAAAAACGTCCGCCGAAAAAACGTAGATTTTTGTATCCTTCTCTTTCCAGGCATCCTTGTAGAGCCCTGCCTTGAAGCAGGTTTGCTCCAGGAAGGTCTGTCGATCCCATCCTTGCTCGGTGGCCACCTGGGGCAGGAGAAGGCCGCTGAAAAACCCCTTTTCGACATAGATACCGTGTTTTCCCACGGTGATCTCCTCCAGGCGCTCGATCTTCTTGAGAGGCGTCAGAGCCGATATCTCGATATCGATGTCGTCCAGCTCCTCTTTTGAAAGGGGCGGAAAACGTGGGTCGTTGAAGGCCGCCTCCTCGGCCATCCGGGCGACTGTCTGGTAAAGGGGTTCGCGGCCTCGGATGTTTCCGATACAGCCTCTCAGCTGGCTCCCTTTGTGAACCGTCACAAAGGCCCCCCTCTTCTCCTTGAGCCGTTCGGTGGCGGCCTCAAAGGATGGGGGACGCCTGTTATCAATGCGGTGTTCGATCACGGTTCGAGCGATTTCGCGGAGCTGCTTTCTTTCGTCCTCTGTCAGTCCAAGATCAACACCGACCTGCCGATCTTCCTTGGATTTACTGGTCCCACTCATATTGGCCTCCAGATTTCCAGCCCGTCATCCGAACCCGGTTGTCGCCGACCTCCCTGCTAGAACACCTCCGCCGTGAACGCATAGAGTTGTGCCTGTTGGCTTTTCCAGGCGTCCTTTGGAAGTCCGGCCTTTCGCGAGAGGTTATCAAGGAAGGCTTTTCGGTCCCATCCATATTCTGAAGCCACCTGGGGGAGAAGCACCCCCGAGCGATTCCCGTGGACCAAGACCAGCCCGTGGGTCCCCACCACGATCTCCTCAATACGTTGAACGGGTTGTAAAGGGCTGAGGACAGATATTTCGATCTCAAGGAGAGAAAGCTCCTGCGGACGCACCGGGGGAAACCGGGGATCGCGGGTGGCCGCCTGGATGGCCATCTTTCGGATGGTCTCGTGAAGCGGCATGACCCCGACGAGCGATCCGATACAGCCCCTGAGGCGTCCTCCGGTGGTGAGCGTGACAAAGGCGCCCCGTGGCTCTTTCAAGCGTGCCGATTGGATGGGGAATGACGGAACCGTTTCGCCTCGAACCACGCATACCACGGTCGTCCGCGCGATGAGGCGGAGCGTCTCCCTGTCATCCGGGGTGAGAACGCTCTCAGCACCGGCCTCGCTGCAGCCTGCCGGCAGGTTGCACAGGAACAGGACGTGCAGGAAAATGAACCAGAGGACATGGACGGAAAATCTTGCCATGGAATCCCTGGGTGTCCCTTGTCACGAACCTCTCTGACTGTCAAGGAGAATGGTCACCGGCCCGTCATTCACCAGATGAACCTCCATTTCGGCCTGGAAGGTTCCACTCTCCACATCAAGCCCCTCCCGGCGCATCCTGTCCATGAAATACTCGTACAGGTCCTCGGCTACCTCAGGGGGGGCTGCGTCGGTAAACGAAGGCCGCCGTCCTTTCCGACAATCACCATACAGGGTGAACTGGGAGACGACCAGGGCCTTCCCGTTGACGTCCTTCACAGACAGATCAAACTTACCCGCAGAATTTGAGAAAATCCTCAGGCCCGCAATCTTGGCGGCGAGAAACTCGGCGTCCCGGGGGGTGTCCTCCCCGCCGACACCCAGAAAAACCACAAGTCCCTGATCGATTCTTCCTCTGACCTCGTCACGGACGGTGACCTCAGCCGACTTGACCCGCTGAACAACCGCTTTCATCCTGGTGATCTCAGCCCTCGAGGTCCTTTACTCCTCGTCCTTCTTGGCTCCGACGATCTTCTCAACCTGGTGGGCAGGAACCTCTTCGTAATGGTCAAACTCAAACGAAAACGAGCCGCGCCCCCCTGTCATCGATCTCAGGTCCGGATCGTATTTCAGGATCTCCGCCATGGGCACGATGGCTTTGATCACCTGATTGCCGCCTTTGGTGTCCATTCCCAGAACGCGACCCCGCCGGCTGTTGATATCGCCGATCACGTCCCCCATGTTGTCCTCCGGGACGATGATCTCCATACGCATGATCGGTTCGAGCAGGACCGGACTCGCCTCCCTGGCGCCTTTTTTGAAGCACATGGACGCCGCGATCTTGAAGGCCATCTCAGAAGAGTCCACCTCGTGGGACTTGCCGTCATAGAACCGGACCTTGAGGTCAACGACAGGGTAACCGCCCAGAACACCAGAATTCATGGCCTCGGCGATTCCTTTTTCCACAGCGGGCACAAAGCTCCTCGGCACATTCATCCCCGTCAGGGCGTTCTGAAACTCATACCCCTTGCCCCGCTCCACGGGTGAGATATCGAAATGAACTTCGGCAAACTGGCCTCGACCTCCTGTCTGTTTCTTGTGTCGATAGACCACCCCCTTGACCCCCTTTTTGATCGTCTCCATATAGGGAACTTTGGGGGCCTCGAGATTCACTTCCACACCGAATTTGCGTTTGAGCTTCTCAACAACCACCTCGATGTGACGTTGGCCCATGCCTGACAGGAGGATCTCTTTTGTCTGCTCGTCTCTCCCGATTTTGATGGTCGGATCCTCCTCGATGAGTCTCTGGAGTGAAGACGCGACCTTGTCCTCGTCCCCTTTGCTCTTCGGCTTGAGGGCGAAAGATATGACAGGTTCGGGTATGGGGAGTGCCGTGAGAACGATAGGCCGTTTCTCGTCGCTCAGCGTGTCCCCGGTCACGGTTTCCTTCAGTTTGGCCACCACGGCGATGTCACCCGTCCCGGCAAACCCGACGGGTTTCTGTTTCTTACCGACAAGAACGAAAATCTGACCGATCCGTTCTTTTGCATCCCGGGTGGTGTTGTACACGGTCGAGTCAGGGCTGAGAGATCCCGATTGAACTTTGAAAATCGTCAGTTTCCCGGCAAAAGGATCGGCCACGGTCTTGAAGACCGTGGCACAGAAAGCCTCATCCTCTTTCAGCTCTCTGACCTCGGCCTCCCCTGTCCGGGGATTCTTCCCCTCGATGGTTTCTCTCCATGCCGGAGGCGGCACGCAGAGATCGATATAGTCCAGAAGAAGGTTGACCCCAAAGTTCTTCGTGCCGCTCCCGCAGAGGACCGGCGCAAAAGCCAACGCTCTTGTTCCCTTGCGCAGGCACTCGTTTATCTCCTCCTGGGTCAGTTCCCCGCCCTCGAGATATTTCTCCATGAGACTGTCATCAGCCTCAACGACCGTTTCAATCATCTTCTCCCGTCTCTCATCCGCCGCCGATTTCAGGTCATCCGGGATGTCCTGGAGCGTGAATTTTCCACTTTCGTCATCCTGATACACACACGCTTTCATCGCCACCAGGTCCACCACACCCTTGAAGCTCCCTTCCTTGCCGATGGGCATCACAACAGGAACGACACGGAGAGATTTCAGGTTCTTTTGAAACTCCGCCACAACCGCGTCGAAGTCGGCTCGATCCACGTCCATCTTGGTCACAAAAACGAGTCTCGGAATCTTGAGATCATCGGCCAAGCTCCAGAGCTCCTCGGTTTTGACTTTGACGCCGGAATTGGCTCCGACGACCATCACCACCCCGTCCACCACGCCCATGCAAAGCTTCGACTCGGCGATGAAGCTGGCATCACCTGGGGTATCGATCATGTTCAGCTTGTTCTTCTTCCAGCCGCATTGAGCAAATGACCCCGTGAGGGTCATCTTCCTCTCGATCTCCTCAGGCTCATAATCCATCAACGATGATCCCTCATCCACACGGCCCAGCCGATTGTTTTCGCCTGTGGCGAACAGGATCGCTTCAGCGAGGGACGTTTTGCCGTCACTTCCATGGCCGTAAAGGCCAACATTCCGAATGCTCTCTGCCTCTTGCTTTTTCATAAAGTCCGACCTCTATTTGGGGAAATGAATTCTAAAGGAACAGACACCCGGAAGGGCAATGAGAAAAAGTTACTGGCTTTCCGATCAAAAGTCAACGGGGGGGACTCCTGGCCCATTCTATGTCGATTTCTGAGGAAACTCCTGGATGTTCGTGTGGACTTTCCCCAGAAAGCCGGCAGTCAACTCCGCAATGGCAACACCCATAACGTACAGGCCAGAATGACAAATGACAAAGCTCAAATTTCAAATAAATGCTAAAGCCCAAATGACAGACGGGAAAGAAAAAACTGGGCAAGCTGTTGAGTCAGTGAAGAGCCAAACAATCTAACTCTATGATTCTGCATCATTTTTCGGAGTTCTTACATTGAGACATTAGGATTTCATTGAGCATTTGGATTTTGACATTTGACATTAACGCTGCAAAGGCCAAACCGATTCGGGCAAGAAACCAGAAAGGGCAAACCAAACCCAGGGAATCTCCCGGGGGTTTGTCCCTTGACAGCAGGACCAGGCTCCTTTAGATTCTCTCGTGTCTCAAGCCATGCCTCGGACCAGAGGCGCAAGGAGAGAGCGTTGAAGAGTCCGGTCTATTTCTCCGACGTGAGGACCAAGGAAAAGGTGAGTCTGCTCGATCAGATCGACCATCTGATGGAGGCGGCATCGCCGGAAAATTTTCTCGAGCCGAGCCATCTGGTGGCCGTTAAACTCCATTTTGGCGAGCCGGGAAACTCGACTTACATCAGACCCATTTTTGCGGCCCGCATCGTTTCATATATTCAGGAGCACGGCGGTAAACCATTCCTCACGGACACCAACACACTCTACGCGGGCGGGCGATCTGATTCGGTCTCCCATCTCGCGACCGCTGTTGCACACGGCTTTGCACCGGCCTCCGTCGGTGCACCAGTGATCATCGCAGACGGCCTTCTTGGAAACGCCTGCGTCCGCGTTCCTGTCAAAGGAAAACTGTTTGACGAGATCGCCGTGGCTCACGACATCTACCATGCCGACGGTCTGGTCAGTGTGGCCCATTTTACCGGACACGGATTGACCGGTTTTGCTGCGACCATCAAGAACCTCGGCATGGGAGGCGTCAGCCGGGAAGCCAAGCTGAGCCAGCACTCCAGTCTCGGCCCGAAGATCGTCCGCAAACGATGCCGAGGGTGCGGCACCTGCATCGAAAAGTGCGCTTTTGACGCCCTGTCCATGGTGGATGGAAAGGCCCGGATTGATCTGGGACGATGTGGCGGTTGCGGGTTGTGTATCGCCGTGTGTCCCCACGGGGCCGTTCAGGTCCGGTGGAATGAAAAGGCCCCGGTGTTTCAGAAAAAACTGGCGGAGCATGCGCTGGGAGTGCTCGGCAACAAACAGGGAAAGGCCCTTTTTCTCAACTTTCTCCTGGACATGACCCCGTCCTGCGACTGTCTGGGGGCGAGTGACGTGCCGATTGTGGACGACATCGGCATACTCGCGTCAACAGATCCCGTCGCCGTTGACCAGGCGGCCGTCGATCTCGTCACGGAGGCTCAGGGCAATCCCACCTCGAGGCTGAAGAGCCATTGCGCCCCCGGAGAGGACAAAATCCGGGGTCTCTACCCCGACATCGATTGGGAGGTGCAGCTCGAATATGCCGAGGAGATCGGGCTTGGGAACCGGGCCTATGAACTGATTCCTGTCTAGATTGTCCTGCCGGTGTTTCTCTCACAGAGCCCGCAGGGAACGCGGGGTGTCGCTCTGAATTCCCGGAGGGGCCATCCTGATCAAAACTCCATCCGGCTTTCCCTGGAGACTTTTTCCCTGAGACGCTGAGTATGTGGCCTGATTTTTCCTCAAAAAAATCAGGCCAAAATTCCTCGCTCTGCGAACTCGAGCGACCCTGGGAACGGCCCAAGGGGAGCGGACGAGAGAAACTGATGATTACTGAGGGTGAACGATGGGTATTCAGACCCGTTTTCTTCTCAGCCCCCGGCGCCTCCAGAAGCCCAGGGTCAACAGACCGACCACAACCACGGCACCGGCGCCATAGTAAGGCGCATACGACTTGACCTCGACGTCTCTGCCGGCGACGAGCGGCACCTCACGCCTCGGGAACCCCTCGCCCTCGAGAAGAAGCCTTCCCAGGACCGTTCCCTTCGTGACGGGCGGCTCCACCGACGGAGGGATTTCTCTTTTCAGCGGAATATCATCTCCCTTAGCTCTCGGAACCGTCACAATCAGGGTTTCGGCAGCGAACAGTTCCAACTCCGGGGGATCACCACCCGGCACCTTCACGATCTCTACGACCTCTCCTTCTGTGACCACGGTTTGCGTTGAAAAATTCTTGAACCCGTATCCGATGAGTTTCAGGGCGTCATTGTCCCGCTCCTGAGGTTTTTCCGTTCCCATGACCGCACCGACGAGCCTTCGACCGTCTCTCTTGGCCGAGAACAGAATATGATACCCCGATCTTCTCAGATACCCCGTCTTGAGCCCGTCCACACCCTTTCCCCGGTTGAGCAGAGGGTTCCAGTTCTTCTGTTCGATGTCACCATAGGTGTAGGTGGGAAGGGAATGAAACTCCAGGGCCTCGGGGTGGTCGTTGATATAGTGAAAACCAAGAGTGGCCATGTCAAGGGCACATGTCTCCTGCCCCTGGGCGTGTAACCCGTGGGCGTTGACAAAATGGGTGTGCTTGAGTCCGAGGGCCTCCGCCTTCTCGTTCATGTGATGGGCAAAGACCTCCTCGGAGCCTGCCAGACATTCAGCAATCGCCATGGCCCCGTCATTGGCGGATATGGTGGCCACTCCCTTGAGCAAATCGATGAATTTAACCTTGTCCTTCACCTCGAGGAACATCTGAGACCCCCCCATCTTCCATGCTCTTTTGCTGATCACCTCCTCATGGTCATGGGTGATATCCCCCCGCTTGAGGGCATCAAAGGCGAGATAGAGGGTCATCATTTTGGTCAGACTCGCCGGGAGTATCGGCTCTTCCGCGTTCTTGGCAAAGAGAACCTGGCCCGTCACCCCATCCATCAGGACGGCCGATTTGGCGTGAAGGGTGAGCATGGGGTCGGACTCACACACACCCAGCGGTGTCACCGTCATGGACAAGAAGATGAGAAAGGAAGTTCCGATACTTACACGTCTCAGATGCTTCATGAGCTTCCCCTTTCTACAAAACCAAACTGAGAAGAAAAGGCACACGAAATGCGGAAGTCGTTCTGGGCCCCTTTTGCCCAGATCCGCACAACGGAGTCCCTTCCGGCAATACCGTGTTCCTTTATCATTTATCATTTACCCTTTTGCCTTTATCCTTGCTCCTTTAGCCTTGCTCCTTTAACCTTTCTCCTCGCTCCTCGCTCCTCGCTCCTTCTAATACTCGACCTCCACCAGAAAAAGCCCATGGGATGGGGCCGCCATACCGGCCCTGGTGCGGTCTCGAGCATCGCGAATCGCCTCAAATTCGTCCGGAGTCAGCCTCCCTCGGCCCACATCCACAAGGGTCCCGACGATGTTCCTCACCATGTGCTTCAGAAAACCGTTCGCCCGAGTGCGGATGGTGAGCATATGGTCCTTTCTTTTTCCGATTTCCAGGGTCATCAGGGTACGGACAGGGTTGAGGTTGTCCGTTTTGGCCGACCGGAAGGACGAGAAATCGTGAGTCCCCAGAAGGCTGCCGCCCGCCTCCTCCATCTTACCCAGATTCAGCCGCTGCGAGACATGCCACGAGAAGTTTCTCTGAATCGGCGATGGGACGGGGGTGTTCAGGATTCGATACTCGTAGAGCTTGCTCCTGGCACTGTATCTCGCATGGAAGTCATCGCCGACCTCCTCGACGCGCTGAACAGCGATGTCATCCGGTGTCAAGCTGTTCAGTCCCCTCTTCAGGGCATCCCTCGGTACCCGGCTTTCCGTCCTGAAATTGGCCACCTGGCCGAGGGCGTGGACACCGGCATCGGTTCTCCCGGAACCGATCAGCGAAATCGTCTCTCCCGTGATGATCCCGATTTTCTGCTGGAGAACCCCCTGAATGGTCCGTGCGTTTCTTTGAATCTGCCACCCGTGATAGGCCGTGCCGTCATAGGCAATCGTCAGTTTGATGTTTCTCATGGAAGACGATCACTCAGCCCTTGTCCTCAACGATTGAAGGTTGCAAGGATCCCCTCGAGAACAGCCCCTCCCAGGGCCCGTGCCTTGTCCGAGATGGTGAAGCATGCCTCGCGTTTTCCCCTCGGATCGACGTCACCGGACTTCATGCCTTTCTCCACCGGTGTTCCCGGTCGAAGGATCCCCCGGAGAACGCCGGAGATTCTCGAACGCATGGCCACACCCTCGACCATCGCCACGGGGTCGCCGGTCTTGACGGCATCCCCGATCTCATGCAACGGGTCGAACCGGCCCGATTCAGGAGCGCGGAGCACCCGCTCCGCTGCATATCCGCCCACAGGGCCGGGGACCCCCGTATCGGGTTCGGCCGATCCCACCCGGATAAGCCTGCCCAGGTCATGCCCCCGGTTTGTTTCGATCACAAGATGGACGTCTCCCCCGGCCGAAAACCCGGGGCCGAGACCGATGACAAGCTGGGCATCACTCATGGTGGTGCCGAGGTTCTTTTTGGCCATGATTGCATCCACGAGGACGTGCGGTCTCATCGTTTTTCTGATCTCTGCCTGAGGATCCACCAGCACGGGAATCTTCCCCTTCTTCCAGGTCGGTCTGACGGCTTCGACATCGATCACATGCTTGGCCGTCACATCCTCCACTGTCTTCTCACCGTCATGGACAGCCTCGGAAAAACACACGGCTCGCCGGATCGCGAGGGGGTGGGGTACCTCTGTCATACATACCTGAAAACCGGAACGCCACAGCCTGTGGGCCACCCCCGTGGCAAGATCCCCCGCACCCCGGATAAGAACGACGAGTTCCTTCAGCGGCAGTTGTTCCATGATTTCTCCTTCAGTTCAGTTCTTACCGAAATGGCAAATCGGGTATCGACATTCACCACAGTCAAGGCACAGACCACCGTGACCAAGCCTGGCGATATCTTTTCGGGTGACGGTCTGATCGGCCAGGACCAACGGAAAGACCAGATCAAAAACCGTGGTTGGATGGTAGAAGACACACGCCGGCAGGCCCAGGACCGGAATCCGATCCAGGTGAGCAAGCAGAAACATGGAACCCGGCATCACAGGCGATCCATAGGAGACGACCCGGGCCCCCGTCTTTCTGACACCCTGCAGGGTCACGTCATCCGGGTCGACCGAGAGACCGGCGGTCACGAGAATGAGATTCGATCCGGCCCGAACAAGATCCATCAGCGATCGGGCAATAAAACCAGCGTCGTCGGGAGCCACAATCTTCTTGATGATTCTGGATCCGTAGCGGACGACCTTGACGCCCACATAATCATCGAAACGGTCCTTGATCCTTCCCCGGTAGATCTCGTTTCCTGTCACAAGAACGCCCACATCCTTTTGCTGGTAAGGGACCACAGAAACGATCTTGCCTGCCCCTTTCGCACACAGAGATTCGACCTTGAGGATCTTTTGCTCGCTGATGGTGAGCGGAATGACCCGCGTGGCCGCCACCACCTGCCCCTTGTCGACCGGTGTCCGGTCATGAAGCGTTGACAGAGCGATCCCTCTCAGGGCATTGATTCTCTCAAGTTGCTTCACATCGATAGACAGGAGGCCGGTATACTGAGCCGTGAGCCTCATCTTGCCCTCGCTCGGACCGGACACGTCAAGGCCCGGGCCGGAAAAGGCCCGGCTGAGTCGCCGGGCAGCCTCATCCTCGTGAAGTTCGCCCTTCCGGAGTTCCATCACATAGATGTGCTCTTTTCCCAGTTTGAGAAGCTCCGCGATGTCTTCCTCTCTGATGACATGTCCTTTCTTGAAACCGGGTCCTTTGAACGCCCCCGGCACGATTTTGGTGACATCATGGCCGAGAACCATGCCGACCGCACGCTCAACGCTCACCTTCTTCATTGACTCCACCTACGTCTCTTCTGATCGTCTTTCTGGCTTTGTGGTAGTCCTCCCAGAAATCAATATCCCTAATCACACCCGGTGAGTCAACCGGGACCTCGAGGAGGTCGTCCCGATGTCCCTCGATCAGCGGCCTCCCCCCGATGTCTCCCCGCATTTTTGAGAGTGGTCCCCTGTAGCGCTCTCCATTGAAGATCACAGGGTGTCCCCTCATGCCTCGGTAGGTCGGGCAGACGATCCCTTTCGACGTGCCCCGATAGGCATCGATCAGTCGATCCACCGTCTCTGATGTGAGCCATGGATGATCAGCCAGGGCAACCAGCACACCATGAGCCGAAGGATCAACATGCCTGACCCCCACCCGGAGGGACGAGGCCATGCCCTCTCGATAATGGCGGTTCAGAACCAATCGGATGGGTTTCCCCTGGAGCCGCCGCCGAACCCGCTCCGCCTCGAATCCCACGACCACAAGGATCTCATCAACCCTGGACTGCAACAGGACGTTCACCACACGCTCCACCAGGGCTTCCCCGGCAACATCGAGCAAGAGCTTGTTCGCACCCAGACGCTTGGACTGCCCTGCAGCCAGAAGTATGGCAGAAATCCCCATTAATGCATCTCCCGATCCATCGCCCGGTTCTCACGATGAATCACGAAAAGGAACGATCGTGACCCCGGCAGGCACGGACGAAAAGGGCCGGGTCAGGAAATACCGGCTTTGCCCTGTTCAAGACGCTCTTTGAGGAGACAATTCCGCTGCTGTATCCGGTTGTTCCTGATGGCGATGGAGAGCGCTTTTTTGGTCCCCACGAGAATCACCAGCTGTTTGGCTCGCGTGACCGCCGTGTACAGCAGGTTTCTCTGGAGCATGACATAGTGCTGCGTCAGGATCGGGAGGACCACAGCCGGGTACTCACATCCCTGGGATTTATGGACGGACGTGGCATAGGCCAGAACGAGGTCATCCAGGTCACCGAATGAATAGATGATCGGCCGGTCTTCCATGTGCACCGTTATTTCCTTGCCGAGGTGATCAATGGATACGATTCTCCCGATGTCGCCGTTGAACACCTCGCGATCATAGTTGTTGCTGATCTGCATCACCTTGTCACCGACCCGAAAGGTCGTCCCACCGCGCTGAAGGCTCTCGCCTCTCGGGTTCAACAGGGCCTGGAGCTCACGGTTGAGATTGAATACCCCGACGAGCCCCCGGTGCATGGGGCTCAGCACCTGAATGTCGCTCACCGGATGGAATCCAAATCCTTTGGGAATCCGCTCACAACAGAGGTATTTGATCGTCTCGAGGGCCTTTTCCGGCTCCTCGCGGTCGATGAAATAGAAATCGCTCTGCCCCGACTTCTGGAGATAGGGATATTCTCCCTGGTTCACCCGGTGGGCGTTCATGACAATGAGACTCCTCTGGGCCTGACGAAAAATCTCGGTCAGCCGAACCACCGCGATCCGCCCTGACCCGATGATATCCTGAAGCACGTTTCCCGGTCCCACGGATGGGAGCTGGTCAACATCGCCCACAAGAATCAGGATACCCTCAGGGGGAAGGGCAACACAGAAATGAACCATGAGCATGATATCGATCATCGATGCCTCGTCGATGATGACCGCACCGGCCTGAAGAGGACGGTTTTGGTTCCGTTGAAACCGACCGTGTCGCGGGCTGTATTCCAGCAGACGGTGGATCGTTTTTCCTTCCCGCCCCGTCGCCTCTGAGAGTCTCTTGGCAGCCCTGCCCGTGGGAGCACCGAGCAGAACCCGGACACCCGCCGCCTCATAGATCTGAACAATGCTCCTGATCACCGTGGTCTTGCCGGTACCCGGTCCCCCGGTGATCACAAGAGCCCGACAGGTCAGGGCTTTCCTCAGGGCTTCCTTCTGGCCCTCGGCGAGGCGGATGTCTCCGCCCTGTTCGACCTTTCGAATCGCCTCTTCCAGGCGAATGCGGATGGGGGGCACGGGTCTGGAGATCAAATCCAGTAAAACCTGGGCCACACCGACCTCGGCCATGGACAGGGGTTTCAGATAGACCGGATGGTCTGGTCTCTCCTCGATCACCACCCGCTCGGATTCCTGCAGGGCGTCCAAGGACAGGTTCAGCGTGCCCACGTCGATGGCCAGCATGTCCTGGGCTTTCTCGATGAGCGCCTCTCTGGGGTAGAAGCAATGGCCCTCGTCAACCAGTTCGTTGAGCGCATGCAGTATGCCGGCCTCCGCTCTGATTCGGGAGTTCGGATCGATCCCCATATTCTGGGCGATCCGGTCTGCCGTTTGAAAGCCGAT
>Ga0180437_10008978_pt1 | contig 12517 bp, 8 predicted proteins | sample SS_ome_4_FD_132410 | JGI IMG/M metagenome (GOLD analysis project Ga0180437, IMG submission 132410) | Hypersaline lake sediment archaeal communities from the Salton Sea, California, USA - SS_3_D_1 metaG | ecosystem: Environmental > Aquatic > Non-marine Saline and Alkaline > Hypersaline > Sediment...
TCGTAGTCGGTTCTCCCTAATAGGTACCCTAGGGCACTATCATAGGTCCTGAAGGGCTTGCGCGTCCTGACCTTGCCAACCTTAGAATGGGCTCGCTTCGACTGTTTCTTCCGAGTTATCTTAACTGATTTTGGCATAAAACCTGTAGTCTAACAAAATAAGCTCATTCGGTCAATCCGCCGGAGCCAAAAAAAACGTCGGGTCTGGTCGTGCCTGTTAACCTCTCTGCGGTAAGGTCTTGTCACTACAAGTCTTATGAACGTGCCCCTTCGCACGAGGTGACGACTCTGCAAGAGCCGCAATTAGCTTTGCTGAACATACAATCAGCTTTGCTTATTATAAGGCGGTCTTTCCCAGCTTCCGTCCTTGGAAGGCTTCAGGAAGAGCACTGTTACCGCTCAACTCAGATATATCCTCAGACTAACTGCATTTGTTTTTTGATGCCGTTGGTTGGATGGGCGCCCTGGGCCGCGATTGGCCAGAAGGACATTACATTGTTGATTTATGGGCCGGCAACCTGCCGCGGGAGGCTCGCGTCTGACCAGGCAGACCGCACCTGTTGCACATAGTGGATAATCAAATGTGGCGCCAAAACAAACCCACAACCAATGCAGGCGGATTTTGGCCTCCTTGCGGCTCATTACGATTGACGTACCTTCCCCAAGTTGGTAAAGTGCCTCTTCGCTCCGGTGGCCCCTGTGGTGCGTTCCAAACCGCAGAAACCGGATGCGTCATGATTGATCTGAGTTTTCAGGAATTATCTTAAGGAGGCGGCAATGGATTGTAAGACGTTTGTTGAGGAACAGGTAGCTTCTATCAGAGAAAAGGTGGGAGCAGCGACTGCCATCAACGCACTCAGCGGCGGTGTCGACAGTTCGCTCGTGACGGTGCTTGGCCATCAGGCGTTGGCCGACAAGCTCAAAACCGTCTTTGTTGACAGCGCGCTCATGCGCAAGGACGAGCCGCAACGGGTGGTCGAGCTTTTCGCCGGTATGGGTATTAATGTTGAATTGGTCGATGCGCGCCGGGAGTTTCTTTCCGCCTTGGCGGGCCTGACCGACCCCGAAGAAAAGCGGCACGCAGTCACCGATACTTTCTATTCGAAAGTCTTCGCCCGGCTGGTCAAAGAATCGAACGCCAAATTCCTGCTGCACGGCACGATTCTCACCGATATCGAGGAAACAGTCGCCGGAATCAAACGGCAGCACAATATCCTTGAGCAGGTCGGCATCGACCCGCAACGCAACTTTGGCTACTCGGTCATTGAGCCTCTCAAAACGTTGAGAAAAGATGGTGTCCGCGAGGTTGCCGACTTCCTCGGCCTGCCGCCGGAGATATCCCGCAGAATTCCATTTCCCGGTCCGGCACTCGCCGCTCGAATCGTCGGAGAAGTTACGCCTGAGCGACTCGAATTAATCCGAAGCGCTACCGCCATCGTTGAGCAGGAGCTGTCCGACAGTGGGGCGTTCCAGTATCTGGCAGTGCTGCTCAACGACCGCGCCACCGGTATTCGAAATAACAAACGGGAGTTCGGACACATCATCGTTGTGCGTTGTATCGAGAGTGCCGATGCGCGAACCGCCACGCCCACGCCGCTCGACTGGGACAGGCTCAACCGGATTTGTGCGCGAATCACAGAAGAAATAGATGGAGTCAGCCGTTGCCTCTACGACTTGACACCCAAGCCGCCGGCGACCATCGAATACATTTGACGCGGTGCATACAGGCAGCAAGAGCGGCGGTAAGACAGGCTTGTAACCCGGTTTCGACATCGACGCTCGACGATAATCCTCGACCGAGTCTTCTTGTACAGCCGTTTGCTGCAGCGCCCAGTTTAACGACTTCGACAACAGCCAAATAAAAATGGGAGAGCTTCTTAAAAGCTCTCCCTTTTTCGTAAGCGACTCTTTCCTTTACCTTCATTGGCTCTTGCTCACTCGGCCTTGATTTCGCTCTGCCTTGTGTGCTTTGTCGAAAGCCGGCGTCGTAAGTTCGAACCAACTATGGCCCGATAGGTCATTTTTCAGAGTCACTATTTTTTGCTTCATTCCATCCATCGGCCGACTCACTTTGTCCGCTTGAATCTTTTTGCACCGCGCCGAAGCAACGCCACAACACCACAACAAATCAGGCAAAAATTATGGCCGACAGTGACCTTTTCATCCTCACCTTTTTCATCCCAAACTTCAACCCGGCAGACAAAATCGCTTCCCACGCACGAGCCATTTTCCCTTGTTTAACCCCGATAACTGCCACCAGCCCGCCGGAAATTTTTTTGCCCATCGGCAAAAAATAAAGCGATCTCCTGTTTTTCCTAACTGAATCCCCGTGAATAAAAGTCGGGCGAAATCAACCAACGCCGCTATCTCTCAACAAGCCGATCGCCCGGAATCCTTTTCGCCCCTGAGACGTCGTTATTGTACTTTGTCCGTGAAGGGGTTAATTTAAGACTATTGCAGACTCTTCGGTCCTGGTGTTTTGGGTAAACAGGGCGTGACAGTGCAGAGAAAAGCCTATTTTTGTGCGATTGCAGCGGTTCTCTTGTGGGCCACCGTCGCCTCGGCCTTTAAGATTTCACTTCGCTATTCACAAGTCCTGCCGTTGCTGTTCTGTGCCTCGGTTTTCTCGACTCTTGTCCTTTTCTGTTTCGCCGCGTTTCAAAGCAAGCTGCCCATGCTAAAAAAATCAGCAGTAAAAGATTACCTTTATTCCGCTTTGCTGGGTCTGCTTAATCCCTGCCTTTATTACATGGCCCTCTTTACCGCTTATTCGAGACTTCCCGCCCAGGAAGCCCTGACCCTGAACTTCACCTGGCCGATTATGCTCGTCCTGCTTTCCATACCGCTGCTCAGACAAAGAATCACGGCAAGAAGTGTCATCGCGATATCTATCAGTTTTGCCGGTGTCACCGTCATTGCCACACGAGGAAATATCTTGGCATTTAGGTTCACCGATGTCACCGGAGTGCTGCTTGCCGTGGCCAGCTCGGTAATATGGGCCGTGTTCTGGATTTACAGCGTGAGGGACAAACGCGACGAAGTTGTAAAGCTATTGCTTAATTTTGTGTTTGGCTCCTGCTTCATACTTATTGCGATGCTTCTGTTTTCGGACATTCGCTTCCCGACCGGCAGGGGGGTCTTGGGTGCGATGTACATCGGCCTGTTCGAAATGGGCGCCACCTTCCTGCTGTGGCTAACCGCCCTGAAGCTATCCAAAACCACCGCCCACGTCGCAGGCCTTATCTATCTGGTTCCTTTTTTTTCAATCGTGGTCATCCACTTCTCCGTCGGCGAAGAAATATTTCTCTCAACAATAACAGGACTGGTACTAATCGTGGCGGGAATTGTACTACAAAGGGTCTGAAGCCGCGCGCCTCACTTTGAGAGTTCTTGTAGAACCTCGTCCGACAGTGTGAGTAGGAATTCTCTTGCGTTGTCTTCATCTCCCCCTATCTCGTAGCTTAACGAATCCTGCTTATCCTGTTGGCCGCATTGAGGGCTAACGTAAAACTTGCCCTTGCTGTGGCGAGCAACATTGAAACTTACTCTACCATCCTCGCCAGTAGTAGCACAAGGCCAGCCCCACTCCCTGTCGCCAAAATGATTTCGCACGGGTGCACCTTGTACAGGTTCGTCGGCTGAATTGACCACGTTTACAAAGACCTGGAGCGAGCGCCTAATCGTATAGCTGCCAAGATCCAGGCACTTGCCGTCTGCCAAATTGATGGTCTCAGGAATAACAGGACACTCCCACCTGTTATCGGCATTGTCCAAAACAATTAGCTTCAACCCGACATTAATTCCGGCCGGGACGTGAAATGTCTGGACGCCTTGCGCCGGTATGATTCGGCCATACGTGAATTCACCGATACCCTCATAAAGCTCAATGAAGGAAGGTATCCTATTCGGGTCCTCCATCACGGCTTCAACCTGCTTGTCCAGCAGAGCGCTGTTGCCTGCAAGGTCGGTCTCGGCCGACTCACTGCCAGCCCTGTAATAATAAGGTCGATTGACTACCACCGGTATACCAAAAAGCGAGTATCTCTCTGTCATTAGAAGGTCGTAAAGCATGTATAACCAAATCATACCGGGATGAGGCCGGCCATACGGGTAGACATCGTCCGACGGAGAAGGACCGTTTGCGTCCCTTGTATGAAATTCGTCAAGCAGCAGACTCTGTTCACGAAGCTCACTTTGCCACGGCTTGCCCGCCCAATCTGGCAGGTCGTTTGTGTCAATGGCCCACAGAGGCACCACGCTAAGATGTGCCGAACCTTCAGCAGATAACGCGATCCTGACTTTTGCGGCCGGGAATAACGGAATCACCGGTATTTTTAAACGACCATCCGGAGTAGTCTCCAATCCCTCCACGTACCGGCAGATGCCGAGATAATCCTCCTCAAAGACTATCACCGAGCGCATATTGGTTCCGGGCTTGTATGCCATCTCGAATCGGCCATCCTTATCAGTGCGGACGATTTGCTCCATGTTAAACGAACTGTAGCAAAGGCGCGTCGCATCCTGAAGGTTCAGTCCGCTTCGCATAAGTTCATCCGTACAAGTTTCCGTTCGCAGCAGTCTGAGATTCGGATCTTGCATCGATGGACTTGCCGGCAACTGATGAAAAAGTTCCCACTGCTCGGGTCTGACTTGGGACAGATTTGCGCCACTTATGAAATTCGAAACGTCCGAGTGTATCACAAATGCCCCAGCCATCGGCTCACCGGTGATGCCGTGGACCACCCGCCCAAAATAGACAGTTTCTTTTGAGAAGGTAAATACGAGCTTCTCACCAGTGTTTTCGGTTACCTCTAAAGGCTTGAATTCATATCTCTGGCCAGCCCAATCTGCATATGCACTGTACGTTCCAGGTGGCAGATACCGGCCGCTTCTTACATGGGAATATTTGTACACAAGTGCGGGCATCCCCGGCCGGCGAATCTCAATCAATATACCATTGAGGCCATCCTGATCGGTAATTGGCCCCTCCCGCCCTTCAAAAACGAAGGTATGAAAATATCCGTGGTCGGCAAGTCTGACCATAGCACAGTCGGTATCGCAGCGTAAGTTTCCAGCGAAAGGTGCAAGATTGCGCTCTGCAGGGCATTCTACGAACACTTCATATTCTGACTGCGGCGGAATAGGCTTGCCGCCGTTCTTTCCGGATAGGCATGGATAAAGATGAAACCAGCCTTTATCGTCGGCAAGAACACGGGCCGACGTCCTTAAGGTTGTCTCGTCCGGTAAGGTCACCGCGCTGCAGACTACAGATGCTCCGGCGATTGGACTGTTCGTATCATCGACGACGACGCCACAGAGAGAACCCTTATGCTCTATGGTATCGCCAGCGACCCAGGGTATACTGACAGACTTTTCAACTGACCTTCGAGGCTTCAATCGTGAGGAATCCACCATCACGGTACCGTAGTTATCTGGATGCGAAACAATGAAATAAAGTCGATTCAAGGCGCCACTTATGAACGGGGCCAGGAATCGCGCCTGTGCGTCCAGCTTCACTTCGCTGACCAGAACCATCGAATCGGCGCCGAACTCCTGACCGTAAAGAAACACTTGCAAAATGGCTCCCGAAAGTGGCCTTCCCACAGCGTCCTTGAAATTCACGGCGTAAGGATGGCCTCGGCCCTGTGGAATCCTGAGCCGAATACCGTGCTTGTAAGCTTCGGCACAAATACTCTCACCCATGTATCTTCTCACTGCCTCGTCACTTTGGTCCTCGCCGAGGACGACGATACGCGAAGATTCCGCGATATCATCGGAATCAAGTTCAATCTGTGTGCGGCGCAGCTTGGCACGTAATTCCTTGTACTCGAAATGGTTTTGTCCCCAATTATTGTACATGCGCACGAGCACTTCTCTGCCGTCAACGTCTTGGGCTCTCGGACGGCGGACCCGTTCAGTGCCAAGGGATGGGGATACGGCGAGTGCAGCAAAAGATATCCAGAATGCGAGGGTTTGCCTCATCTACGCGCCTTCTGAACTTGCTCACGCTTCAAGGCTGGGACTCTGCTCACCGGACTCTCACGCTTTTCCTCATCCATTTCCAACCGCCGCAAAGCATACACTACTCGAAAACAGCATAACAGGCAAAGGCTTTCTCGTCAAACCAAAAGTCTTCTTCTGAACACGACCCGGCAATGGGCTGCTGCTGTGGCGGCTGCGTACGGTATCAGTCTGGTCAGCACGAGCAAGATGAAACACCGCTTCAAATGGAGCTCAAGGCACGGCCAATCAAGTCTGTGCGAATAGCAGTGCCTGAAGTGGCAAAAGCTATGTTGCCCGCGCACCGGGCCTATTCGTGACGGAGTGCAACGATGGGGTCGACCTTGGCGGCGCGCATGGCCGGATATAAGCCGAAGATAAGGCCCACGCCCGCACTGATAAACAGCGGAAGCAAAATACTCTCCGGCGTAATCACCGTCGGCATACCGGCAAAGTGAGTAATCACAACCGGCACCAGTACCCCGAAACCGATGCCGATGAGTCCGCCGATGGTCGAAAGCACGCTGGTCTCTATCAAAAACTGACTGATAATCTGATTGCGTTTGGCCCCGATGGCCCGACGAATCCCGATTTCACGCGTTCGCTCGGTCACCGTAGCCAGCATGATATTCATAATTCCAATCCCGCCCACCAACAGGCTGATGCCGGCAATGGACCCCAACACGATATTGAATCTTCGCTTGGTGGCCTCGGCCTGACGAAGCAGAGCAAGCGGAACACTGATTTCATAGTCTTTCTTTTTGTGAAAACGCTCCAGCATCTGCTCTATGGCATGCGCCGTCGATTCCACGTTCTCCGCATCATCCACCTCCACCATTATCTGATGCAGCTCCACCAGCTCGCGCTCCCTCGAGCCTGTGGTTCGCCTCGTGACCACATCCCCGAAGTACTTGCGCGCCACATCCATCGGGATATAAACGTCCACCTCCTGGTCCGGTATCTGAATGTTTCCCGCCTGGCCCCCTTCGCTCTGCACGATTCCGACCACTTTGAAAACGTCAATTCCGATGCGGATGAACTCACCGATGGTATGTTCGGTAGCCAGAATCTTGCGGGCCCCGAATTCGGTAAGGACCGCCACAGCCGACTGCCCTTGCTGATCCTCCGCCACAAGCACCCGGCCGGCTATAGTCGGACGCGGCACTAATTCGAACCACGCCGGCGTAGTACCCACCACACGCAGTTCCATCGAACGCTCCCCAAGACGGGATTCCTTGCGCATAAGTTTTACAGGAACCGCCTCCGTTATCGTGCTAAAACTCTCGGCTATCCGTGCATAATCCTCGTATGTCAGTCCGTAGATACTCATGTGTGAATGGACCGTGGTAGAGGCTTCGTCCTCCACCGCCTTGACCGAAGAGACGATTATGTTGTTGCTGCCCAATTTGCGAATCTGGTCCAGCGCTTCCTTGCTCGCTCCCTCGCCCACGCTCAGCATTGCCACCACGCTGCCCACCCCGAACACTATGCCCAACATCGTAAGCAGAGACCGCAGCTTGTGCAGCAGCAGGTTCTCGATGCCCGACCATATATTTCTAACCACCCTTAGCTGGTGCATCAGTAGTCCCCGTCGATTCGCTCGATCAGCCCGTCCAGCATGTGCAGCTGCTGCCTCGCATGAGCGGCCACGTTCTTTTCGTGTGTCACCATAATAATGGTCTTGCCGTGCTCACTAAGCTCATCCAGAACTTTCAGTATCTGCTCGCCCGTTGCCGTATCCAGATTGCCCGTCGGCTCATCGGCGAAGATTATGTCCGGGTCGTTTGCCAGTGCCCTCGCTATAGCCACCCGCTGCATCTGACCGCCCGACAGCTCCGTCGGCCGATGGCCCAATCTGCCCTCCAGTCCCACACGGTAAGCAAGCGACTGTGCCCGCTCGGCGCTCTGCCGCGCATCCCAACCAAGATAATACAGCGGCAGCTCGATATTCCGCTGGACCGTCAATTGAGGTATCAGGTTGAAACTCTGAAAAATAAAGCCCAGATGCCGAAGCCGAAGCTCGCTCAGACCGTCGTCATTAATACTGCTCACATCCTGACCTTCGAGAAAATACCTCCCGCTCGTCAGGCGGTCCAGACAACCTAAAATGTTCATCATTGTACTCTTGCCCGAACCGCTCGGCCCCATAATCGCCCAGAAGCTGCCGCGCTCAAAAGACACGTTGACACCCGCCAGCGCACGCACCTGCTGCTTTCCCATCTCGTATATCTTCTGTGCGTTGTCCAGCCTGATTATCTCAGCGTCAGAGTTGCTCGATGACTGATTGTCCATCTATCTGTCTTCTCTCCGCCGTCGTTGTCGCATCTTCTCTCTTTCTTCCGGCGACATATTCTCAAAACGCTCGCGGAGCTTTTCTCTATCTTGAGGCGACATATTCCTGAATCGCTCGCGACCCCCCTCCGTTCCTTCCGCCGACGTGCTTTCCGACCTCCGGCCTCTTGTCCTGCCGGAAGATGCTCGTTTGCCCACTTCGTCTTCGAGTTTGTTGTTTATCTGCTCGTAGATTGCCTTCTCTTCGAACCCATACGCGTTTGGCTCGGAACCGAATCTTTCAGCGGACTGCTCGACGGCTGCGCTTTTGAGAGGTGGAGCCAGTAGCACCACATCACCTTCATCCAGACCCTTCGTAACTCGGACCATCGTGTTATTATCCAGGCCAATCTCCACTTCTCGAGGCTCGAAGCTCTCGCCGGCAGAGACATATACTGTCGGCGACCCCCCGATGCGAAGCACCGCCTGAACCGGCACATATATTGCGTCCTCGTATTGTGCTATCACAATCTCCGTTTTGCAGCTCATACCCGTGCGAAGCGAGCTGTCGTTACTGTCCAGATATACCTCCGTGTTGTAAACCTTCAGGTCTGGGTTCATCCACATACTCTGCGCATCAGGAAGCGGCGCTATATGCGCAACCTCCCCGAAGAAAGTCTTGCCCGGCAGAGCATCCACCGTGATTATCGCCGGCAGTCCCAGACGAACCTTCTTCAGACTCGCCTCGTGTATGTCCACCTCTGCCTTGGCCGAAGATGTCGTCGGAAGGTATATAAGCTCCTGACGCTCCAAAACGTCCTGCCCAACGTCCAGAGGCTCCGTGTTGCTCCGCCAGCCCCCTCTCCTGGCGCTCGTCGCATAGATCACCAGACCGTCGGCCGGTGCGTATATCTTGGTCTTTGCGATTTGCTCGACAATCTTGTTCAGCTTGTCTTTCTGACGACTGAACTCCGATTCCTTCGCCTTCAGGTCAGCTTCAGCCTGCAAAACATCCGCCTTGGCCTTGCGCTCGGTTCGTTCAAGAGCCATCTCCGCCTGGTTCACGTCACTGTTGAGTTGCGAAATGGTCCGGTTGTACGTGTACTTCTTCAACAGCGTCAGGTTGTTCTCGGCAAGTTCGAGGTCCAGCTTGGCCTTGCTCGCCGCCAATTCGTCCGCCTGCAATTCGGTCTGCGATATGTACTTTTCCGCAAATAGTCGTTTGGACCATTTCAATTTCTCTTCGACTCGCGTCAGCTCTTCCTTCGCCAGCGCGATCTGCCCTTCGGCCTCCCCGAGAAGATTCGGATAGTCACCATCCACATATTTGTTCAGGTCCAGTTCCGCAAACTCCAGTGTCAGCTTCGCAATATCTATGTCACTCTGCGCCTGGTTCTGGACCACCGCCAGATTCTCATTGGCGCTGACATACGCCGCATCCGCCTTCTGAACTATGATCTCCTGGTCTATCTTGGCATCAAGCAGCTGGCTCGAATCCAGCTCCACCAGCAGGTCTCCCTGCTTTACCTGCGTGCCTTCCGGAATGAGTGACAAAATAGACGTCCTGCCCTCAACCTCGCTTTTCAAGATCACCTGTTCCCGCGCCTTGATTGTTCCGGACTCAGTTACGCTGATTCGAAGCGGCCCCTGCTTGACAACGAAGGTCGCATAGTCGGCCGGTGATTCCCCGGCCTTGCCGAATCGCGCGACCTTGATGGCCCCGACCCCGATAACCACAAGCACCCCGGCTACCACCGCCACCGCCAGCGCCTTGGCGCCCACGAACTGTAGTATTCCTTTATTTCTGTACATCGTCATCTGCCTGCGGCGCATATTCCTGCCACAGTCCCCTTTCGTCAATCTTTAATAATCCCATATCCCGCTGTAATTCCAGCTCACCAATCCTGTAGCTCACCGCCGACGACGTCAAACGATTCTGTGCCGAAAGCAAATCATCCTGCGCTTCCAGAAGGTCACGTACCTGTATCTGCCCTCTGCCCGCCTGAAGAAAAAGCTCCGTGCTCTTGACCCGCTTCTCCGCAAGAACCACGCTCTTGGCCTGAATCTTGAAACTCTCTCGCGATTGAAGCAGGTCGCTCAGCTTGTTACGAAGGCTGAGCTTTATCTCATCCTCCAGACTCTGAACGTCACGCACCGCACGCTCCAGGTCGATGAAACTGCTCCGATAGGCGTTACGCTCCGCCGTCCTCTCGAGCGGCAGATCGAGTGTCAAAAGAGCCGAATAAACACCCTCGTCAAAACGAAGCGTCGCATCATTCTCATTCGCCGAGCCAACCGACCGCCGCCCACCCAATTCGGCCGACCCAAACAGAGTCAGCTCCGCGCGCAGCTGGTCGGCCGCAACCACTACCCGCCTCTGAGCGTCATAGACAGCCCCCTGCGCAACACGTAAATCAAGCCGATTGTCCAAAGCCAGGTCGATGGCCACCGGCTCTTCAATTTCCAGCGGACCCGCGCCTTCCCGGCCCGGCCAAACCAGCTCTACAGGTGCGTCCGCCCCCGGCTGATTCTCGTCCACTACCGATGCTTCTTCCCGGATAATTTCACTCATAATTCTCAATGTACGCTCAGTCAATCGCTCAAGTTCCGCACGGTCCAGTTCCACTTTCGCATCAGGAGGCAGCCCCAGAGAATTCTTGAATGCGTCCAGACTCCTCCCATAAGACTCCCTGGCCGCTATCCAGCGATTGCGCGACACCAATTCGTTCTGCACCGCCTGGTCAACCTGTATCTCAGGCAGCCGACCCGCGTCTGCCAGCCGACGCGAACGACGAGCCGACGCTATCAAGCTGCGGTAGTTGCTCTCGGCATTGCGCACCGCATCAAGCTGCCCCAGAACCGCCAGATAATCACTGGCTATATCAACCGCAAAAACTCGCTTGAATCTCTCGAAATCGTAGATCGCATACACAACGTTACGCTCCGCCTGCGTCAGAGGTTCGGTTACGATATGCCTGCCGGAACCCCTCAACAACGGAATTGCAATCGTCGCGTCGCCGGCAATGCCGAACGATGATGCGTTGTTCAGCGTCAGCAGATTCGCCAGGTCCACCGCCAGCGCAGAGGTCAATTCCATTCCATTATCGAATTGTCTGCTCGCACCAAGCGATGCGCTGCTGACCGTGCCGCTGACCGTCCTGTCCCCTGTGCTGTCCGTGCTTATCAGACTCTCGACCTGACCGTCGAATATCGTCCGGAATTCGTTGCGCTCCAGGTCAAGGTCCAGAGCCGCCAGAAAAACGTCCTCTTTGCGGGTCTGATATTCGAAACTGTTTCGCGCCGCTATCTCCAGTGCCGCCATAAGTGACAGCTTTAGTGCCTGCTCATTCTCCGAAGTTATCACCGAGTCAACCGATGACTCCGCTTTGGGATAATCCTCTTCCGGCCAGTGATCAATAGGCTCCAGGTTGTCGGCGCCCAGAGATGCCTTGCTCGAATAGGGCAGATTCTGGTCAACCAGAACTCGTCGCCTAAGCGCATCGCTTGGCCGTTCTATGCTGAATGCCTGAGCCCTGCCCAGAGCCTGCACCTGCTTTTCCTGAATTATCGAGTTTGCCACATTGTCGGCTTCGAGCCGGTAGTCCGAAGGCGATTTACAACCCGTTGGTGCCAACAGCAAACCACAGACCGCAGCCGGCAATAGCACCCGATGAAAGAAACTTGCTGAACCACGCTCATAAGACACAATTCCCTGCTCCGACATTTCTGACGCCCAAAATACGCTTTCGACTAAATTACAGACGGTTCTCTACATCGCTTTATTGCAAACCTCGTCCCTGACGGCCTTTGCCCGTCGCCGTTTACCGTAATCTGCCGAAATTCTGATAACAAACTGAAGACGGATTTTCCCGCCGTTTTTGTGCAAAAACCACCCCTGACGGACCGTCTCCGTCAACAATTATCCTATTTTAACATAAGGGCTTGTCGAAGAAAAGAAAAAAAAACGGTCCGCGTTGTCTTGACCGGCCGCGATTATTCCCTAAACTGTCCCTTAAATCAACTTCTGTGCGGGAGCGCAACAGAAATGCCCGGAGCACAGCAGAATGCTGTTGACATCGACAAGTGGCTCAGGTTACTCGGAGCCGATAATATCGGTCCCAACACCTTTGCGAAGCTCCTGGACCATTTTGGAAGCGTGGACAGGGCTCTTGGGGCTTCCGTCGGCGAACTTACAAGAATCGCTGGAATCGGCTTCAAGACCGCCGAGCAAATCGCCGCAACAAGAA